>Ga0214923_10006280_pt1 | contig 13422 bp, 12 predicted proteins | sample LL1510_MetaG_FD_177993 | JGI IMG/M metagenome (GOLD analysis project Ga0214923, IMG submission 177993) | Freshwater microbial communities from Lake Lanier, Atlanta, Georgia, United States - LL-1510 | ecosystem: Environmental > Aquatic > Freshwater > Lake | place: USA: Georgia | collected...
AGCCGGGCATTGAATGCCAGCACTATCACGATGCCCTCAAAGAGACAGAGTTCCCCGATCACCCCCTGCTTTCCGAGCTCCTCGGAGAGGGCCGAAAGCGCGTCCACAATCGCCTCACGCGTGAGGGCAGAGCCGGAGGAAGATGGCGTGCTCATGGGGTCAGGGACTTTTGTCCGCAGACGAACGCGGATTTCCGCAGAGTTCTTTGCGAGAAAGTGTGGGCCGAAGGTGGACGGGTCACAATCGATCTCTTTCTCTGCGATTTGAATCTGTGTTCATCGGCGTGAATCCGCGGATAGAAACTCCCAGCCGATGATTGAGCCTTGCGGTAATGGGTAGCCGGAGCCGATCTGAAAGCCGCGGTGATTTCACAGTTCCGGGTGGAGTTCGTTCAAGGTTCGAGGGGCGTCTTGCGTGAGTGGTCGGTCCAGATAAGCTATCTCCATGAGCGAAATCATCTTCGAGGTCAGAGAAGACGAGGTTGATGGCGGCTACAACGCGACGGCATTGGGCTATGGAATCCATACCCAAGGCGAGACCCTCGAGGAACTGAGGGCGATGGTGAAAGACGCCGTTGATTGTTACTTCGATGAAACGATGGAGGCGCCCCGAGTCATTCGGCTCCACTTCGTGCGGGATGAAGTTTTGGCACGGTGAAAATTCCCCGCGATATCAGCGGACCCGAACTCGTCAAAGCCCTTCGAACCTTGGGCTACACCGTGGATCGGCAGAGCGGCTCGCATATCCGTGTCACCACCCAGCAGGACGGGGAGAACCATGAGGTGGTTCCTCATCACCACCCGATCAAAACGGGCACCCTTTGGGGATCCTCAAACGGATCGCTGGCCACCACGGTCTGACCGTGACCGAACTGCTGGAGCAACTTGGCCTGTAGGCCAGAGGAGTCGGAGCCTGCAGGTTGCTCGGAACGAGGAGACCCCTCCGGTCGACCCGAAGAGACGCATCGTCTGTGTGATCCCATGCCGGTCTAGGGTGGCCCCGGGTCGTCCGAGGTTCGGTCGCTCGACCTGAACATCAAAACGCCGGACCCCGCGTACGAGGTCCGGCGTGGTTGCTCAGGTCGGATCGCGTGGGGCGACCCGGATCGGGTCAGAGCACACCCATCAAGTGCTCGAGCACCAACTGGTCGAGATCCTGGTAATTGCGCGCGGCGATGAGTTGGGCGGCTTCCTTCTCGGGGTAGCTCTTGGCCTTGGCCAGGAGGTGCTCGAAGGTGCGGCGCGAGTTGGACAGGTGCGAGAGCCACTGCTTCTCGGAGGTGGTCCGGAAGGGGTGCACGTCGAAGCAAACAAACTCGCCCTTCTTGCCGTAACTGTTGCGTTCGAGGGCGCGAATTTGGTTGAAGGCCACGCGCAGGTTGGCCGAGCCGAAGGGCTTGTCCTGGTCGAACTTCAAGCCGTTCTGGTCGTTCAAATGCAGCGACCAGAGCTTGCCGAACGACATGGCGAAATCGATTTCATCGGCCGGATCCAGACCGGCGAGGATGGCGTGGGCCGACTCGATGACGCATCCCACGCGCTTTGAATCTTTGGTGAGCTGGGCAATGGCCAGCGCGTGCCCGGTGGTGGGCAGGTAGGCGTGGTCCATGGGCTCATTGGGCTTGGGCTCGATGGCCAGGCGGATCTTCTTGTCGTGCTTGAGCATCGCGTCGAAGGCCTCGACCAACAGTTCGGTGGAGCGCGCTCCCGACTTGGATTCGCGCAGGTAGGTGCCTTCGCGGGCCAGCCACAGCACCAGGATGTCGGTGCCCAGTTCGTTGGCGATGTCGATGCTCTGGCGGGAACGATCGATGGCGTAGCGGCGCAGCTTCGGATCGTTGCTGGTGTAGCCGCCGTCGATGGTTTGCGGGGCGAACCACAGGCGTGGGGCGACCATCTCAGCCACGATACCTTCATTGTCCAAGCGCTTCTTCAGAGCCTTGGCCTCCTGAAGCACTTGCTTGGAAGACTTGGAATCGATGTCGGGCACGGCGTCGTCGTCGTGGAACATCATGGCGTCGAAGCCGAGGGTCTTCAGTTGGGCGAGCTTCCAGTCGAAGGATTCCTCGCGGCGGACGGTGGGGCCGTAGGGGTCTTGACCCTGGCTGAAGTTCCACGGGCCCACACAAAAACGGTATTGCTGTTTCTTGGACATGGTAAGAGCGCCCCAACGGTGAACCCGATGCCGGGGGCAGGGCAATCGGGAATGCGTCTCCGACGTTCATGCGGTCACCACCCAATGGAAGTTGCACTCGTCTCGGACCAACAAGGCACTGCTTCTGCTGCGAGGGGGAGTCATGAATCTCGCTGGCCTCCTTGCCGACCGCTACCCGGCGCGCTGTGTCGCGACCGCGCTGTCGGTCGCACTGTGTCTGTGGGCGGTCAGCGGGTGCTCCGTTCCGTCGGATCAGCAGGAACAAGTGTTGCGCATCGTGGCCCAGGGAGCTGCCGGGGCTCGTTGGGTGGCGACGTTGCCCAAGGCGGGTCCTTTGGCGACGCGGTGGGTTCCCGCCACTCGGTTCGTAATGGGCAGTCCGCCTCAGGAGCAGGGGAGGTTGGTGGATGAGCCCCAGCATCTGGTGCAGTTGACCTCTGGATTCTTCATCGCGGAGACCGAGTTGACCCAACGTCAGTGGCTGGCGTTCATGGAGACCAATCCGAGCCCGACTCCCGGGCTGGATTTGCCGGTGGTCCAAGTCTCTTGGGAGCAAGCCCGAGAATTCTGCCGCCGCCTCACCTCGCAACAGAGTGAAGAAGGGCACCTGCCCAAGGGTTGGATCTGGGATTTGCCCACCGAGGCGCAATGGGAATTGGCCTGCCGGGCCGGGACTCCCGGGGCCTACTCTGGGGAACTCGACAGCCTCGCCTGGCATGCCGGAAACAGTGGCGGCAAAGTGCATCCGGTGGGGCTGCGAGAGGCCAATGGACTCGGTCTTCGCGACATGCATGGCAACGTGGCCGAGTGGTGCGTGAATTGGTTTTCGTCTTACCCGACCAATATTCCGGTCTTCGTGGATCCTCTGGGTCCGATCTGGAGCTTTGCTCCCACCTATCGGGGCGGTGGATTCAAGTCGCCCCCTGCGGCTTGCCGCTCGGCGGCCCGCGCGGCGGGGGTTCCTGGAGAGGTACCCAACGAGGCTTTGGGATTCCGATTGGCCCTACGGTATCGTCGGGAAAGCATGTGATGGGCATGCCCTTGCGGGTTTTTTTGTCTCGGGATCCAACGCAAGCCAGAACTTGAATTGGAGAGGGATGTCATCTCAGGATCGTTCCTGCCTCGAAGACATCTGCTTCCTGTCCTCCAGCCGTTGGGGGTGTTAGCGTCTTCCCCGTGGCCGAAACATTGGTCGTCAACGAGGTCTATCTGAGTCTTCAGGGCGAAAGCACCTTCGCGGGTTTGCCCTGCGTCTTTGTGCGCCTGACCGGATGCAATTTGCGCTGTTCTTACTGCGACACCGCCTATGCCTTCACCGAAGGTAAACGGCGAACGCTCGATGAGATCCGCGCCGAAGTGCATCGGTTGGCAGAACCTTATCTCCACCCCGATCGAGCCCATTTTCCACCGGTGGTCAATGCGGGGGATGCCTCCGCTCAGCACAAGCTGCCGTTGGTCGAGTTGACCGGGGGAGAGCCTCTCCTGCAACCCAACGCTGCTCGCCTCATGCGCACCTTGGCGGATGATTGTTTCACGGTGCTCGTGGAAACCAGCGGGGCCCATGACATCTCGAAGCTCGACCCGCGGGTGCGGCGCATCATGGACTTGAAGTGTCCCAGCAGCGGCGAAGTGGAACGCAACCGTTTGGCCAACCTCCCGCACCTCCGTGCCACCGATGAGTTGAAGTTCGTGATCGGGACCCGCGAAGACTACGAGTGGGCCAAGGCGATGATCCTCGAGCACCGGCTCGATCCGGTGTGTCCGATCTTGTTTTCGTGGGTGGCACCGTTGTCCGAATCCCAACGAGACAAGTCCCTCAAACCGGTTCCCAAAGGTCTGACCCCCATCTCTCGCAAAGAACTCGTGGAGGCCATGGTGGCCGATCGGGTGCCGGCTCGGTTCCAGTTGCAAATGCACAAGTTCATCTGGCCCTCCGATGAACGCGGCGTGTGATGAGCTCCCGACCCAAAGACGCCACCTTGGAGATGCTCCGCCGACACGAGTCGCGGAACATCACCTTCCTGGAACCCGATGCGGGTTGGCCGATCGTCTGGAAGCGGGCCAAAGGCTGCCGGGTTTGGGATGAGGCGGGTCGGCCTTACCTGGACCTCACGGCTGCCTTCGGTGTGGCCGCAGCGGGGCATGCCAATTCCGCCGTTGTGCGGGCTGGCCAGCGGCAGATGGGGGAATTGCTGCATGCCATGGGCGATGTTCACCCGCATGCGTTGAAAGCCCGTCTGGCCCGCGAATTGAGTCGCCTCACCTTCGAGCGATGGACCCGCCGCCGTGGAGCCGCCACTGCGGTGGAGACCGGCAAGGTGATCTTCGGATGCTCCGGCTTCGAGGCGGTCGAGGCCGCCCTCAAGACGGCGCGTTTGGCCACGGGCAAGCCCGGGGTGTTGGCGTTCCGGGGCGGATACCACGGAGTCGGCTATGGAGCCCTGAATGCCACCGAACGGTCCCATTTTCGCGAACCGTTCCGGGACCAGTTGCGCGAGTTTGGACGCTTTGTCGACTTTCCCGAGGCCGATGGAGACGGGCAGGGTCAAAAGAAATTGGAGACGGCCCTGGAGGCGGCTGCGGCCCCGGGCGACATCGGCGCAGTGATCGTCGAACCCATGCAGGCTCGCGGAGGGATCCGCATACCCCCGACTTGGTTTCTGCCGTGGTTGCGACAGTGGGCCGATCAACGGGGCATTTTGTTGATTTTCGACGAAATCTACACTGGCTTCGGACGCACCGGAGCTTGGTTCGCCTGCGAGCATTCGGGCGTGATCCCGGACCTCATTTGCCTGGGCAAGGCATTGACCGGCGGTTTTCCCCTGAGTGCCTGCGTGGGTCGGGCTCGGGTGATGGATGCTTGGCCACCAGCGATGGGAGAAGCCATCCACACCAGCACTTATTTGGGACACCCGGTGGGGTGCGCCATGGCCTTGGCTCAGATTTCTGAACTCCGTCGCCTGGCCTTGCCGCAACGGGCGGCTCGGTTGGAAAAGGTTCTGGAATCGGGCCTGAAATCCCTCCAAGCCCAATTCCCGGATCGGGTATCGCGAGTCTCGGTCGTGGGGCTCATGGGGGGGATTGCCTGGCGACTGCCAGAGGGTGGGCCCGATACCGGATTGTCGGTGGGAATCATGCAGGAGGTGCTGCGCCGCGGTATTTTGCTGCTTCCGGAAGGGGAGCATTCCGAGGTCACCGGGATCACTCCGCCACTGACCATCACCGAGGCGGAGCTGGCCAGAGCCTTCCGCGAAATCACCCGTGCGGTCGCCGCCTGCTTCCAGCCATCGATTCCCGCTACCAAACCCAAGTTGTCCCGCCCTTCGAAAAAACGGTCATGACCCTGAATGAGATGCGTTCCCTGCTGGAGTCGCGGGGGATCCAGTTGACGAAGTCGCTGGGCCAGAACTTCCTGCACGATGGCAATCAGTTGCGACGGATTGTGAGCGCTGCGGACATCGCTCCGACCGACCGCATCCTCGAGGTGGGGCCCGGATTGGGGCCCTTGACCGAGTTGCTGGTGGCCCGGGCCGCGTCGGTCTTGGCCATTGAAAAGGACGCCCGACTGGTGAGCGTTCTGCGCGAGAGCTTTTTCGGTCCACTTTCCGGACAGGGACCCGGTCAACTCGAATTGCTCGAGGCTGACGCCATGCGTTGGGTCGAAGCCAATCCGCGAGATTGGAGCGGCTGGAAACTGGTCGCCAATTTGCCCTATTCGGTGGCCTCACCCCTGATGGTGGAGTTGGCCGAGGCCCCGGTGCCCCCGGAGCGCATGGTGGTGACGTTGCAGGCGGAGGTGGTGCATCGCATCGCTGCTCCGACCGATGGGGACGACTATGGAATCCTCACGCTCTTGCTGGGTCTGCGCTACCAAGTCCGTGAATGGTTCAACATCCGGCGTGGGTGTTTTCATCCGATACCGGATGTCGACAGTGCCTGCATCAGTCTGGTGCGGAGGCCGACTCCGCTGTTGGATGCAGCCGGATCAGTGATTTTCACCCGACTCGTCAAGCGAGCCTTCTCCGAGCGTCGGAAGATGATGCTCAAACTGCTGAAGACCGTGTGGCCCGCAGAGGTGCTGCAGGCCGCCTTCACTGAGGTGGGCATATCTCCGACTGAGCGCGCCGAGAAGGTTTCTGTCGAGGGTTTCGTGGCTTTGGCTCGGATCCTTCAACAGCAATCGCCGAGCGAGGCTTGCGCCGTTTCGCCAGTGTCGGGTCCGAGGGGCTGATCCGTGTTTGGAGGTTCTGCCCCAGCCGCCAGAGTACTGTTCAGAAAGTTGGGAGCCTTGGCGGGGCAGGGCCGCTTTATGGTCTCGCAGTTCAGGTGGTTCTGTTTTGAGTGATTCGGGTGACTCAAGTTTCGACTGAATCTGCCGATATTTGGCAGTCTGTGGGAAGGTTTCCCTGAAGCGCTTCTTTTCAGCGTCTTCCAGTACTTGCGATGAAAATTGAATCCTTTGGAAAGACTTTGGTGGTCAGCGGACTGAATGTCCTGAATGTCAGCAATGCGGGTTCATTCCGGGACAATGTACGGGCGTCTGTGCAGCCCCACCACACCCGCATCGATATCGACATGTCTTTGACCCGTGCCATTGACAGCACCGGGTTGGGTGCCCTGATTTCCGTGCACCGATACATCGTGTCACGGCAGGGTCAGTTGCGGGTGCTCAACCCGGTTCCGGTGGTGCGCAAAGTGTTGGACCTCACGCAGCTGAGCAAAAGTTTTGAGATCACACAGGGCTAAGCCCGTGCGTCCGACGGCTCACTTTTCGTCAAGGGTGATCTGACCGCCTGCCTCAATGTTGCGGATCTTGCTGGGCGTGGTGGCGGTGGGTCGGGCCGCATCGGTGCAGTTGCCGATATTGTAGGTTTCGCCCATCACGGAGCTGGGGAATTTGCCGCCTTGGAAGTACGGAGCCAGTTCATCGGTCGAAGGTTCGGCCGTGTCCGGCTTGCGGTTCTCGTTCTGCCAGGTGGTCTTGGCCAGCTCAATGGCCTTCAGGTTGGCAAGGACCGCGTTGTATTTTCCGGTCTCCATGAATTTCTTCACGTTCGGAACGGCGATCATGGTCAAGAGGCCCACGATCATGACTGCGATCATGACCTCGACGAGGGTGAAGGCGGCGCGGAGAGAGGCGCGACTCAGGTGCTTGCGGGTATTCATGGCTGCAGAAATCGTCATGCGAATCCCAACACCGGCCCAAGGGATTGGTTGCGGAGGCCGGCTTCAGGTTCCGAACTGACTCCCCTGATGAAAGCGGCAGCAGCCCTTTAGGGCAAGTCGAGGCTCGACAGCAGGGCTGAAATAGAGATTCAGCGTCACTGATTGACGTGGAACCAGCCGGAATGATTGGGACATTGCCGAGTCGTGGACTGTCTCTCACTCTTACCGCGCCGTATGAATGAATCTCAGAATCTCGACGAGTTGCTGGTGTCCCGGTCTGATCAGGCCCGGCGGCTCGCCGAGCCGTGCACCGTGGTGATCTTTGGCGCCTCGGGCGACCTCACCTTCCGTAAGCTGATCCCCGCGCTCTACCACCTGACGCTTGAGAAACTGATGCCGCAGCCCTTCCGCATCGTGGGATTCGCACGGCGCGAGAAGAACGACGAAACTTGGCGGACCGAACTGCGTGAGGCGCTCAACAAGTTTTCCAGGACGCAGCCGGTTCAGGAGGATGTCTGGAACGCGTTCGCGGCCAACATCCATTACTGTCAGGCCGATATGTCCGATGAGTCGGGTTACCAGAAGCTCAAGGCGCTGGTGCATGGATTTCCCGACGAACGTCTCAGAACCAATTTGCTGTTCTACCTGGCCACCAATCCCAGTCAGTTTGGGGAGGTCACCGGCCACTTGAGTGCGGTGGGCCTGTTGCAAAAGGCAGAGTCCAAGGTCACGCCCGAGCGCATCGTCGTGGAGAAGCCCTTCGGCCATGATCTGGAAACGGCGGAGGCGCTGAACACGGAACTCACGCGCTTCGCCCACGAGAAACAAATCTTCCGCATCGACCATTATCTGGGCAAGGAGACGGTCCAGAACATCCTGACCTTCCGCTTTTCCAATGCGATCTGGGAGCGATTGTGGAACCGCGAGTGCATCGATCATGTCCAGATCACCGTGGCCGAGAAACTCGGTGTCGGATCCCGGGGTGGCTATTACGAAGAGGCGGGTGCCATCCGGGACATGGTTCAGAACCACGTTTTGCAGGTGTTGTCGCTGGTGGGCATGGAGCCGCCGAGTTCACTCGAGGCAGAGAATGTCCGCGACGAAAAGGTCAAGCTGCTCAAGTCCATCCGGCCGATGACCCCGGCGCAGGTGGCTGAGAATGTCGTTCGGGGTCAGTACTTTGCCGGAGAAATCGATGGCGAGGCTCGGCCTGCCTATCGCAGCGAGACCAAGGTGAAGCCCAATTCCCACGTCGAGACCTTCCTGGCGATGCGCCTCTTCGTGGACAATTGGCGTTGGCACGGGGTGCCGTTTTACATCCGAACCGGCAAGAACCTTCCGCTCAGCGCGAGCGAGATCCGTATCCAGTTCAAGAGTGCGCCCAATATCTTGTTCGCGGCGAAGGGTGAGCTCGATGCCAACTCCTTGACGCTCCGGCTCCAGCCCAACGAGGGCATGACCCTGCGATTCAATGGCAAGGTGCCTGGTGGCGCGGCCGAGTTGCGGCCCGTCCGCATGCACTTCAGCTACGACACCGAATTCGGTGCCTACACCCCGGAGGCTTACGAGCGATTGTTGCTCGAGTCGATGGCGGGCGACGCCACGCTGTTCATCCGCCGGGATGAAGTGGAGACGGCTTGGAAGATCGTGGATGCCATCCGCAGAGCGTGGGTGGGCAAGCCCTTGACCAACCGCGAATTCTACGCAGCGGGCACTTGGGGTCCGGCTGCGGCCGACGACTTGCTGGCCAAGAGCGGCCACGAGTGGAGCAATCCTCAGTCGAAGCACTGACCCCGGGCAGCCGGGTTGCACGAACAAGGCGACCACCGCTGCAATGGTGGTCGCCTGTTTTTTTCCTGCCGATGTCTCCTATTCCTTGTCGTATTGCCGGCTGAAATCGAGCACCAGCTGGCGCTGCTCGCCGTTGCGCAGCAGAACCACGATTACCCGATGCTTTTCAGCAACATTACTGAGGGCCTCGCTGTGGATGGACTTCACGTCGGCCGGCGTGACCACCTCTTTGCCGTCGATCTTCAGCAGGATGTCCTGCTGTGACAGGCCCGCCTGGGCGGCGTTGCCGGGGAACTTCACGCCGTAAATGAAGACTCCCTGATTGCGATGGAAGAACAGGTCGGGGTTGTCGAACTGGTTGATGGCCTTGACCGTGAAATCCCAGCGGCGGCATTCGATCTCCTCACCTTCGACCTTGCCCTTGGCACGCGGCACCATGGAGACCGTCTGGGTCTGTCCTTTGCGCGCGAACTCCAGGGCTGCGGGCTTGCCTTTGGCCAAGAGGCCGAGCTGTTGGCGCACTCCCGGCAGGTCTTCGACCGTGAGCCCGGTGACGGCAGTGCCATTGATCCTCAAGATGCGGTCTCCGGTCTGGATACCGGCGCGGCGGGCGGGGCTTTCCGGATCGGTTTCCGCCACCATGACCCCCTCATTCTCGGGGAAATAGACGTTTCGGTTGAAGTCTTTCAGGGGTTGCAGTTGGAGGCCCGTCCAACTCCAGTCCATCTTGCCATGTTGGCGGATCTGATCGGCTACCACTCGGGCCACCTCGATGGGCACGGTGAATCCGAGATCGCCGCCTCCGCCCATCATCCCCCGGGTATTGAGTCCGACCACCTCGCCCAGCGTGTTCACCAGCGGGCCGCCGGAGTTGCCGGGGTTGATGGATGCGTCGGTCTGGAGCCAAGAGCTGTATTCGCTCGACCCGGGCAGGTAGCGGTGGGTGCAGGAAATGATGCCGATCGACACCGAGCGGGAGAGCCCGAAGGGTGCGCCCATCGCCATCACGAAGTCGCCTTCCACGAGGTTGGTCGAGACCCCCAATCGTGCGAAGGGCAGGGGTGGGGCATCGGCGGGCCGTTCGAGTTTCAGCAGGGCGACGTCGGTGTCCTTGTCGGATCCGAGGACCTTGGCCTTGAAGGCCTGACCATCGGAGAGCAGGCAACGGACTTCGGTCGCCTTGTCCACCACATGCCAATTGGAGAGCAATTCGCCGTCGGCCGAGATGAGAACGCCTGAGCCGGACACCTCTTGGGCTTGGCGCTTGCCTCCTTGCATGTCTTCTCGGACGCACTTGATGAAGACCACCGAGGGGAAAACTCGATCCTTCGCCGATCGAACCACCTTCCGGAAATCGAGTGTCTCCATGCCCTTGGGAAGGGCGTCGTCGGCCAAGACGATGTGCAGGGAATTTCCCAAGAGTAGACCCAGTGCGAGAAGGGGCGAGAGTATCCGGTTCACGTGTGGAGTGATCCTACAGCCTGCCGCGGGCCTGTCGAGTTGGAGGGGCATCGAACCGATCGATGCAGAAATCTGTCGCTCCCCGGCTCGTTCTCTGGCAGTCCATGTCTTCCCGCGGAGCACAACCGGCGGCGGTTCGGGGAGGATTGCCTGATCCGGTTGAATCCGAGGAGTTTGCCAACGATGAGCAAGACCAAAGCCACCGCATCTGCATCCGCAGCGCCCGCGCCCAAGCTGAAGCTGGGGTTGCCCAAGGGTTCGCTGCAGGATGCCACCCTCGAGAAATTCGCCAAGGCCGGATGGAACATCTCCGTGTCCAGCCGGAGCTACGAGCCCTACGTCGATGATCCTGAGCTGCAGATCCGCCTCATCCGCGCCCAGGAGATCGGTCGTTACGTTGCTCTGGGCTATCTGGACGCCGGTCTGACCGGCGTGGACTGGATCCACGAGAACGGCGTGGCCGGTGATGTGCACGAGGTGGGCGAATTCGTTTTCAGCAAGGCCACGCGACAGCCCACTCGCTGGGTGTTGGCCGTGCCCGAGGAGTCGGAGATCCGGACGGTGAAGGACCTGGAGGGCAAGCGCATCGCCACCGAAGTGGTGGGCATGACGCGCCGCTGGCTTCGCAAGCACGGGGTGAAGGCCGAGGTTGAATTCTCCTGGGGAGCCACCGAGGTGAAGGCCCGTGAGTTGGTCGACGCCATTGTCGACGTCACCGAGACTGGTTCGTCGCTGCGCGCCAACAAGTTGCGCATCGTCGACACCTTGCTGGTCTCCACGCCGCGCCTGGTGGCCAACAAGGCGGCCTGGAAAGATCCGTGGATCCGCTCGAAGATTGAGACCATCGCACTGCTGCTCAAGGGAGCCATCGAGGCCGAGATCAAGGTCGGGCTCAAGATGAACATCCGCGAAAAGGACCTTCCAAACCTGTTGCAAAGCTTGCCCTCGCTCCGTAATCCTACTGTCTCAGGTTTGAGTCTGTCGGGCTGGGTGGCTGTGGAAACCATCATCGACGAACCGGTGGTTCGTGAGTTGATTCCGCGACTCAAGGCTTTCGGTGCCGAAGGCATCATCGAATATCCGCTGAACAAGGTGGTTTACTGATTACGACAACTCAAGACCGACACTGATATGGGTTCACTCAAGAAACGTCGCAAAGCGAAGATCAACAAACACAAGCGTCGGAAGAAGCTTCGGCAGAACCGGCACAAGAAGCGCACCTGGCAGAAGTAACGCGTCCGCTTCGGGCGTTTCTCCCAACATTCCGCTTTTCAGAACGCGGCCTTGGTTTCACGACCGGGCCGCGTCTTTTTTGCGGCAGGTGGTTTTTGGGATAAGTCTTGGCTGAGTATGATTGCCTTCCCCCGTTTGGGCTTTTCCTGGGCTCACCGCTTCGGACTGTTTCCGGTTCTGGCTGTGGCTTTGGCCGTAGCCGGTGTCGGATGCCGAACGCCCGGTGCAGGCAAACCTGCGGCCACTCCAGTGGGCGGACGGTCTGCAGCCGCTCCGGCTGACTGGGAGCGTCGTGCCGAAGCCCACGCCGCATTTGCAGCAGGGCTCGTTCGGGGTATGAATGGCGATTCGGAGGGACTCTTGCGCTACTTCGAGCAAGTCACCGAAAGTGACCTCTCCAACCATGAACTGGTGGCCGATGTCGCCCGCCGATTCCTGCAGCAGGGGAACATCGATCGCGCGCTGAAGTTGCTCGACCGAGTCTCGGTCCGTTCAGATACCCCCGGCGAACTCCATGCCCTCCACGGTGTGGCTCTCACTCAAGCCGGTCGCCCCGCCGATGCGCTGAAAGCCTACCTGAGGGCGGCCGAGCGCCCCCCGGTGATCGTGGCTGTTTACCAGGCCGTGGTCCGCATCTTGGCCGAAGACCGCCGTACCGCGGAGGCGTTGCCGTTGTTGGCGCGTGCTCGGAGCAGTTTTGCCGCGGAACCGGGGCCGCTCCTGGAGATTGTTGATCTCTATCGGGTCATCGGCGCGGCGGACTCCAAGCTGCAGCCTCAGACCCAGGCGGCTGCGTTCGAAGTTCTCGCCCAGGTGCGCGCGTTGAAACCCGAGGACCCTGCCATTTCGCTGCGTCTGGCCGACCGCTATGCGCAGTTGGGTCAAGCCGAGCAATCCGAGGCGGTACTGCGCGAACTCCAGGAACGGTCTCCCCGGAACTCTGCGGCTGTTTCGCGTTTGGCCGAACTGTACCTCCGCTCCGGGCGGATTCCGGAGGCCAGTCGTCAGCTGGAGGCCTTGCGCAAGATCGATCCGGCCAATCCGGTGACCTACTATTTTCTCGGGGTGGTTGCCCTTCAGGAGAAGCAGTTCGAGCGCGCTCGCAACCATTTCGAGCGGGCCGTCCTTCTCAATCCGGCCTTGGAACCGGCGCAGACGGATCTGGCTGTGGCCTTGTTGAGTTTGAATCGCCCTGAGGATGCGGTGGCCGTCCTCGATCGGGCTCGCAAAGAAGTCCCGCCCTCATTCCGCTTGGAATACCTCTCCGGGGTGGCTCGCTCGCAGCTCAAACGGTTCGATCAGGCGCTGGAGGCCTATTCGGCGGCGGAAACGCTGGGGGCTACCAATCAGCCGCCGCTCACCGACCATCGCTTCTACTTCCAGGTCGGGGCGCTGCTGGAACGAAAGGGAGACGAGGCTCGGTGTATCGAGTACCTGGAGAAATCTCTGGAACTGAAGCCCGACTACGACGAGGCCTTGAATCATTTGGGCTACCTGTGGGCCGAGAAAGGCAAGAACCTGCCGCGGGCTCGGGCGATGATCGAGCAGGCTCTCCAGGCCGAACCCGAGAATCCGGCCTACATGGACAGCATGGGCTGGGTACTCTTCAAGCTGGGC
>Ga0214923_10006281_pt1 | contig 13421 bp, 13 predicted proteins | sample LL1510_MetaG_FD_177993 | JGI IMG/M metagenome (GOLD analysis project Ga0214923, IMG submission 177993) | Freshwater microbial communities from Lake Lanier, Atlanta, Georgia, United States - LL-1510 | ecosystem: Environmental > Aquatic > Freshwater > Lake | place: USA: Georgia | collected...
TAAAGATGTGTGTTCACGAAAAACGAAGGTCCTTTTTTGACCAAATCTTCCAAAGAATCATCGTTTATGAGAACCCAAAAGTGGTTACTTGCGAAATTGCACACTTACCAATTGCATAATTTGGGATAATAAAAAAACGCCGTTTAATGACAAAACGGCGTCTTTTTTATATTCTAGCTAAAATTACAAAAAAATTACAATTAAAAAATATCCTTCATTTTATCAAAAAAAGATTTCCTTTCTTTTTCATCGGGTTTGAAATTTTTACTTTCATGTAATTTCATCATGATATCCTTTTCATCAGACGACAGTTTTGTAGGTACAAAAACATTCACAACTATCAATTGATCACCTGTTCCATATCCATTTAAGTCTGGGAACCCTTTTCCCTTTAAACGCAATACTTTTCCAGCCTGGGTGCCTGAATCCACTTTGATTTTTGCTTTGCCATCGAGTGTAGGAACCTCAACGCTTGCACCCAAAGATGCCTCGGGAAAACTTAACCATAAGTGATAAATTACATTGTTATTTTCACGGTGTAATTCTTCATGTGCAACTTCCTCAATTAAAACTATTAAATCGCCAGAAGAACCACCAGCAGGACCTTGATTTCCTTTTCCATTCACACTCAATTGCATTCCATCAGCAACGCCTCCCGGAATTTTAATTGAAGTTTCAAAATCTTGACTTATCAATCCTTGCTCGTTTGCATCCTTTGGTTTGCTTTCAATAATCTTACCTAATCCCTGACAAACTGGACATGCACTTTGTGTGGCCATTTGACCCAAGAAAGTATTGGTAACTCTTTTTACAGCTCCGGTTCCGTTACACTGCTTACAACTGTCGTACTTGACGCCTTCGGCTTGGACCATTCGGCGGTATTTTACCTTTTTTTCAACCCCAGAACGCATTTCTGCAAGGGTAAGTTTCAATTTGATACGGATGTTTGATCCTACTGTTCTTCTTGAACCGCCGCGAGAACCACCACCGCCACCAAAAAATGAGCCAAATACACTGTCATCACCGAAAACATCACCAAACTGACTAAAAATATCATCCATACTGAAGCCTCCAGCACCACTGAATCCACTACTTCCACCGGCTCCCGCATGACCAAATTGGTCGTATTTGCGTTTTTTATCTTCATTGCTTAAAACATCATAAGCCTCAGCCGCCTCTTTAAAATTCTCTTCTGCCTGTTTGTCACCGGGGTTTTTATCTGGATGAAATTTTATGGCTAGTTTGCGGTATGCTTTTTTAATCTCATCAGCACTTGATGATTTTGTAACACCCAATACATCGTAGTAATCTCTTTTGCTCATTATGTTTCTAATTAATTACCAACAACAACTTTAGCAAATCTAATTACTTTATCGTGAAGCAAATAACCTTTTTCAACCTCGTCAATTACTTTTCCAACCAAATCAGGGCTTGGCGCTGAAAATTGAGTAATGGCTTCATGTAATTCTGGATCAAAAGTTTGTCCTTGTGCGTTCATAGGTTTCAAACCAGTTTTCTCCATAATTGAATATAATTTTTTATAAATTAATTCCATTCCTTCAATTGCAGATTTAGAAATATCATTGGCAGTTTCCATAGATTTCAAGGCACGCTCCATATCATCAATTACTGGCAAAACATTTATAATAACGTCTTTACTTGCCGTTTGCATCCATTCTAAACGTTCTTTTGTAGTACGGCGTCTAAAATTTTCAAACTCGCTGTACAATCTTAGGTACTTATCTTTTTCAACTTGAAGTTGGTCAATTCCACTCTCTTCAATCTCATTATCAATAGGTTGAATTTCTGAAGTATTTTCAACTTTATTATCAATATTTTCAATTGATTCTTCTTTAATTTTATTTTCTTGATCTTGCTTCTTAGTCATAATCACATTAAATTCAGCAAAGATTTTGCCACAATTTTTTCGTGCCATTCTGTCATTAAAACAAAAATATAACTAAAATTGTTATTTTCGTATCATGTTTACTGGAATCGTTGAATCATTTGCCACCATTTTGGATATTAAACCAAAAGGAACAAACATTGTATTCCACTTACAATCAAATATTTGTAATGAATTCAAGGTAGATCAAAGTATATCGCACAATGGCATCTGTTTAACTATTACTGAAATAAATGGACTACAGTATTCTGTAACGGCAATACAAGAAACTTTAAGCAGAACGAATGCTGGTTTATGGAAAATTGGTGACAAAATAAACATTGAACGCTGCATGAAAGCCGATGCTCGATTTGATGGCCATTATGTTCAAGGCCACGTTGATTGCATTGGAACTGTAGATGAAATTCATGATTTAAATGGATCATTTATGATTTTTATTTCACATCCGGAAGATGCTGGAATTACAGTTAACAAAGGAAGCATCACAGTTAACGGTGTGAGTTTAACAGTAGTTGATAGTTTTCCCATTGCGTTTTCGGTTGCAATTATTCCATACACTTGGGAAAACACCAATTTCTCTAACCTAAAAGAAGGTGATTCTGTAAATTTAGAATTTGATGTATTGGGTAAGTACTTTCAAAAATTCAAAGATTTGCATACTAAATAAACAGATCATTTTTGAATTTCTTTTGTTGAATTTTTTCTTTGAAATTATTCTAAATAGTAAACTTCTGATATTTATGAAAGTTATTTCACTCTCATTTCTTAAATTTGTACCCAATCAATTTAAATTTATAAAAGTTATTTATGGGAGTTTTGTCGTTCTTGTTTTCTTCTAGCATTGGTAGAAAACTAGTTATGGCAGTGACGGGAGTTTCACTCATCGCCTTTTTGGTGGTTCACTGCGCAATTAATGCTTGTGTTTTTTTTATGGATGGAGGGGCAACATTTAATGCTGCCGCTGAATTCATGGCTCATAATTTGTTTATTCGTCTTGCTGAGGTTGGATTAATTGGCGGTTTGTTGATTCATATTTTACAAGGTTTGTCGCTCACTTTTGACAACATGAAAAAGAGAAACAACAAATACGGATCATCTCCATCAAGATCAAACAGCACTTGGTATTCTAGAAGTATGGGATTATTAGGAACCATATTGTTATTATTTTTAATTATGCACCTGAAGCATTTTTGGATTGTTAGCCGCTTTGATGCTCAAGGTGGATTAACTGAAGCGAAAACTTTATATCATTTTATGTTAGAAGTATTTAGTAGTCCTGTCTCAGTTACTTTATATGTTTTAGGCTGCATTAGCTTGGGTTATCATTTATTGCATGGTTTTCAAAGTGCATTTCAAACATTTGGACTAAATCACCCAATTCTAACACCAATGATTAAAACCTTGGGTGCTGCATTTTCTATTATTGTTCCATTGGTATTTGCATCAATACCCGTTGTTATACATTTAGGCTTGATTAAATAATTTTATGAAATTAGAATCAAAAATTCCAGAAGGTCCAATATCTGAAAAATGGACTAAATTCAAAAGCACGGCTCCATTGGTAAACCCTGCAAATAAAAGACATTTAGAAATTATTGTTGTAGGAACTGGTTTAGCTGGGGCGAGTGCGGCAGCTTCTCTTGCAGAAATGGGTTACAAAGTTTCTGCATTCTGCTTCCAAGATTCTCCTCGTAGAGCGCACTCTATTGCAGCTCAAGGCGGTATCAATGCAGCAAAAAACTATCAAAATGATGGGGATAGCGTTTTTCGTTTGTTCTACGACACCATCAAAGGTGGTGATTATAGAGCGCGCGAAGGCAACGTTCACCGTTTGGCAGAAGTATCAACATCAATTATTGACCAATGTGTTGCACAAGGCGTTCCTTTTGCGCGTGAATATGGTGGAACTTTAAGTAACCGTTCTTTTGGTGGTACACAAGTTCAACGCACATTTTACGCTGCAGGACAAACAGGCCAACAACTTTTATTAGGTGCTTATTCTGCGTTAGAACGTCAAGTGGGTTTAGGAAATGTTAAAATGTACAACCGCCATGAAATGGTGGAAGTTGTTACCATTGAAGGAAAAGCACGTGGAATTATTGCACGTAACCTTGTAACTGGTAAACTAGAGCGTTTCTTCGGACATGCAGTTCTTTTGTGTACTGGAGGATATGGAAACGTATTCTATTTAAGTACAAATGCAATGGGAAGTAACGTTACTGCTGCTTGGAAAGCACACAAAGCAGGTGCTTACTTTGGTAATCCTTGCTTTACGCAAATTCACCCAACATGTATTCCTGTTTCAGGCCATTACCAATCAAAACTTACTTTGATGAGTGAGTCATTGAGAAATGATGGACGTATTTGGGTCCCTAAAAAACAAAATGACGACCGTCATCCAAACGATATTCCTGAAGATGAACGCGATTACTACTTAGAAAGAAGATACCCTGCTTTTGGTAATTTGGTTCCAAGGGACATTGCTAGCCGCGCGGCAAAAGAGCGTTGTGATGCAGGTTATGGTGTTGGTCCTAGCAAAATGGCTGTTTATTTGGATTTCAAATACAACATGATGCAAAAATATGGCCGTACAGAAGCAAGCAAACACAATATTGAAAATCCTGATGATGCAACTTTATTGCGTCTTGGACAAGAAGTTGTGAAAGAAAAATACGGAAATTTGTTTGACATGTACAAGCAAATTACCGACGAAGATCCATACGAAGTTCCAATGCGTATTTATCCAGCAGTTCACTATACAATGGGTGGTTTGTGGGTAGATTACAACTTAATGACAACCGTTCCAGGGCTTTATGCTTTGGGAGAAGCTAACTTCTCAGATCATGGTGCAAACCGTTTGGGAGCGTCTGCTTTGATGCAAGGTTTGGCAGATGGTTACTTTGTAATTCCTTTAACTATCGGAAGTTATTTGAGTGGTGAAATTCATACAAAAGCAATTCCTACATCGCATGAAGCTTTCGAAGCTGCTGAAAATCGTGCCAACGAAAGAATCCAAAACTTCTTGAATATCAACGGTACACGTTCAGTTGAAAGTTACCATAGAGAATTGGGATTAATCATGTGGAACAAATGTGGTATGGCTAGAAACGAAAAAGGATTAAATGAAGCCATTGCAGAAATAAGAGCCCTACGTGAAGATTTCTACAAAAACGTAAGAGTACCAGGTACAGATAAAGAATTCAATCCAGAATTAGATAAAGCTGGAAGAGTTGCTGACTTCTTAGAATTGGGTGAGTTGATGTGTATCGACGCCTTAAACAGAAACGAAAGTTGTGGTGGTCACTTCCGTGAAGAATATCAAACTGAAGATGGTGAGGCATTGCGTGATGATGAAAATTACAAAAACGTATTTGCATGGGAACATACTGAAAACAACAAATGGGAACTTCACAAAGAAGAACTTGTTTATGAAAATATTAAAATTCAACAACGTAGCTATAAATAATTAGAGAAACATGAAACATTCAATGAAAGTAAACCTTCAAGTTTGGCGTCAAAAAAATACCCAAGCTCAAGGTAATTTTGAAAATTATAGCGTTGAAACGAATCCTGACATGAGTTTCTTGGAAATGTTCGACGTTCTAAACGAACAATTAATTCATGAAGGCAAAGAACCAGTTGCTTTTGATCACGATTGCCGTGAAGGTATTTGTGGTATGTGTAGCATGGTAATTAATGGCAATCCTCACGGACCTAAACAAGCCATTACTACTTGCCAATTACACATGAGAAGTTTCAATGATGGCGACACCATTGTTGTTGAGCCTTGGAGAGCAAATGCATTCCCTGTTATTAAAGATTTAAGTGTAAATCGTTCTTCTTTTGACAGAATTATAGCTTCTGGTGGTTTTGTTTCTGTGAATACAGGAAACGCGGTTGATGCAAATAATATTCTTATTCCAAAGGAGATTGCTGATGAAGCATTCGAAGCAGCTACTTGCATTGGTTGTGGAGCTTGTGTAAGTGCTTGCAAAAACGCTTCTGCAATGCTTTTCGTTGGTGCTAAAGTAACTCAATTGAGTTTATTGCCACAAGGTCAAGCTGAACGTCAAAGTCGCGTTGTTGCCATGGTAAACCAAATGGATGCTGAGGGATTTGGAGCTTGTACCAACACTGGTGCTTGTGCTGCTGAATGTCCTAAAGGAATTCCTTTGTCAGTTATCTCAACACTCAACAGAGAATATACAAAAGCCAAATTAAACGGCAAATAATTTAATCAACTTACTAAATAAAAAACCCTTGAAAAATTTCAAGGGTTTTTTATTTAGTGCAAAGGCCAAATAATTCCAATATCTATAGAAGCTTGAGGGCACCAAGCCACTTGAACGCCACCAGCCGAAGGCATTAATGGAATATTTATTTTAGGCTGTAATAACAAATGCATTTTTTCACCGATTGTATAATCGAATCTAGCACCGGTATTCACAAATAAATTCACTTTTGATGGATATACCCTTTTGATATCAAAACGACCTTTGTCATTTGAATATTTTCCATTTGCATTTTGAACAACGGTATAGTCATAAGTTGAAATATTATTCCCCTCAGCCAATGTAAAACCTTGGGTCATAATATTTAACTCACTATTTAACATTAAGGCTGGAGAAGCGCCAACAAAATACCAAATTTTGGTATTTCTTATCATTAAGTTGGCTCCATCAATTCTGCCTAAATATTTCAAATCAAGAGTTATATAGGAATAGTTAAATTGATAATTCAAAATTTGGGTTGGTCCCTCAGATAGATTTGCATATACTTGAAGGTCAGGATGTGGAACATAATTAAACATATTCCCTTCTTTTTGGCGTGTAAAACCGGTTTTCAAATAAGTTATTCCAACTGAAAATGCTTTTCTATCTGTTTTTCTATAAACAAAATTGGCACCAAAATTCACAAAATTACTTGAAACATCGGCTTTCGAAAATGAATCAGTTAATTGATTTAAAGTAAATCCACCCTCAATATCTGGAGTAATTGCACCTAAAATTCGAGTAGAAATGGATGGAGAAACAAATAATTCAAAGGTTTTATCCCACTTTAAATCTTGGCCAAATGAGATATTCACAGCCGAAAAAGCACAAATAACAAGTATCTTTCTTAATTTCATATTAAAATTTAATTTTATTCAATTTACTGTAAAAACGGTAAACCCCAAAAATAGAGGCCACGAATAATCCAACTGTAAAGCCTATCCAAACGCCATAAACTTGGCCATTTTCCCAAATAGAATTTGGAACATGCACCCTGGTAAAATGCCCATTTAAATAATGAATTCTATAGTCTCCAAAATAATAAGACAAAGGCAAAGAAATTACCCAATAAGAAACGATAGATATAATACTTGCCCAAACAACATCTTTTACTCCACGCAACAATCCCATTGCGCCTGCTTGAATCCCATCCGAAAGTTGAAAGAAAGCGGCCAAAGATAATAAAGGCAAAATATAAGGAATTACAGAATCATCAACCATGTATAGGGCTGCAATTTGTTTATTGAAAAGCATAAAAATCAAGGCATTAAATAATTCAAAAATAGTTAACAGCAAAAATGTGGCATGCGCAACTTTTTTGAGTTTCACTCCATTTTTTTCACCGTAACTATTTCCCGCTAATATTGATCCAGCCATGGCAACTCCGCTGGCAATCATATAGGTAACCGAAGCAATATTCAGTGCAACAGCATGAGCGGCCAACTGAGAAGCACCATACCAACCCACCATAACACCGGATAGTGCAAAGCAAGCCCATTCAGCAAAAGTTTGTAAAGCGAGCGGAATTCCCATTTTCCAAATTGGTTTCATTTCTGGCAAAACTGATTTCCAAGTTGGCATTCTTTCTGGTAAATATTGCTTCATTAATTTGGAATACCTTACATACCAAAGTCCAACAATTGCCATCAATATTCTTGAAATTAATGTGGCATAAGCCGACCCCTCCACTCCCAAAGCCGGTGCACCCCAATTTCCATAAATCAAGATCCAATTCAAAAACACATTCAGTATCAATGCCGCAATGGTAAGAATCATAAATACTTTGGTATGTCCCAATCCATCAGTAAACTGCCTAGAACTCATCGTAATTAAAATGGGCAAAATTGACCAGCTAACGATATTCAGAAATTTCGGAGCCAAAACATTGATATTACCAGTCTGTCCCAACCAATGAAAATTATGTATAAGGATTTGTAAAATTATAAATTGAAATATAAAGAGCAATACACTTACAATTAAGCTCGCTCTATAAATTGCAAAACCATGAGATGCTTTATTTTCACCAACTTTAATACTAACAAGGGTACTTACAGCAAACAATACACCGAAAGTTAAGCCACTTAACATGAAAAATAAATTATTGGCTTGATTTACACTAGCTAAGGCATCGGTTCCCAATTTCCCCACCATAATGGTATCGGCAACACCCATTAAAACCACTCCCAATTGACCTAAAATCATTGGATAAGCCAAATAGGCAATCTCCTTTAATTCGAACTTATAACCCTTAACAGAAAAAAACGACATGTATCTTACAAAAGTACTTCTAAAACTTTAATATCAAATAGCCAACAATTTGGTAAATTTGCAGTATGCTTGAAGTATTATGGGAAGACAATCACCTATTGGTGGTAAATAAACCAGCAGGGTTGCCAGTTCAAGGCGACGAAACTGGTGATGAACACTTATTGGAGATTGCCGAAAGATATATTCGAGAAAAATACAATAAGCCAGGAGCGGCCTTTGTTGGACTTATTCATCGCATAGATCGCCCTGTGAGTGGAACAATGATGTTGGCTAAGACATCAAAAGCCCTTATTCGAATGAATGAGGTTTTTAGATTAAAGCAAAATAAAAAAATATACCATTGTATCACGCAATATGCACTACCTGAATCTGAAGGAACTTTAGAAAATTATTTAGGAAAAGATAGCACCACACATAGGGCTCTTACCTATAACACACCTCGACCTGGGAGTAAACATGCTGTTTTACATTATAAATTATTGAATAACAGAGGTGATAAATTCTTGTATGAAATTCAATTAGAAACAGGGCGCTTTCACCAAATTCGCGCACAATTGGCAAAACAAGGTTCACCAATAATGGGCGATTTAAAATATGGCGCAAGAGAACCGCTTCCTGATAGAAGCATTGCTTTACATGCTTATCAATTGGTTACTCCACATGCCGTAAAAACAAACCCATCATTGAATATTAAAGCACCATATCCAAATAAGCAATGGTGGCAGTTATTTGCTGATTTATTAAAAAAAGATGACGTTAAAAAGCCGGCAAAAAAGAAAGAATTCGCAAATAAACCTTTTGAAAATAAACCACTTACAAAGAAGCAGGGTCCCAAAAAACGTCTATAAAGTTTTGAATTTGATCGTCAAACACAACAATTCCTTCAGACTCTAACAACTGTTGCATTTCGTTAATATCTTTGAAATGGGCTTTCCCTGTGAGAAGTCCATTTCTATTTACAACCCTGTGTGCTGGAACATGGGGTTCAACTGAATGGCTTAAATTCATAGCCCATCCAACCATGCGACTGCTCCTTTTTGCACCTAAAAAAGATGCAATTGCACCATAAGAAGTAACTCTTCCATGGGGAATTAATCTCACTACATCGAAAATTCGATCATAAAAATTATAGTTTTCAGAATCCATACTACGTTTTGGAACAAAATTTGTCTAAATTTACGGAGATTTTAGTAAAAACAATGAAGCATAAATATTTTTTAACACTAGCTTTTGTGCTTACCACACTTTGGTCGAATGCACAAATAATTCCTTATCAAAGAATTACACCTCCTGTAAAACGAAATACGGTTGGAATGTATCCAGAACTCAAGAATAAAACGAATTGGGATGGACGTGAGCCAGGTTCTTACAGTATTAAATTTAAGTGCAAAGCATTAAAGCCAGGTCAATTGGTTTTTCTAGCAGATCATCACATCGGAGGTAAATACCTCAGAGATACTGCAGAAGTTCAATCAAATGGAATTGCTACCTTTAACGGTAGTTACAATACTAAAAAGCCAAGTCCTACAAAACTACAACGAGGCATGTATTTATTCGTATTGCCCGAAAAGAAAGATTATTTTGAATTCATGATCGACGACGATCAAGATTTTACAATTACTTTCGATACATCTTTCTATGAAAGAGAATATTACAAAAAAATGAAAGTGGATGGGTCAACAGAAAATTCTGATTTTGTTCAATATCAGATTTCTAAAATGTCGGTGATCGAAAAGTTAGTTGCATTAGATGAAGAAATAAAAAAAGATTCAACACCTGCAAATATCAAACGTTTGGATCCTAAAAAAGCTGCATATCTAAGAGAAAAAGAAGCTTCAGATTCTCTTTTTATTGCCACTCATCCCAAAAATTTATTGTCCCGTTTTTTATATTCATTGATTGCCGTTGATTTCCCTTCAGTATTGCCAACAAAAGCAGATGGAACCAAAGACAGCGCATATCCATTTAACTATTTCAAATTGCATTATTGGGACCATGTTGATTTCAATGAAGATGGATTGGTAAGAATGCCAGTAAACGTACTGAAACAAAAATTAGACTTTTACTTTGACAAAGTGATTGTACCTGATGCCGATACATGTATTATTGCGAGTGAATGGCTTTTGGCAAAAAGCAAAAACTCAATTGAAAATGAAAAATATATCATTTGGTATTTAACCAACAGATTTGAATCGAGCAATGTTATGGGATTGGACAAGGCATTTGTGCACATGGCCCTTTCTAATTATTGCGCTGGAAAAGCATGGTGGGTTGATAGTGTAACCGTTGCCAAAATGTGCGAAAATGCATTTAGACGTTCTCATACGCTAATTGGACAAGTAGCCCCTGAATTAGAGTTGAAAAATTTAGATAGTGCATGGGTAAGAACCAATTCAATTAGAGCCCCTTACACCATTATGATTTTTTGGGACCCGACCTGTGGCCATTGTAAAGAAGTAATGCCTAAATTGGCTAAACTTTATGCTGAAAATAATAGCAAAGGATGGAAGGTTATTGCATTGTCATCAGGCGACAAAAAGAAAGAATGGCATGAATACACCAAAGAGCATCCAGAAATGAAAGAATTCATCCATTTAATTCGTGGTGAAGTTCAGAGCCAAAAATACGCCGACGCGCTTTATTCTTACTATGTAATTGCAAGTCCTACAATTTTCATTCTAGATTCTAACAAGAAAATTATTGCCAACAGAATTGATGTAGAGAAAATTGCAGAATTTATTGAACACAGTGAAAAATATAAAGCTAAATAATTAGAACTTGATTGCTATTAATAATAAAATGGTCGGATTTATTCGACCATTTTTTATTTATTGAAATTACGAATGTCCTTTAACAGATCTTTGGTAAAGACCATGATACCATAAGAATAATAAGGAGCAGTGTAATAGGTATTGGGAGTCAAGGAAGTTCTTATTCCTATTCCTGCTGTAATACCGAAATATTTTAAAAAACGAATATTACCTGTAACTCCAGTTTCAATGGGCAAAATCATATTTGATGTATATAGAAATTCCTTGGTAACAATATCTTTTTCTTTAATATCCACTATACCAATTCCGGTTTGAATAGTTTGAAAAACGCGAAAGCGGTGCGTTTTATACCAGTGATATTCGCAAATTGCACCTAAAATCATATAATCATAGGTGTTTTCTGTTCCTTCTTTGGTGGTTGATGCTGAATAAAACGCACCGAGCAATGCAAGTTTGCCGTAATCATAACCTACCCTTATGCCGAAAACATTCACTGGCATCCCTACAATATATGAGTTTCTTTTGTCCATACCCAAAATAAGATTGGGTTTATTTTTCATTGACAACCATACACTATCAATAAGAGACCAAGGCTGCGCCTTGCCCAATTGGATGAAAAACAAAATCAGAAAGAATAAAATAATTCTCCGCATTCCGTTACAAAAATAGATGAAATAGCAATGTTATTATCCAATATTTACAATTTCTCAAATGAAACCGGTTTTTTGCGTACTTATTTTAAAATATGCGGTATTCAAACAAAAGTTGGCTTTATTATCAAGTACAACAACATAAATCTATGAAAACCAAATCTGGAATTCGACTAATTATCAAATTCTATTATTCTTGTTTAAACAAATCTATTATTCTTTTAATTATCGTTGAATTTCATTGCGAATTGGTTTAATTAGACTTAAATTTGCATAGAATATCATTCAAAAAAATATGGCTACAATTAGATTTGAGGGCAGAAATGCTCAATTTTTTAGTACTTTGAGATCAAGAATTGATCAATATTTTACAGAAAATAACATAAAACCAACTGGGAATTGGAGCTTATATACCAAAACAATTATATTTGGATTGTTGCTAATATGCTCATATTTGTACTTGGTTGTTTTCACTCCAGAACAAACATGGTTGCAAATATTTCTATGCTCTTTATTGGGAATCTCTTTTGCTGCAATTGGTTTTAATGTGATGCATGACGGTTCACATGGCAGTTATTCAACCAAACCATGGATAAATAAACTCATGGCCAATAGTTTAAACTTCCTTGGTGGAAATGCATTTTATTGGGTTGAAAAACACAATATTGCACATCATAGCTTTACCAATATTGATGGCGCAGATGAAGATATTGACATATATCCTTTCATGCGTTTGAATAATAATCAGAAAAAGTTATGGTTCCACAAATTCCAACATATCTATGGTATATTCCTGTATTCAGTGGCGTACATAACATGGATTACACTTCAGGATTTCAAAAAATATTTCAGTGGTAAAATTGGCGATCGCGATATGAAAGGCAAAATGACAGGTTTTGAACATTTCGAATTTTGGGCTAGCAAATTGGTATATTTAGGAATATTTATATTTATTCCAGCAATTAAATTTGGATTAGTTAAAGCCTTAACAGGATATTTAATCATGGCCCTTGTAACAGGTATTTGTATTACAATTGTATTCCAATTGGCACATGTAGTTGAAGGAATGGATTTTATTGCAAATGACCCTGAAGAAGTTATTGTTGAAAACGATTGGGCTACTCACCAAATTAGTACAACTTCGAATTTTGCTACAAAAAGCAAATTATGGTGTTGGTTATTGGGTGGTTTAAATTTCCAAGTTGAACATCATTTATTTCCCAAAATTAGCCATGTTCACTACCCCAAAATTAATGAAATTGTAAAGTCTACTTGTGCTGACTTTAATATCAGATATCAAGAATTTCCAACGATGTTAACTGCAATTAAATCTCATTTTAATTACTTAAAATACATTGGTCAATTGAATCCAACTACATAATTAATATAACTTAAAACAAAAAAACCGCGATTTTAATCGCGGTTTTTTTGTTTTACACCAATATTGTTTATAATACTCCCCAGTTGTTGGACCAAAGTTTAGTGGTGCTAAGTTAATATTTTGTTTTGAATTATGCAGCATTTTGGTTTAAAGATATTGAATATGCTTCATTGG
>Ga0214923_10006282_pt1 | contig 13419 bp, 14 predicted proteins | sample LL1510_MetaG_FD_177993 | JGI IMG/M metagenome (GOLD analysis project Ga0214923, IMG submission 177993) | Freshwater microbial communities from Lake Lanier, Atlanta, Georgia, United States - LL-1510 | ecosystem: Environmental > Aquatic > Freshwater > Lake | place: USA: Georgia | collected...
CGTCCGGCAGGGTCAGCCGTTCGAGCCCGCATGGGTTGTTCCGCCGGGGCGGCACGTGCCGGTGATCGATCTCCACCAGGCCCGCTTGAGCCGGCGCGCACGAGTGGCTCATCTGCAGGCTCTGTTTCGCGTTGCCCGGCGGGTGATTCTCCACATCCACCCCGATGATGCATGCTCCGTGGCGGCCGCCCACCGCAGCCCCCACGCCGAAATCCACTTCCTGAACCATGCCGATCACGTGGCCTGGCTGGGAGCGGGGCTGCCCGTGGTGCTCCTGAATCTTCGGCACCGTGGCGCCCGTCTGGCAGTAGACCGCCGCGGCATTGCAGCCAGCGCCTGCGGCGTGGTGCCCGTCCCGATCACACGGCCCGCCGTCGTGGATCGCCACGCAGCCCGGCAGAGCTTCGGGATCAGGGACCAGGAATGCCTCGTCCTGACCGTCGCTTCGGCCTACAAGTTCAATCCCGTCGGAAGCCGGTCCCTGTTCGAGCCGCTGGATCGCCTGCTCCGCCGTAGGGACGTCAAGCTCATGGCGGTCGGCGTGGATGACCGGCACCCGGTGTTCGGCCCCCTGGCCGAACGGCATCCCGGTCAGGTGCTCTGCATGGGAACCGTCCCAGCGCCCACACGGCATCGCGCGGCGGCGGACATCTATCTCGACAGTTATCCCTTCTGCTCGATCACGTCGATGCTGGAGAGCGCGGCCCTGGGCACGCCGGTGGTGGCCTACCAGCCTGACCCCGAGGAACTCGAAATCCTGTACAGCGAATGCCCGTGGCTTCCAGCGGATCGCCATCCGGCCCGCGACGTCGGCCACCTGATCGAGTCGCTCGATGCGCTGATCGACGACCGCTCGCTCCGGCAGGAATATGCCATGCGCACCATCGACGGCATGGAGCAGCACTCACCCCGGGCCTGGCGCGCCGCCATGCAGCGGCATCTGGCGAGGGACTTCGCGAAGACGCCGTGGCGCACGCCAGACCGCCCGTTCCGCGATGGCCTGCTGGACCAGGTTCTCTCCGAGCTCATGGGCGACGTCCGCAGCTACACCGACCAGGCCGAGATGCTCGGGCTCGATGCAATCGGCCTCGACCAGATCGCACGCTGCAGGCGGCGAGAGTCGCCGGGGGGCGGTCTCTAGTTCTTCACCCAGTATCGGCAATCTGCGTCCACCCGGTGGAGTCGCACCGGCAGGCCGCGACTCGCCACAAACTCATCCACGGCCGTGCGGCACCCGTCGTAGGTGTCGTAGTCGTCGATGATCACGTAGCCGGAGGGTACCACCTGATCGTAGAGGTGCTCGAGGCAGGCTTTGGTGGAAGCGTACCAGTCCCCATCCAAGCGGAGGATCGCGATCGGCCCGACGGCAGCGGCGTCCACGGGCAGCGTGTCCTGGAACCAGCCTTTGTGGTAGTGGATGTTTCGGGGGTCGTACTGAATCGTCTGCTCGAGCAGTTCCCTGTTTTCCTCGAGCGTTCCCGGCCCGCCGAAGGCATCGTAGAACCCGGTCAGCGGTGTGAGCCGGCCCGTGGTGCCGCCGGCGCCGTGCGTCCAGGCACGGACTTCCTGCACGGCCCGATCGCCGTCGATGGTCGCATCCGGCTCACAGATCTCCGTGAACGCATCGAAGAGATGCAGGTCGCGGCGACGTTCTCCGTACCTCAGGTTTGCCAAGGCCATGAGTCCCGTGCAACCTCCTTTCCAGACGCCGCACTCCACGAAAGCTCCAGGAAGAGCCGCCGACTCACAGTGCCGAACCTGCTCGACGAGCGAGATGAGCCTGGGAAGCGTGACCATCGTGTGGCCGCGGATGCGCGCGATCATGTCGCGGACATCCGGTTCGAGCTCGTCTGCGGACGGACACGGCGGCCAGTCGTTCATGGGGCACGCGAAAGCCTGGTTCACGGTTTCCCGGACAACTGCGCGGCGTGCTCAGCCACCGGCGGCCGGCTTCGGCGGTGGCACGACGACGCGCACGCCAAGCTCCACGAGCTGTTTCGTTTCCACCGGCGCGGGCGCGCCGGTCATGAGGTCGCTCGCCTTCTGTGTCTTGGGAAACGCGATCACGTCGCGGATGCTCTCCAGGCCGCCGAACAGCATGACCCAGCGGTCGATGCCGAGCGCGATGCCGCCGTGCGGCGGGGCGCCGCTCCGCAGCGCATCGAGCAGGAAGCCGAACCGCTCGCGGGCCGTGTCGGCCGAGATGCCGAGCAGTTTGAAGACCTTCTCCTGGGTCGCGCCGTCGTGAATCCGGATCGTGCCACCACCGGCCTCCGAGCCGTTGATCACGAGGTCGTAGGCCACGGCGCGGCAGGCGGCCGGATCGCTCTCCAGGAGGTCGAGGTCGGCCGGCCGCGGCGCCGTGAACGGATGGTGCATCGAGGCCCAGCCGCCACTCTCGGCGTCGCGGGCAAACATGGGGAAATCGACCACCCAGGAGAAGTGCATCGTCTGCGGGTCGTAGAGGCCCAGTTGCGCGCCGAGCCGCTTGCGCAGCATGTGGAGCGCCTTGCACGTGACGTCGAACGAGTCGGCGACGATGAGCGCGAGATCGCCGGCCTCGCAGCCGAGAGCGGCCCTGAGCCGATCGGCGATTGCCGTGAGGTTCTTGGCGACGGGGCCCGACCACGAGCCGTCAGGCTCCACCTTCAGCCACACGAGCCCCTTCGCGCCCCCGTCGACGGCCACGGCGGTCAGGTCGTCGAGATCCTTCCGCGAAAACGTCGCGGCTGCTCCCGGCACGCGGATGCCGCGGACGCGGCCCCCCGCCTCGACGGCCCCGCGAAACACGCGGAAGTCGCTCTCGCCGGCGAGGGCCGTGAGGTCGGTGATCTCGAGACCGTAGCGGAGGTCGGGCGCGTCGTGGCCGAACCGCTCCATGCACTCGTCCCACGTGAGCCGCGGCAGCGGCAGCGAGACGTCGAGCCCGAGGATCTCCCGTGCCGTCCGCTGCACGAGCCCCTCGATCACGCCCATCACGTCGTCGGCCTCGACGAACGACATCTCGACGTCGAGTTGCGTGAATTCCGGCTGGCGGTCGGCCCGCAGGTCTTCGTCGCGAAAGCACTTCGCCACCTGCACGTAGCGGTCGAAGCCGGCCATCATGAGCAGCTGCTTGTAGAGCTGCGGCGACTGCGGCAGCGCGAAGAACGAGCCGTGCTCGAGCCGGCTTGGCACGAGGTAGTCGCGGGCCCCCTCGGGCGTGCTCTTGCCGAGCATCGGCGTTTCCACGTCGATGAACCCGAGTTCGTCGAAGTGGTCGCGCATGATCTTCACGATCCGACTGCGCAGGAACATGTTGTCCTGCATCTGCGGGCGGCGCAGATCGAGCCAGCGATGCGCGAGCCGCACCTCCTCGCCGGGCAGGTCCGTCGCGCCGGGCTGGAAGACGGGTGTCTCCGCCTCGTTGAGCACCTCGAGCGCCGTACACACGACCTCGATCGCGCCCGTGGCGAGCTTCGGATTCGTGGTGCCCTCGGGGCGGGCGCCGACGGTGCCCGTCACCTTGAGCACCCACTCGGCCCGAACCGCCCGCGCCGCGGCGAGGGCCGCGGCTCCGCTGTCCGGCCCGATCACCACCTGCGTGCGGCCCCAGCGGTCGCGGAGATCGATGAAGAGTACGCCCTTGTGGTCGCGGACACGATCGGCCCAGCCGCAGAGCGTGACCTGCTCGCCGAGATGCGCGGGGCGGAGTTCTCCACAGGTGTGACTTCGAAGCACGCGGCAGGGCCTTTCTTGCGGTGGCGGGACGTGGATCAGGAACGGAAGGCGGCGAGCACCAGCAGGGCGACGGCCACGAGCATGGCGAGCCCGAGCAGCGGCAGGCCGCCGTAGAACACGAGCGGCAGCACGTTCTCGCCGAGCGAGTCGCGCGCGAACACGGCGACGAGCGCGATCACGGCGAACACGAGCGTCAGAGCGAACGCCGTCCAGGCGAGAAGCTTGGGCACCATCGGTCGCTATCTCGCCGCCCGTTGCACGAGCCGCTGCCCGAAGAGATCGTGCGCCGGACGCTCGCCGCTGAATTCCAGCTGCATCTGCTGGTCGGAGTCGGCGCCCGAGAGCTCGCGGAACAGGAGGCTCGGTTGGATGTCGTGGTTGTGCTGATACTTGGAGCTGGCGTATTCGGTGATCGCGCCGTGGATCTGGTGGAAGAAGATCTGGCAGATCGGCACGCCCGGGTAGATCTTCACGGGCTGCACGGCGAACATCTCGAGCGTCCAGTAGCCGCAGAAGCCGACGTCTCCGAAGCCCGCCGTGACGTGGACGAACAGCCCGAGCCGGCCGATCGAGCTGCGGCCCTCGATCATCGGCACGAGGTTGTGCGTCTCGGTCCGCTCGACCGTGCGGCCGAGGTACAGTTGGTTGGGGGTGAGCACGAGTCCATCGTCCGGGATCCGGATCCGCTCCACGCGGTTGCTCTTCCGCATGTCGAGCACCACCTCCTCGTAGACGAGCAGTTCGTCGTGCAGCGAGAGGTTGTAGCTGTTGGGGTTGAGCCGGCTCTCGTCGAAGGGCTCGATGACGACATTGCCGCCGAGCTGCTGCTTGATCTCGTGGCCGGAGAGGATCATGGGCGGTTCCAGATGCGGTGGCGGAGAAGACAGGAACCCGACGGGGCGGATTGTACGCTTTTGGTTCGAGGCTGTCAGCGACGGCGGCGTTTTGCGGCGGGCTGCGACCGTCGCGCCGCCGGTTTTCGCGGCGGCTTCGCCCGCACGCCCACGCGCGGGCAGAGGTCGGCGAGCGGGCAGGCGTCGCACCGCGGCGCCCGGGCCGGGCAGATCGTGCGGCCGTGCTCGATGAGCCGGTGGCTGAAGCCGATCCAGTGCTCCCTGGGCACCACCCGCACGAGGTCGCGCTCGGCCCGCACGGCATCGGCCTGCCGCGTGAGCCCGAGCCGCCGCGTGATCCGGCCGACGTGCGTGTCGACCACGATCCCTTCGGCGTCGCCGAAGGCGCTGCCGAGCACGACGTTCGCCGTCTTGCGGCCCACGCCGGGCAGCCGCACGAGGTCGGGCAGCGACCGCGGCACCTCGCCGCCGTGCCGCTCCACGAGGCCCCGGCAGCAGCCGAGGATGTTCTTCGCCTTGGCACGGTAGAAGCCGGTGCTGCGGATCATGGCCTCGAGGTCGCGGGGTCGGGCGGCGGCGAGGTCCGCCGGCGTCGGCCAGCGGCGAAACAGGTCGCCGGTCACCATGTTGACCCGCTTGTCGGTGCACTGGGCCGAGAGAATCGTCGCCACCAGGAGTTGAAACGGGTTGGCGAACACGAGCGAACAGTCGGCCGCGGGATAGGCGGCGGCGAGGCGCTCGGCGATCGCGGTCGCCCGCTGTTTCCTGGCTGCCGCCGATTCGCGGGCGGGGCGGGGCGGGGCGGTCGCCCCCTCCTCACGGCCGAGGCTGCTACCATTCATGCGGCCACCGCCAACGCCGGCCGCAGGCGTCGGCCCACAGCCTGGTGAACCACGGCCGCGAGCAGGGTTGGATTCATGGAAGCAGCACCCACCTACGAGCCCCTCTATCTCGAAGGGATCGAGAAATTCAACGCCTGCGACTACTACGAAAGCCACGAGGTCTGGGAGGAACTCTGGACGGAGTATCGCGGGCCGTCGCGAAAGTTCTACCAGGGACTCATCCAGGCCGCAGTGGCCCTCTATCATTTCGGAAACGGCAACATTCGGGGAGCTCGCAAACTCCACAGGAGCGTGCACGGCTACCTCGAGCCCTACGCCCCGCATCACCTCGGACTGGACATCGGCGGCTTCCTCGCCGCCTTCGACACCTGCCTGGCGGACGTGGCCGCGAGCACGGAGGATTTTCCAGACATCACCCTCGACCCCGATCTGCTCCCGGAGATCCACCTCGATCCGCCGCCTGCCTGACGCCGGCGGATTCCAGGCACGGCTGAGCCTCCCATGACCGACGAACCGCTCGCGTTCTCACCCGATCAGTTTTCCGGCCAGGCGCGCATCTTCGCGCTGCCGAATCTGGTGATGTTTCCCCACGTCATGCAGGCGCTCCACATCTACGAGACGCGGTATCGGGCGATGCTCGAGGAAGCGATCGAGGACGACCGCCTGATCGCCTTGGCCGTGCTCGCTCCCGGGTGGGAGCACAATTACGAAGGGAGGCCGCGGCTGCGGTCGACGGCCTGCCTGTGCCGCGTGGCCACCCATCAACGGACTCCCGAGGGGACGTACAACGTGCTGCTGCTCGGCGTCCGGCGGCTGCGGCTGGTGCGTGAACTGCCGCCGAAGAAGCTGTTTCGGGTCGTGGAGTCGGAGATTCTCGAGGACGAACAACCCGACGACGCATCGCCCGAGGCGGCCGAACTCCAGCAGCAGCTGCTCGCCGCCTTCAAGCGGGCGATGCCGAAGATCCCCGACGCCTACGAGCAGCTCGACCAGCTGCTGGGCACGCAGATCACGCTTGGCATGCTCGCCGACATCGTGGCCTACACCATCGATCTCGACCTCGAATGGAAGATGCGGCTGTTGGCCGAGTGCGACGTGTTCCGGCGCACGCGGCTCCTGCTCGAGGCGATCGCCGGTCGGCCCGCCGGCACGATTCCGCGGCCCTTTCCGCCCGAGTTCAGCACGAACTGACAGGCCGTCGTGTGCTACGATGAGGCCATGAAGAAGGATCCGCCCCCCGTCGATCACGCCCGCATCGAGCGGGCCGTCCGCGAGATACTCCACGCCGTCGGGGAGGATCCCGATCGCGAGGGCCTGCTGGAAACCCCGGCCCGCGTGGCCCGGATGTACGCGGAAATGTTCAGCGGGCTCCACCAAGATCCGAAGGTGCATCTGCGCAAGGCGTTCACCGAGAAGTACGACGAGATCGTACTCGTGCGCGACATCTCGTTCACGAGCGTCTGCGAGCACCATCTTCTCCCGTTCATGGGCAAGGCCCACATCGGCTACCTTCCCGACGGCCGGGTGCTCGGCCTCAGCAAGCTCGCCCGGATCGTGGAGGTGGTGTCGCACCGCCCGCAGGTGCAGGAGCGGATGACCGAGCAGATCGCGGATCTGCTCGTCGAAGACCTCGGGGCCAAGGGGGTGGCCGTGGTCGTGGAAGCATCGCACACGTGCATGACGATCCGCGGCATCCGCAAGCCCGGCAGCCTGTGTGTGACGTCCGCGATGAAGGGCATCTTCCGCGCCAACGTGTCGAGCCGGGCGGAGGTGATGTCGCTGATCTACGGAAACCGGCCGGCGCTGTGACGCTCCTCGTCGACTTCCTCTGCCGGTTCGCCTGGGGCCTCGCCGCGGCCCTCGTGCTCACGCCTCCCGGCGTGGTGCCCGCCGGCTTCTTTCGCGTCAACCTGCTCGTCGTGCTCGGCCTCGCCACGTTCGCGGCGCTCCTGGCGGGCTCCGTCCTGCCGGCGGGCGTGTGGCCGTTGCCAGCCGCGGCGGCCGTGGCGGCGTGGCTCGGCAGCATCGCCTGGTATGCCGAGCGCGTGCGTGGCGGCATCGCGTTGTGCATCGTCTGCGCCGGGCTGCTCGCGGCGGCGACGGTGCTCGTGGGGCCCCTTGCGGTCCTGCCCGCGGCCACGCGGCTGCTCTCCGGGCTGGTGGTCGGCCTCACGGTCCACGCGATGCTGCTCGGGCACTGGTATCTCAATGCGCCCGGCATGCGGGTCGACGCCCTCCGCCGCATGATCGACGTGGCGCTCGTGGCGTGGGCTGCCGTGCTCGTCGTGGCCCTCGCCGCCGCGCTGCACGCCGGCGGCCTGCCGTGGCAGGGCCTCGAGCCGACGGCCCTGGCACTCCTCTCCCTCCGCTGGCTGGCCGGCCTCCTGGGACTGCCGGCGCTGCTCGTTTTGAGCCGCAAGACCCTCGACATTCCCAACACGCAGAGCGCCACGGGTATTCTGTACGTGGCCTGCCTGGCCGCGATCGTGGGCGAACTCACCGCCCAACTGCTCGCGACGGCTGCCTGATGTTTCGCGCGGAGCGCTTCGGATGCGGATCACCTACGCCTGCCCCGCCTGTCACGCCACCGTGGCGGTGGACGCCGTCGAAACCCGCGGCACGCTCGACTGTCCAGCCTGCGACGCCGGGATCGCGGTGCCCGGCGATGCGTTCGCCCCCGGCACGCCGCCGCGGCTGCTCCGCTGCCTCGTCTGCCCGAGCACGGAGCTCTTCGTCCGCAAGGATTTTCCGCAACGTATCGGCCTGGCGATCGTGGTCGCCGGGCTCGCCGCGAGCTGTGTCGCCTGGGCCTGGCGGGAGCTCGTGCTGACGTTCGCGATCCTGTTCGGGACGGCGCTCGTCGACGTCGTGCTGTATCTCGTGATGCCGGATTGCCTGTCGTGCTATCGCTGCGGCGCCCGCTACCGCGGCGCGGGCGTGCGGGGCTCGTTCGGCGGCTTCGATCTGGAGACGCACGAGAAGCACCGCCAGCAGGCGGCCCGCCTGCGGGCCGGATCGGCGCATGGATCCTGAACGGCAGCGGATCGCCGAGGACCTCCGCGGCCTCGTGGCGGGGGACGTGCTGTGGGACGACGCGAGCCGAGCCCCCTATGCCACCGACGCGAGCCTGTTCGAGATCTGGCCGGTCGTGATCGTGCGGCCACGGACGGTGGACGACGTCGCGGCGACCGTCCGCTTCGCCGCGGAGCGCGGGCTGGCCGTGACCCCGCGGGGTGCCGGGTCGGGGCTCGCCGGCGACGCGATCGGGCAGGGCATCGTCATCGACACGTCGCGGTTCATGCGCCGCATCATCCAGACGTCGGCGGCGCGCGTCCGGGTGCAGCCAGGCGTCGTCGCCGCGCAGCTCGACGCCCATCTCGCCGGCCTGGGCCGCATGTTCGGTCCGGATCCGGGCAATGCGGCCGTGACCACGATCGGCGGCATGATCGGCCGCAACGCGTCGGGCAGTCGCTTCGCCCGCCACGGCGCCGTGCGGGGCCGTGTCGCAGCGGTGCAGGGCGTGCTCGCCGACGGCAGCGTGGTAGAGCTCGCACCGACGGCGCCGCGTGGCGACGGTGGAGCGGCCGAGGACGTCAACACGCGGCTGGCCACGGGCATGGCCGCGATTCTCGCCGCTGCCCGGCCCGTGATCGACCGCTGGCAGCCTCCCGACCGTCTGTCGCACGGCGGATACCGGCTCGATGACATCGAGCACGACGGGCTCATCGACCTGCCGCGGCTCCTCTGCGGCGCGGCCGGGACGCTCGCCGTCGTCACGGAGGCGACGCTCGAGACGGTGGAACTCGACGGCGGCCGTGCCGTGGCGCTCGTGCTCTTCGACTCACTCGAGAAGGCCGCCGACGCCGCGCTCCAACTGGCGGGCCTGGGCCCGAGCGCCTGCGATCTGTTCGACAAGCGGCATCTCGCGCTCGCGCGGGGGGCGAACGTGACGTTCGATCTGCTCATTCCACCGGCGGCGGACGCGGGCCTGCTCGTCGAGTTCACGGCAGCGACGTCAGCCGAGTGCCGGGCCCGCCTCGACGCCGCTCTCCGACGCCTGGCCGGCACCAAGGGCCTGTGCCTCGACATCCGCAGGGCCGAAGACGATCACGACGCGGACCATTTCTGGGAGCTGTCGCGGCAGGTCGTCTCGACGCTGCATGGGGTGCGGGGGACGGCGCGGCCCGTGCCGTTCGTGGAGGACGTGGTGCTTCCCCCGGGGAAGCTGCCCGACTTCCTCCGGCGTCTGCAACACGTGCTCAAGGATCACGCGGCGACGGCACTCGTGTTCGGCCATGCCCTGCAGGGGCAGGTGCACATCCGGCCGTATGCGGAGCCCCGCCGGCAGCCGGAGCGGGAGCGGCTCGAACGGTTGGCCGAGGCGATTTATGCGGACGTCTTCGCCCTCGGCGGGACGCTCGGCGGGGAGCAGGGGCTCGGTCTGTCGAGGTCCGCGTTCTTCGGCCGCTTCTTCCCCGATCTCGCGGCCGTGTTCACCCGTGTCAAGGCGCTGTTCGATCCGCGGGGCACGTTGAACCCCGGCCGGATCGTGGCGTCGCGGCAGCATTCGACGGAGGCGGAGGGATTTCGCCGCATGCTCGAGCCCGCGCAGGCTCCCGATGCCCGCGTCGCTGCCCGCGTGCTGCCGGTGCTGACCTGGTCCGCCGATCGCCTGGCCGAGGAGGTCGACGCGTGCAATGGCTGCGGGGCGTGCCGCACGCACGGGCCCGACCTGCGCATGTGCCCGCGCTACCGGGAAGACACCGCCGAGGAGTCGTCGCCCCGCGCGAAGGCGAACCTCGCCGCCGCGTTTCTCTCGGGGGCCATGGGCCCCGAGGCGCTCGCGTCGGGTTCGGTGCGCGCCATCGCCGATACCTGCTTCAACTGTCACCAGTGTCGTGTGGACTGCGCGGCGGGCGTCGACATCCCCGCGCTCGTCATGGAGCTCAAAGCCGCCCACGTCGCCGGCAACGGCCTCACCACCTCCGCATGGTTGCGGTCGCGCATCGATGGCATGAGCGCCGTGGGGGGGCGGTTCGCGCCGCTGGCGAACCGGGCTTTGGCCAGCCCACAGGCCCGCTGGCTGATCGAGAAGACACTCGGCATCGCTCGCGGCCGCAAGCTCCCCCGCTTCACCGGCCGGCGGACGATGCGCTGGGCGACCCGGCGCGGCCTCACGCAGCCTTCGCGGCGCGGAGGGCCACGCGTGCTCTACCTCCTCGATACGTTCGCCCGTCATCACGATCCCCTGCTCGCGCAGGCGTTCGTGGCGATCCTCGAGCGCCACGGGGTGGGCGTGTTCATCGATCCGCGGCAGGTGGCATCCGGGATCACGCTCGTGTCGGAAGGAGATGTCGAGGGTGCGCGAAGCCTCGCCCGCACCAACGTGCGCATCCTCGCCGAGGCCGTGCGGCTTGGCTATCGGATCGTGTGCACGGAGCCTGCCGCCGTCACCTGCATCACGCACGACTATCCGCTGCTCGTGGAGGATGACGACATGGAGCGGATCGTCGCCGCCACGACCGACGCCACGAGCTATCTCTGGGAACTGCATCGCGAGGGCCGCTTGCGGCTCGACTTTCAGCCGCTGCCAGCCCGAGTCGTGTACCACGCGCCGTGCCATATCCGCGCCCGCCACGCCACGAGTCCCGCCGAGCACCTGCTGCGGCTCGTGCCCGGGCTCACGGTGGAGAAGGCCGCCCACGGCTGCTCGGGGATGGCAGGCACGTTCGGCCTGGCCCGTGAGCACTATCGCGCGAGCCTGCGCATCGGGCTCGGGCTCGTGAACGCGGTCCGCAGCAGCGGGGTCGATGCGGGTGCTACCGAGTGCAGCGCGTGCAGGATACAAATGGAACAGGGCACGACGAAGCCGACCGTGCACCCGGTGAAGGTGCTGGCGAAGGCCTATGGAGCGATCGATGGCGACGGAGCCGAGGAACTCGACCGCCTGCTCTCCGCTCCGAGCGGCCGGCTCACCATCAGCTAGCGACATGCACCCTCCCGTGATCCGCGTCAGCCTGTTCGCCGGCATGGCCGAGGCGGCCGGCTGTCGGCGCCTCGACGTGGCCTGGCAGGGTGGGACGGTCGCCGACCTGCGGGCCGCAGTCGCGCGGGAGTGCCCGGCCGTCGTGCCGCTGCTCGTGCGCAGTGCGATCGCCGTCGACGGCCGCTATGCCCCCGATGCGGCCATGGTCTCCGCCGGGGCCGACGTCGCCGTGATTCCGCCGGTGAGCGGAGGCTGAGATGGCGGCCGTTCAGTGCAGCGTGGTTCGCGAGCCGATCGACACGGCGGCCGTTCTGGCCGCCGTCGGGCGGCCTACCGCCGGCGCCAACGTGCTGTTCGTGGGCACCACGCGCGGGATCACCGGCGACGTGGTCACCCGCGGCCTCGACTACGAAGCGCACGAGCGACTCGCCGCCGACCAGCTCCACGGCATCGCGGGCGAGGCCGTGGAGGCGTTCGGTCTCGTCGCCTGCGCCGTCGTGCATCGCCTTGGAGCCGTGCCGGTCGGGGAGGCGAGCGTGGCGGTGGCCACGAGTGCCCCGCATCGCCGCGAGGCGTTCGCCGCCGCCGAGTGGATCATGGAGCGGATCAAGCAGACCGTCCCGATCTGGAAGCGGGAGGAGGCCGCGGACGGCTCGCGGGCATGGGTGCATCCCGACGCGGCGCCCGCGGTGGAGTACGAACCATGAACGACGCGGGCGTGCGCGACACCGTGCCACGGCCGACGATCGGCCGGCTCATCGACGGATTCGGACGCATCCACACCGATCTCCGGGTGAGCGTCACCGACCGTTGCAACCTGCGGTGCACCTACTGCATGCCGGTCGACGCGGCGTTCAAACCCCGAGAGGAACTGCTCACCTACGAAGAGATCGCCCACGTGGTGCGCGTCGCCGCCCGGCTCGGCATCCGGTCGATCCGGCTCACGGGCGGCGAGCCGCTGATGCGGGCGGGGCTCGACGAACTCGTCCGCCAACTGGTGGCAGTGCCCGGGATCGAGGACGTGGCGGTCACCACCAACGGCCTGCTGCTCGCGGAGCAGGCGGAGCGGTTGCGCCGTGCCGGGCTGCATCGGCTCAACGTCAGCCTCGACAGCCTCCGGGAGGACGTGTTCGAGGCGCTCGCGCGGCGGCGCGGGCTCGACCGCGTGCTCGCGGGCCTGGCAGCCGCACGGGCCGTGGGCTTCGCCACGATCCGGATCAATGCCGTGTCGATGCGCGGCCTCACGGAAGGGGAGATCGTGCCGCTCGCGGAGTTCTGCCGGCGCGAAGGGTTTCAGCTCCGGTTCATCGAATTCATGCCACTCGACGCGGAGGCCGGCTGGGCGGACGACCGCGTGCTGACCGGCCGCGACGTGCGGGCGATTCTCGAGCGGCACCTCGGGCCGCTCGTGCCGGCTGCCGGCGGCGACCCCGGGCAGCCGGCGGTCGATTTCACGTGGGCCGACGGCGCCGGCCGCGTGGGGTTCATCGACCCGGTGTCGGCGCCGTTCTGCGCACGGTGCGACCGCCTGCGGCTCACGGCCGACGGCCAGTTTCGCAATTGCCTGTTTTCGACGACCGAATGGGACGTGCGGCGGGTGGTGCGGAGCGGCAGCGAGGCCGGCGGCGAGGTGGATGCCGCCATCGCAACGCTGCTCGACGACTGCGTGCGAGCGAAGCGGGCCGCTCACGGCATCGGCGCGGCCGACTTCGAGCGGCCCGCGCGCGCGATGTATCAGATCGGGGGCTAGCGTGACACACTCCAGCCAGCAGCGGCGCTACCTCGACAACGCCGCCACGACGTGGCCGAAGCCCGAGGCCGTGCTCGCGGCCTGGGAACGGGCGGCGCGAGTCGTCGGGGTGGCTGCCGGCCGCGGCGCATACCGGGAGGCCCTCGAGGCGGACGCCATTCGCGCGCGGGCCCGCGCACGCGCGGCGGCCCTCCTCGGCGGCGTCGATCCGGCGCGGGTGGCTTTGCCAACGGGTGCGACGCTCGCGCTCAACATGGCGATCCACGG
>Ga0214923_10006284_pt1 | contig 13417 bp, 8 predicted proteins | sample LL1510_MetaG_FD_177993 | JGI IMG/M metagenome (GOLD analysis project Ga0214923, IMG submission 177993) | Freshwater microbial communities from Lake Lanier, Atlanta, Georgia, United States - LL-1510 | ecosystem: Environmental > Aquatic > Freshwater > Lake | place: USA: Georgia | collected 2015-10-15
AAGTTACTTAGATATATTACCTTATCTTTCTAAGATAAAAGCCGTAGAAGGCCCTGTTAGATACCTTGTATTAACACCTACTACAAAATTAAAGAACATGTTAGGTAGAAATCCGCCTACCATCGTCGGATTAGGCGACTCTCACAGAGGTAGACAAAAGTGTGCTAGTTGTAAACCAGTAGATGGCTGTTATACACTTTATGAAGCCGAGTTAAACGGAAATAGTTTATTAGGTTATTTCAATAAGATTGGTGAGAGATTCCAAGTTGACTTTTTTTATGAAGCTTGGGTCACTAAACAATGGAGAAAACAAAGCGCTAGAGGAAATGTGATTGAATTTCAAGGATATGAAAATGGATCCGCTCTTTATGATATAACAGACTTTGTAACAGTATGTTCGATGAAACATACAAATGTTGCTCAATATATTTCTTGTCCATATAAGACAATGAATACTCACTATGTTGATGTAAGAAAGAATTTTAGAGATGCTACTTTCTTAGAAGAAAGAAATGGAGAGTTAGTTATAGCTGATCCTTCAATAAAGGACTATTCCGAAATATTCGACAATATAGATGGATTATTAATGTATATGAAGCAAATGAGTTTCGCTTTTGCACAATTTAAGAAGATATTTGAAGGAGCATTCCGCGGAGAGAGAGTAGGTGATGTATTAGATTTGATTATAAAGAGACTTGAATTAGGAGCGGATAGATTTTATAAGGAAGTATTTAGAACAAATCCATTAATGATCAAGTATAGTAAGGTTCATAAACAAATACGTCAATTGCCACAAGAGTTACAAGATATAATGTATACATATGATATATGGTCATATAATAAGGATTTTAGGTTACCAAATGCAGGAGGAGCCGGGGACCAACGTTCAGGAAAGAGTGATGAGGAGAAGTATGAAACGGTGATGTCAACTTTAGTAAATGATATAACTAATTTAGATGCGCATTGGTTAAGTGTTTCAGGAGTTGATATTTATTATATGGCGCGAACATTAAAGATACCTTCAAGAAAATCATTAAATGTAGATGCTCATCCAACCCAGTTAAGTTTGGTATATTTAGGCGACAATCATATAGAAAATATAAAAGACTTTTTAGTTAGAAATAGATTGTTTGAAGTAGACATAGAAGCAAGACAACGTGATCTTGAAGATAAGTGTGTGATAGTTAAGTCAGAGATTTAAAGAAATTATAATCTGTTGTAATAGGATAAAAAATAACTAAATTATTTTCATCTATTTCTTCTCTTATTTTAAAATAAAAAGAATTAGTAATATTTGAATAACACAAAACCTTTCCATCAAGAGAATATATTAATAGCCTTGAATAATGTTCTCTTAGATCATGAAAAAAGTTAGGAATTTTTATTTCTGGGTTATTATGATCATAAACTATAAGAACAGGATGGTTAAATAATAAATTACTTTTATTAGTATCTTTATAATAAAAATATGCCAGAGTATTTGCACTAAAATTTCCTGAAGATTCTAAAAAAAAAAGTTCTGAATTTTGAAAACTTATTTTTTTATATCCATTACTTTGTAAATATCCAACTTTTTTATAAATGAATGGAATAAAACTTTTTGACATAACTGAAATATTAAGAACTAATAGTAAAGAATATATTTTTAACCCAAGTATTTCTGTATTTGAAAAAGATACATATTTTGTAAGTTATAGAAGTATAGAAAATGAGGATGGACGACACCCTTGGGATAATAATTGGATATCTGATAGTGATATAACTAAATTTTGTATTTTAGAATATAAAGATGAAGTATTTACAAAAATACATACATTTTCAAAAAATATAGTAGCAGTAGATTTAAGACTTATAAAACATCCTACAGAAATAAATACATATTTTGGAGTAGGTAATGTTAAAATCCAAAATAATAATATTAAAGTTGGAGATAACATATTACAAATATTTTCAGGAAATAAAGAAATTGATTGTGATTCTGTTGGAAAATGTATAGCACAATTAATTTATACAATTATAATAAAGTCAAAAAAGAATAGCTTTGAATTAATTATAACGCCTCCAGATATTCTATGTAAGAATCTATCTTCTCCTATTGAAAAAAATTGGTCTTTATGGTTTGATAATAATGATTTATTAATAACATATGGTCTTGCCCATGGTCCAAAAAAATCATGGTGGGCAACAGTTAAAACTATAGATTTTATAAATATGAAAACTTCCAATCAAATAAATAAGAGTAAAAGTTTATGTTCTGTTGTAAATTTATCAAAAAATATAAAATTTGATTTTTCTATTATTGAAACTAATTATAAAAATATGCATCTAAGTCTATCAACACCTTCATTAAAATATAATGATGGATGGATATCTTTAGGACATATTAAAATAAAAAATGAAGAAATATCTGAAAATGAATATATAAATAAAGTTATAAAATTCATAAAAGAAAATTGTAAAAATCATCATATGTATATTTATGCTTCTTTTTTCTATTTTTTCAAAAAAGATGAAAAAAATTTTTATTTTATTGATAAAGTAAGTAAACTTTTTATTATTTTAGACTGTAACACTAGCGTTCAATTTATTACTGGTATTGAAGTTAGAAAAAACAATTTACTTATTTCATATGGAGACAGCGATAAAATGGCTAAAATTATATTAGTTGATATAAACTCGATAGAATGGATCGACAACTTTAACGAAGAATGGAAATTAATGGTCATAAAAACTTCAGAATAGAATTATATTTCATAGTAACATATATCATATTTTGTATTATCTAAACATCTATGATGATATTCACTATTTACAATTTTTTTATTTTTATCCAAAAGAATTTGTCTTGACGAATATATATCATATAATAACTTTAATTCATATTTATTCTTATCATTCCAACTCATTGTATCGGTTTCTCTGTTAAAATGATGATATGCTATAATAATCGGATTATTATTAATCCACCAATCTTGCTTTGAATGTTTTATCATAACAAGTTTATTACAATCTGTTTTTTTATCACTTGTAGAAAAAACATCAAATATACATTCATCTTTAAATGTATCTGATACCTTTATACATCTCTTTTTATTTATGTATAAATAGGAGTCATTTATTTTTAATATACACTTATTTTTATATTTAAAATCGATAAGCATTTTATATACTTATTTTATCTTTTAAATAACTAAAATATTACATATTTACTTTTAAAAATAATATATTTATTATTTTTAAACTAAATGAATTATCAAAATGTTGATGAGATGTCATACAAAGATCTTACTAAAACTATGGTCAATCTTGGCGTAGAATTTCCTAAATATAAATCTCATTATCATCTTAAACGAACTTTCAAAAAATTTTTGAAAGGAACCTATGGTTCCGCCGGGATCGAAGATCCCTTGATAGGTAATAACCATCCTTCTTTGTTTAATGAACCGGAACCGGAACCGGAACACAATCTCAATGTAAATGACGAGTCTTTTCAAATCTATTTTGATAACATAAAAAAACACTCCTCTTCTTCCATGAGAAAGATTTTAAAAAAATTGTATTCTCAAAAAGGGGAAAATCTCACAAATCTCAACTTATTTAAACTCCTAAATGATCAAATCACTAGAAATTGTATACCACCGTTACAACATTTTTCAGTTGATCGTATTAAACAAATAGTTGAAAACATCGACAATGAAGATGGTCAAGAATTTTACATCCCTCTAGAATGCCTTGTCAAGTCTATCTTTTACAAAATTGGTCAATCTATTGAGTCGGATAATCTTGATATTCAATTAGTTGACGAAAAAATAAATCATTTCTTTCGGCCTTTTAACAAAATCGCTAGAGGAGCGGATGGTGAAATTTATGCCACAGGTTTATTAGGTATGTATACGAAAGGGGCTAACACTCCAATCTTTATCATTAAAAAACCTCTTGGAGAAGATAAAAAGAACGAACAGCAAATACATGAAGTTGTCGTCAGTAGAATCATTCAATCATCTATTCTTAACCAAGCCTACGACGAAGATCAAATCGCAAGAGACTTACATAACTTTGTGTATTGTTACGGAGGAATGTTTGTTCAAAATGTTTACGGAGGAAGAGGGACACATTTTTATTCGGTGTTTGAATATATCAATGGATCAACTTTTGAGACAAGTTTGTATACGTTATCGAATGTTGATAAGATAGGATATATATTGAATATGTGTGATATTCTTGAACAAGCGCAAAAAAATTGTAGATTTATGCATAATGATCTTCATGTGAAAAATGTCTTTTTACGTCAAAGATATGGTGTTAGAGCTAGAAGAAGACCTTTAGAAGTAAATATAGGAGATGAATATGAACCTAACATTTTAACGGTGTTAAATGCTTATCCTGTGATATTTGATTATGGACGAGCGATAGTGGAGTTTGAGGATCAAGTTGTGTATCCAATGAATTACGAGTCGCAGGACGGTTGGTCCCTGGGTTCAAGATCCGGGTGGTTTTATCCAAGTTGGGACATTTTCTTTTTTATTTATACGATGATAATGAATCTTGCATTTGAGGATTATAAAGCGAATGCGCAATATATAGCGGATATAGCGTTGACTCCTTTTATAAACAGTATCGCTCATTTTGAAGAATTTGTGTATAAAGCGATATTAGAGCCGGAGAAACATGAGATAATGGCACCGCCTTTCGAGGCTAGTGAATATCCGGAAGTGTTTACAAGGATAACATGTAAAGATGTCAAGAAACATATTATTAGACGATTGATATAACTTTAGTTTTATATACATCTATTAACTAGTTTAAAGATAAAGAATACCTTAAAAATCTATTCTCTATATAATTTTATATAATTAATTTAAAAATTAAATTAATTATATCTATATATTATTAGTATGAGTCAAGATAAAAAAGAGAACAATATAATTTTTGAAGATGATCCTTCAAATGAACCCGAAGAAAAACGTCCTAGAGGTCGTCCTAAAAAAAGCGATCTTACACGTCAAGAATACATGAAAGAATATCTTAAAAATAATAGAGAAAAATATAAAGACAAACATAAAGAATATGTATTGAATAACAATAAAAAATATCAAAATTGCTATAAATTCCTTAAAGAACTTGTTCAAAATGAAAAGATCATTTTAGACGATGGTATTAAAGAACAACTCAAAAATCTAAAACTTGATTCTTTAGAATGAATTTTTCTTTAAGTCATAATTATAAAAAACTATTTTTAAATTTATTTTGCTTATATACTATAGAAACAAAATGCAAGAAATACAATATTTCCATCGTCAAGATGACATGTTTAAGTATGCCGAAGAAAATGATTTTAAATTCTTTTTTTCTTATGACAAAATATCTCCTTCTAGAGCAGGAGCTAAGGAATTTGGGTGTTCTAAAAATATAGACACTTTCCTTGATTTTTACAATCCTCTTTCAAATGATCAAAAAAACTTTTATGAAATTCTTAAAGCTGATATTTCTTTATACGAATATTACGATCTTGATGTTAAAATTCCAAAAAATGCAGATCCAGAAGTTTATAATAATCAGACTTTATTCTTTTGGTTTGACGCTATAAGATCACAATTCATAAACTTTAATAAACCTCTAACTAAAATTAATTCTCAAATCAGACTTGAAAAACCTAATTGGATTATTTTGTCTTCTTCTAACTCTTCTAAACTCTCTTTACATCTTATCAATAAAAACGCTATTTTTTCTAACTTTAAAACTCTATCTATCTATTTTACTAACTTTAAAAACTATTTTAAAAATCTTTGTCCTAATCAACTATTTGACATTGATTTCTCCGTCTACTCTAGAAATAGAAATATGCGTATCATAGATTCGTGTAAATACGGCTCTGATAGAATTCTTACTCTTTGGAATGAATTTCATTTAACTGCAATTTCTAAAAAAGACACTTTTATCTCTATTGCCGACGAAGATCCTTCTAAATTTGAAAAAACTATTTTAGAAAATGATCTTGAATATACTTTTTCTTGTATTAATGAAAAAGAGCCTTCATGTAAGAAAGATAAACCGTCTATAACAATAGACTCAAACGAGGCTGATTCTTTTCAATCATCAGATGACTTGATTAAAGATCTTCTATCTATTTTATCTATTAACAGATGCGATGACTACAAAGATTGGATTAACATTGGAATGGCTCTTAAAAACGATGGTTATGAAATGGAGTTATGGGACGCTTGGTCTAAACAATCCAATAAATATAATAAAAAATATCTCACTCAAACTTGGAAAGGATTTAAAGAGATGTCTTCTGATTCTTCATCGAGTAGAGTAACAACAAAAACAATCTTCTTCTTTGCAAAGGAAGATAATCTTATCAAGTTTAAAGAACTTATCAAAAAACATTTTTACTCTACCGATCAAACGTATAATATCGTTGAACAAGTAGAACAAATTACTACTAAAAAGAAAAAAACTTTTAGAAGAAAAGAATTAAACACTCAAACAATTAAATCAGTAGATTTTAATATCGAAAAATTACTCAAACTACTCAATCCACTAACTATCATTGAAAATATGAACAAAATACTTTATGCTTTATTTAATACTAAAAAATATACTTTTAACGACGTTATTAATTGTGTGAAATATGCCTATGAATCTCTTAATCAACCTTTTGAAACATATACTATAGATACATTAGAGGATCTTTGGGATAATGCAAATCCTAATATTATACGTCCGGTTACATTAGGAACAATTTGTTACTATGCTAAAATTGATAATCCTAAAGAATATAAAAAATTTATAAGCACAGCATACATGTATGACATTAATCTTCCTTTCACACCCGATATTAAAATCAACCAACAATACATTGGAAATATATATAAAGACTATCTACAAACTCATGATGTGGTTTGTCTTAAATCCAACTTAAATACAGGAAAAACTTTCATTATTCCAGAACTATTTGATCACGATAAATTTGAATCTAAGTTTACGGGTCTCAAGGAATCGAAGAACCTGGGTAACCGTCGCGACGACAATCATTTACAAGTAAGTTGCACTTTTAAAAAAGTTGTCGTTATCTATCACAGAATTAGTCTTAACAAAGCTCTTCTTGAAAAATGGAAAAGTTACGGATTTGAACTTTATTCAGACATCCAAGATAGCGTAATCAATCTTTATAAACATCCTAGACTTATTATTCAAGCAGATTCTATTTATCGTTTAAGCGGACCTTCGGATCTTTTGATTTTAGACGAAATTGAATCTCTTCATGAACATATTTGTGGATCATCTCTCCTTAAAAAAAGAAGTCTCGTATTCAATACTTTAGTAAACTACATTAATAACGTTAAAAAAATAATTGTAGCTGACGGTTGTCTTAAAGATTCTACTTGCGAGATTTTACAGACTAATAAAAAGTCTATTATCAAAATTGAAAATGAATATAGAACTTTTTCTCATCGTAAAATGAATGTTATCACAAATTATAAAGCGGCTATTCATAAACTTATTCAACTTGTAGAACAAGGAAAAAAACTTGTAATTCCGACAAATTCAAAAGCTATTGGAGAACAACTTCACAAACTCATTGATGAAATAATTAAAAATAAAGGCACTATAAATATTGACAACTATGTTGAAACATTTATTTCTCTTGAATCAAATGATTCTAGTGAAGAAAATACACTCATTCAAAATGAAATCGGTAGTAAAATTAAAAGATATGATGTAAATTCTCCATTTGACAGTATACAAGATTGGAATAAATTAGATCATCTTATATACAGTCCAACTATAACTGCAGGAATCAGTTACGAAGAGAAAACATTTGATCATATTTTTGGATTCTTTACAAATAGATCTACTAGCTGTGAAAGCAGTCTTCAAATGTTATTTAGAGTTAGAAATACTATATCGGATGATATGTTTATGTATTGTGCAGATGATAATGCATTTTTTTCATTACCATTTGAAGATCATGAGTTAAATAGTTATATTGACAATAAAATGAAATCTGGAAATAGTTTGATTTTAGAAAGCGAAATAGAGTATGATAATTATGCTATGAAAGCTAAGAAAAATGACTATTACACATTCTATAGAAACTTCTTAAAGAAAACTCACTTATCCAAAGACTTTCATAAATCTTTTCTTTATGGTCTCTTGACAAGTCATGGAATTAAAGTTGTTTATCTACAAGAAGAAATTGAAAAGAAAGACTTGAATGAGATTAATTCAAAAATGAAAGACATTATAAAAACTATATCGGAAGAACAAGCTTTTGAAATTTGGAGATCTCATAATCTAGATAAAGACGAGTTTGAAGAGCTTATTAATCGCAAACAACAATTAACTAAAGATGAATTGTTTTCTCTAAAGAAATATATGATTCAAGATGCTTTTGAACTTAGTCAACCTTTGACAGTAGACTTTATTAAAGCAAATGTAAAATATATAAATCAATATAAATTATATAAAAGAATCAAAGACGATAAAATAGACGATCTTTTAGAAGAAGTTAAGGTCATGAAAGAAGCATCTTACATTAAAGGACTTGAGACAACTTATGAAGAAATGAAAGATGCAATTTCTTCAGATTCTGAAGAAGACGATGGAATATGTAACAAGTCAAGACTAGTTAAAATGATTAATAAAAAACAAAAGAAGATATATAAGATGAAGTCTATAAAAAAGTCTATTCATCAAGCTATTCATTATGACACAAAGTATCATAAATTGTATCACGTTTTACAGTTTGTCAAGACAGCTGGGTTTGATAAACTTACATCCGAAGAGATGAAAAAAGTAGATTTTGAGAAGTGGTTTGAGTATATAAGAGATAATGAAGACGATTTGGTAGCGGTCTTTGGATGCAAGCGATATAAGTTTAAAGAAAATAACATACTTTTTGATGAAAAAAGTATGAAGTCTAAGATAGCTAAGTATATACAATCAAAAATAGAAAGCGTATTAGGAATTAATATAAGAACACCTTATAAAAAAGGAGATGAATATGAAATAACAACATGTTTTGAATTGGTTATTTAAGTTTGATTACTAACTACAAAAAACATAATTATACATACTTTTTGTATCTTTAAAAGAAGAAGAAGATTTTCTTTTTTTAAAAGGCGGCACTGATGAACTTTTTTTCATCTGTCTATATATATTTCATCAGTGCCGCTTTTTTAAAAAAAGAAAAATATGAGTTTGTTATATATTCAAAAACACTTTTTTATAACATATTTTTTGTATTTATAAACAAAGAATAAAACGTATTTACGCAAAACTTATTTAGACCAGTATATACAATTACAATAGAAAGTCCCCTCTTATAATGATATAGTTTAATATCATTATAATAATATAAAAAATGATTTTTAATATAAAAAACTATTTTTTATATTAAATAAATATAAAATGACTGATTACGCTACATTTGAAAATGTATTTAAATTACTAAAGAAAGAAGCAGGGTTAATATCGCCAACAGTCGAAGAAAAACAAAATATGATTTATATGCCATGCAATGAATTAAGCCAATTAATATATTATTATATTAATAAAAATAAAAGTTTTTTAGATCTATATTATAAAGATGAGAATGCTTTAGATAAAACTAAAACATTTTTTCTAATTTTTTATGATATTTATTTAGATACTATTGGTGGAATAAGAAGAATATCAGAAAAAAAAGGGTATGAAGATATAATATTAAAATTTATAAAATCAGATTTAACAAATGATTTTATAGACTTTAGACATTTATTTGATACACACTCTTATTTCTATTCAAAAATCAATAAGTTATTATCAAGAGATAATAGAAATGATATATTAAAAGATTATTATTTTCCAACTGTTTTAATGGTTATGGCAAAATATATTGAATTAAAAGAACCAGATAAAATAGATAAATCTATTTTAGAAAATATTTCTGAAGAAGAAATAGTAAATGGTATAAGAATTATGAGTATAATTTTTGAATATCCCAATTTTATTGATATAATAACAAGTTTAAATATATCGGATAAATTATTAGAAGAAATATTAGAAGAAATATTTTTAACAAAAACAAAAATTAGAAAACATCAAGCTTATAATATAATTAATTTTTTTAGTAAAAAAGAAAATATAAATAATAATACAAAAAAGATTTATGGTTTTTTAAAGAATCTTATACTTAAATATAAGAATAGATTTGACAAAAATGTATTCTTATCTATACAGTCTGATGTAGACTTTGAAATAATGAGAATTCGTGCCTTTGATGACGATGTAGAATACGAACAGCTAATGGAAAAATATGATCTTATATATAATTTTTTAAATATAGGACAATGGGGTAATGAAGATAAGAATAATATTTTTTATACGGATTATGATATAAATACTGAGTTATTAGAATTATTATTAGAAACACAAGAAAATTTTACCAAATGTATATTTGAATCATTAGTTGCTTTATATATAAAACTATTAAGAAAAGATAAGTGGACTAGAAAGAAAAGTTATTTTAAAAGCATTTGGTATGTTGAAAAGACATTAGACACATTTTTTCAAAATCATTTTAAAATTCCACTTCAATTTGATACATATATTGTATTATCTCGTTTTATTCCTAGACTTAAAAATTTAAATGCGAATATCACAAAAGAATCTATTTTAGAGTTTTTAAATAGAGTCGAACCTTCAGAAGAAGGATTATTAGAATGGAAAGAGACTTGGCCTATTAAAAATGATAAATATGATATTCCTCCTGTTCCAAATATGTATATAACATTAAGTTTTGAAACAAATGCGAGTGTTCATTTTCAATCTACATTAAATAAGTCTGAGCGTATTTTAAAAAAACTAATAGAAAGTAATCCAGTAAATGAAAAAGATATAGAAGAAACAAGTAAAGATATAGAATTTATTACGCGTTTATTCGCAACCGATAAATCTAAATTAGAAAAAAATAAAGAAGAATATATAAAAAAGCATACAATTAGAGAAGAAGAAATATTAAAATGTAGAATTTCTAAAGATGAACCACGATACTATGGATTTGGAGATATATTTGAACAAGAAAGTGCAAAAATCTTGCCGGAAGATCAAAGGGTAGAATTATGTGATATTTTAATTAAAATATGGAAAGTAATAGATTCGTTTAAAGGTGATAATGATAAATGGGAAAATTTAATGATAAATTTTATAAATGTATTTAGAGAGCATATAAGTTCTGGAGTTTGTAATACAGGTTGGATAGGAGGAATGATTTCTATTTTAGACGTGGCTTATATAAGTGATTATAGAAGCGGAATAGATGAATATTCTGATTTAATAAATAAATTTGTAATTGATATGAAGCCGTTAGAAAAAGAATTAAATATTTTATATCCAACAATAAATAAATTATTTATAAAAATATCAAATATATTATTAGAAACAAAATACGATGAAGATGAATTAAAAGATATGTATAAGGGTGATGAAGAAAAATTAAAAAAAATTCAAGAAAAGATAGACATGTATAATGATTTATTTGAGCCAACAAAAGATTTATCTTTAGAATATAGAAAAAAAGTTATGTTAAAATTTATAGAATGTATGAAAGTCCCTTTTTTCATAGAAGCTTATAATTATTATTATGAAGATTATTTTATTAAAAATAATCCTAAAGAAATGAGAAATCTGATACATATAAAAGAAGCTGTAAATCATGCTTTTAATATTTTTGAAGAGTATTATCTTTCAAAAATAAAGGCTTAAAGAATACTCTACTTTAAATAGTAATAACTTAAGTTAAAGCAGAAGTAAAATGACCCCTAAAAAAAAGAAAACCCCAATATCTGCATTATTAAAAGATAATGTTTGGAAACTATATATAGGTCCAAATAAGGGAATTGGAAAGTGTAAATGTTGTCAAGATAATGTGATATCAAAAAACAGTTTTCATTGTGGACATATCGTAGCTGAGGCGAATGGAGGAGCAACAAATGAAAAAAATTTAAGACCAGTATGTGGGAGATGTAATCAATCGATGGGAACGAAAAATATGATAGATTTTATGATAGAAAATGGATTAAGTTGTGATCAATTACATATACAAGATGAAGAAAGAGAAGAGAAAGAAAATGAGACAAAAGAAAATGAAAAGACAGAAAAAATAAAAAAGTTAGAATTTAGAATAGAACAGTTAGAGATAGAGTTAACGCTTTACAGAGAATGGAAAGAAATTATTATGAAAAGCGTTCCTTGTATTAGAGAATAAACAGTTTTCATTGTGGACACATCGGGGTTTTCAAGGAACTGAAGGTTCCGTCGGGGGATGAAATCCCCCTTGAGACCCGAATACCCGTAGCGGAGTCAAAAGGAGGAGCGACAACGGAAGGAAATTTGAGACCGGTGTGTGGGAGACCGGGACCCTGAAAGCCCGAATCAGTCGATGGGGACAAAAAATACCGGGACCCCGGACGCCCGAGATTATATGATAGAGAATGGAATGAGCTGTGATCAATTGCATATGCAAGATGAAGAGATAGAAGAGAAAGAAAATGAGACAAAAGAAAATGAAAAGACAGAAAAAATAAAAAAGTTAGAATTTAGAATAGAACAGTTAGAGATAGAGTTAACGCTTTACAGAGAATGGAAAGAAATAGTTATGAAAAGTGTTCCTTGTATTAGAGAATAAACAGTTTTCATTGCGGACACATCGGGGTTTTCAAGGAACTGAAGGTTCCGTCGGGGATGAAATCCCCCTTGAGACCCGAAGACAAGTAGCGGAGTCAAAAGGAGGAGCGACGACGATAGGAAATTTGAGACCGGTGTGTGGAAGACCGGAGTCTTTACAGAGAGTGGAAAGAAATAGTGTTCCGGAATAATGATTCATTCTAAGAACAAGTTATTATTAATATTTTCTTTAATAATAAGAAAATATTAATCTTTATTTATTTAAAAAAATGTTTATAATTGAGATATTGTATAAGGAGTGTTGTAGTTAATAAAATCACATTTATTCGTGATATTGATGAAATAAAAAAATATAATTTTAGTATCTATCAATTAAAACTATCTAATCGAGGTAATGACTATGTATTAGATGAAATTGATTATTATTTAAATAATTAATGCCGATACAATTTTTCACTTTGTTAGTTCATGTATAATTTATTTTTGATTTGAATTTATGCATTTGTGATGGAAGAATATGCTGAGTATGGTATTGTATATATACCACAGTTGATTGTTGATCCATAGTAGATTGTTCCATCTGCCTTGATAGCTATTGGTGTCCAGAATGGAGGAGATTGATAAGTATTATATATACTTGCTGCATAACCTGGTAAACCTATTGGTAAGTTTGTAGCAAATGTTGTTCGTTTACCATTTGCTGGATTTACCAATGTAAAACACTTGGCACCAACTTCTTCAACAA
>Ga0214923_10006285_pt1 | contig 13415 bp, 25 predicted proteins | sample LL1510_MetaG_FD_177993 | JGI IMG/M metagenome (GOLD analysis project Ga0214923, IMG submission 177993) | Freshwater microbial communities from Lake Lanier, Atlanta, Georgia, United States - LL-1510 | ecosystem: Environmental > Aquatic > Freshwater > Lake | place: USA: Georgia | collected...
ACCCCGCAGCCTAGGGCTGCGACTAAGGAGCAGGAGGCCGCCCTGGCGGTCGCTGCCACCCTGCCCTCCCACGAGCTATAATAGTAGCCCCGCGTTGACGTAAGTCGGTCGCGCGGGGCTACTTTTTCTCTTTTTCTGTTCTTTTTCAGCAGGAAAAAAGAACAGTACATGAGATCACAATTCCGTGGTCTCTTTATACCCCAAGGAGGGGATATGAATTTTTACAAAAACATGGAATACACATTTACCCCCAACCCCTGGCATGAGCGGTTTGAAGCCGCTGCCCAGTCTGAGGGAGACTTCTATGAGGAAGTCACAGTTAGTCATGAAGAATGCTTTTTTGCTCCTCCGGCAATCGAGCATGTTGGCAAGTTAACATGGAAAACCAACATGTTCACCTACCACGCTGCTGCAATAAGCAGCGTGTGTGGTGTGGACTTCATTGTCGTTCCCGAAGGCGGGAACGGCTTTAACGTTAAAAACTTCTGGGAAAACCAGAAGGATTTGATCTGGGAACACCCAGAGGTTGTCTATATCCCGGACGAAAACGCTTTGGATATAGATGACTGCTACCATTAAATGGTAGCCCCGCGTTGACGTAAGTCGGTCGCGCGGGGCTACCTTTTTTTCTTTTTTTGTTCTTTTTAACAGCAAAAAAGAACAGTACCTGAGATCACAATTCAGTGGTCTCATTTTATGCCAAGGAGGAAATGATGTATTACATCATTTTAGAAGAGGAAACACCAGAAGAATGGACGGCAAGCTATTATACCTCGGGCACCAAGCCTGAGGGAGATTTCGATGTTATTCTCCATAGCGACTTACGCTATGGAGTCTACACAGTAGTAAAATCCAACACTCCCTACTACCAGGTAGGGAGTACAATTACAGTAAGAAAACCTTAATGGTAGCCCCGCGCTGACACTTCACTCCGTCGCGCCGGGCTACCATTTCTTTGTTCTTTTTCTACAGGAAAAAAGAACAGTACCAGAGATCACAATTCAGTGGTCTCTTTATACCCCAAGGAGGGGAGTATGATAGTAGAAATTATTATTCCAGACAAATTCCCTGTCCGAGACAGGGACGCCTGCTATAATTTGGTCCATAATTTAAAAAACCTCACCTTTAGTGAAGGTGAGGTAACAGTAGTAAAATTAGTTATTAAAGGTGGAAATGGTGAGCCAGGCTTCTTACTGGCAGCCTTGGCTGACGTCACCCCATATGGGGTAGACCTAGCAAGGGTAAGTCCCTACTTGCCAGAAAAGGCCACCATTATCTGTGGCCCCAACCGGGGCAAGGTAATCAATGTTTAATAGTAGCCCCGCGCTGACGTGAATCGGTCGCGCGGGGCTATTCTTTTTTTTGTTCTTTTTCAACAGGAAAAAAGGACAGTAGCTGCTTTCATACAAAAGGAGGAAGAGGAATGAAAGCTTTAGAAAGGCCACAACAGTGGCACGCTAAAAAAATGGAATCCTTTAAGAACAAAAGGATTACCTGCTATTGTGTTAATATCTTTTCAGTATACTCCGGAGATGACGCCGAGCTAGATGGCGCGTTCCGGGAGGAACAAAAATACTTTCCTGCCACAAAGGCAGGGTTAGCAGCAGCCAAAGCAGCTGATGCTGCTAACGGAAGGGGATTCTACTATACAGAAATAGAGGCAAGATACATATTGCCTCACAAAATAAAAATGAATTCACCAGCGTTCAAAAGCTGGTGCAAAGCCTGGAACGTAAGCTTTTAAATGGTAGCCCCGCACTGACGTGAATCGGTCGCGCGGGGCTACCATTTCTTTTTTTGTCCTTTTAACATAGAAAAAAGGACAGTAGGTGGTTTATATAGAAAAAAATGACAAGAGAGCAAAGAGAGGATCTCTACAAAAACCTCCGCCTAGACTGTTATACAGTCTACACATCCTTTGACGGGGATGGGTATAACAACCACTTCCCCCGCACCGAGGAAGGGTTGAAACTGGCGGAGAATTTAGTAACTCGTGGGGGTTACGGCCTCCACGAGGACACTGTATGGGCACACCAGACAATGCCCTATATTTGTGTATGTGAGCAAGAAATGTTCCAGGAATGGTGTGAAGCCTGGAACGTAATACCTTAAACTGTAGCCCCGCGCTGACACTTCACTCCGTCGCGCCGGACTACAGTTTCTTTTTTTGTTCTTTTTTTCTGTAGAAAAAAAGAACAGTACCTGAGATCACATTTCAGTGGTCTCTTTATACCCCAAGGAGGGGATTATGAACTATAAGATCATGTACATGTTTAATAAAAACATTATCCAGCCGGATAATGATGTGAAGGACAGGGAGGAGCGGGCGTACTACACGCCGTTGCTAATAGGGAGTCTTCAACAGTTAATGAGAGAGAAAGTGATTTCTCTGGAAGAAAAAATAACAAAAAAACCCAAAAGGGTTATCGAGGATGAGTTGGACTTCGTAGGCTACGAAGACGCTTATAATTTCACATACAATCTAACAATTTTTATGGAGGCTCTCCTAGAGAAACCTCTACATGAAAAGTACTGCACAGTACTTTTCGAGGAATTAATCCGTCAACTTGAAGCAATAGATAAAAAAATAAAAGAATAAATGTAGCCCCGCGCTGACACTTCACTCCGTCGCGCGGGGCTACCATTTCTTTTTCTTTTTCTTGTTCTTTTCAACGGAAAAAAGGACAGTACCTGAAATCTCAATTCAGGGGTCTGTTTTTAACCCCAAGGGGGGAACTATGTTAAGTCTGACCAAAAAGGACGTGGAGTCATATATTAGCAGAATGAACTTGTGGTACAAGTTCATCTTTGTCTATACAGGTCCACTGAAAACTGGTAACGTGAAATCACCAGACTCAGTCTGGATGTCAAGCTGGAACCCCCAAAAAACGGGACCAGTGTGGGCAAACTTTGCCTACGTGATTATGGACCCTAAGAAGGAATTAGGGTTTGAAGTGGAAATATCCACAACAGAAAACTTTGAAAACGCCGATCTCTCCAGCAAGGAGTTCACAAAGTTTGTCAGACTCCACATGGAAGCCGACATTAAAAACGGAACCCTGTGGCGGGACGTCTATACTGACGCCCTAGTAAAGAGGTATGGGCAAATACCACAACACCTCAGAGAGATCCTAGGCAAGCCTATTGTTTATGACGGGGTTGAACTGGATACTATTGATTTTTTCTATAAGGCGGTAATCCCACAGAATTGGGCTTGCCACAGCCATTACCGCGCTCATTATTCCAAAAATGACGGCATAGTAACATTCCCGACCCCTAAATGTATAGAGATCCCCAGAACCCACAGGGGAATGCTGATACAAAATGGGGTCTCGGAAGAGGTATTAATGGTAGTTAAGGAGGAGGACCTAAAAAGCTCCTTAGAGGTAAAAACATTTCTAGAAGGTTCCTCGTATTTGCCCCCATTTAAGAATTTTATGGAAGACGTAGTAATCTACGTCTACACCCAAACTACTGTAGTAGTCTGGGGAATGATAAACGAAGACGAAAACGAAGAAGATAGAGTAAAACTCTATATTATAGATAGAAATCCTCAAATATAGAAATGTAGCCCCGCGCTGACACTTCACTCCGTCGCGCCGGGCTACCATTTCTTTGTTCTTTTTCTAGAGGAAAAAAGAACAGTACCTGAGATCACAATTCAGTGGTCTCTTTATACCCCAAGGAGGGGATTATGCAGATAGTTTACAAAGGAAAAAGTAGCAGTTCCTCACGCATAACTTATATGTTTAATAAACATATAATTGAAGATGTAGGGATCGTAGAAAGAAGACACTACACGCCCCTTATCATAGGGGCTTTACAGGAGCACATGGTCGAGCTTCTGATTACCCTAAAGGTATTGCAGAAGAAGGAAGAGAGAAGAGAAATAGAAAAGGACTTTGAATACGAGGACTTCCATGAAATGTCCAACTTCTCCTACAAGGTAAGCATCTTTACGACAGCTCTTCAAGAGCTGGATCTTCCTAAGAAATTTCTAAGTCAACTCTTAGAAGAGTTGCTTAGGGAGCTGGAAGAAGTAAACGATAAAATTAGAGAAATAGCAGCCAGAAAGTAAATAAATGTAGCCCCGCGCTGACACTTCACTCCGTCGCGCCGGGCTACAGTTTCTTTTTTTTGTTCTTTTTCTACAGAAAAAAAGAACAGTATCTGGTGTTAGGTGTTAACTATTAACTATTAACTATTAAGTATGAAAACAGGAGAAATTGTTAACTGCACGCCACACGAAATAGTCTTCTTTAAAGAAGAAGACTGTTACACTGACGGAAGGAAACTCTTTCTGAGGGAGGGTGCAGTCCCCTCAGAGAAAATACCCGCAGGGGTACCTCTCAACGCTGTGAAGAAAAATTTGAAAGTTTCCCCCGAGCGGGCAGCCATTAATTACGGCGTCCCCCTCGTCGGGGCAGTCGTATTTGAAAGCTGCGACCCACTACCGCCAGCTAAGAAGGATACAATATTCGTTGTATCCAATATGTACCGCGCAGCTAGATTAGAGATGAATATGCCCACTACAGATTGCGCCACCGTAGACGGGGTCGTCTACGAAAACGCAGCCAACCCTAAACCTGTCGGTTGCTTACGACTGGCAGTCGGTTAACTATAGCCCCGCGTTGACACTTCACTCCGTCGCGCGGGCTATAGTTTTTTTCTTTTTTGTCCTTTCTTACCTGGAAAAAAGGACAGCACCTGTATAGATCACATTTATTCCCAAAGGAGGGAGTATGAAATTTAAGTCCGTAGGTATATTATCAGAGGAAAATCTAGCTGTTCTTCTTTCAGCTAACCCGACAAAATGGGATGGCTGGAAATCTCAAACAGCATTAGAAACGCCTCTAAGAGAGGCCGTCGCTTACATGGAAGACACAACAATGGAGGTGGCTGAGCTAAACGGCCACTTGGTCTGTATGCCTGAGACACTTACCATATTCAACCTCGAGGTGTTCCTCGAGTTCCAAGCTGTATTTAACAGCTTTATACAATATTGCAAGAATTGTTAAATTTAGCCCCGCGTTGACTTCATTCTGTCACGCCGGGCTATACTTCTTAAGGAGCATACATGTATTATGTATTACATAGTTCTCTGGTTTAACCCCGCTATAGAAGACTGGGACATAGAATATTGGGAACAGCAAATGCCCACTATATCTCAAGACGGTGCCATCGCATCCTCTCCTACCAGATATGGCAAGTACACCATTATCCACTCCCTGTCAGAATGGTCTGTGGGCCAAACTATAATGATCTTTGAACACTAACATTAGCTTATTTGCTTATTTCAAAAAAGTGCACTATACATATACAGTTAATGCAAATTGCATTTAAGCTATAGGACACTTATGAACGAAGACGAAAAGCGTAAGCTTCTAGACGAAAAGCAGAAAGAAAATCTCCAGGAAGAAATTGACTGGATGTGGGAACAATACCAAAACTCAGGGTTCTGCGAGAACCCGGAAATGAATTTCCGTAAGTATTGCGAAAGCATCGGTCGACCTCTACTTTCCTACCGCAATCGCAAAGACGGTTACGGCGATTAATCTGTTTACTGCCTTAGCCCCTTTCTACGGAAAAAAGGGCAGTACCTGATCACAACTACCACTACCACACCTAGGAAGATATGAGACACAGCTATAAAGGGTACGTAATAGACGAGGACCTAAAAACTATCTCCTATAACGGGGAAGTTATAGAAGATGATTCCCTTTACTTCTATTCGGAAGGCTACGAAGACGAAGGGTTCTATCTTTTTGATAAAGATGGAAACGAGTTTAACCCCGACTTCGGGCATATTACTGTTGTACCCACCTCAGAAGATTTAGAGGAGTACAATAAAAGGCTAGAAACCCAGAAAGCTGTAGAAGCTTCTATAGCAAATCAGGAATGGGTTAAGAAAGTGCATGTAGAGAAAACACAGATGCCAGAAGGGACTGTCACAGAGACGTTCCATTACTGGGAACATCCTGTGTATGGTAAAATTAACTGGCCTGATCTTAAATTGCCATCAAAATTTAAAGCTGATAGCTGGTTGAAGGACCAGCTTAGAGGCAGAAAAACCCAAATGATAATGGAAGCCTGGTTTGAGGCTTGGGTTGATTTAAGATTTAGTTGAATTGTAGCCCCGCGTTGACATTAATCAGTCGCGCCGGGCTATACTTTTCTTTTTTGTTCTTTTCTCTTTTTTGTTCTTTTTCAAATGGAAAAAAGAACAGTATTTGGTATCTTACGCTCCTACTCTCTTATAACTCTATGCTGAGATTTCACCCCATTCACACCAAAATCCAAAAACAACTTTATAGAGCTTATCTCGCTCTATATAAAAAATTCCCCGGCAGCTCCTTAGTTGCCTTCCTTGAAGACACCCTCCATAAGTATTCTAAGTGGACCTCTGGCTGGTAAGACCTCTGGTTGGTAAGTTGTAGCCCCGCGTTGACTTCATTCTGTCGCGCCGGGCTATACTTTTCTTTTTTGTTCTTTTCAACAGGAAAAAAGAACAGTATCTGATGTTAATTACTCTATTAACTATGAAAAATATAACCGATGCCGGTTTGGTTCTGTTCCATAACTCTTTTTCTAAAAGAGGCCTCTTGGACAGCGCCATGGCCGCAGCAGAAACAACCTCTTCTTTTGTTCTTTCTATCGAAGAAAGAACTTTCTATAAAGCATACCACTACGCCGCCGTAGTAGCTAAGCTTAACTCTGAGGCCGCAGAGGCCTATGCAAAACAGGTACTAGAGCAATCAAACTTCATCTAAATTGTAGCCAGGCGTTGACTTCATTCTGTCTCGCCGGGCTATACTTTCCACCACCATTCCACCACTTTAACAATGTTAAATATAACTTTTCTCACACTGCCTTCTACTGCAGAAGAATTGCAAATCTTTTCTGAGATCGTACAACTACACGGTCACATTCTTAATTGTGATATGGTAGTCTTTCAAAGACCTCTTGATTCTCTTGATTCTCTTGATTACCTTACTCCAGCTATCGACGTTCTAAGACCACTCCACACGGAGTTGGGTCTTAGATATAAAACCCAAGTCGTTATTATAACCTCTAAGGATGAAGATAAAAGAGGTAAAATATTTACCATTGAACCTTCTTAAACTGTAGCCCCGCGTTGACACTTCACTCCCTCTCGCCGGGCTATACTTCCTCTTCTTGGTATCTTTATCTCTTTTCGGTATTCTTATGAACTACACTACTTGGATTGAAACAGTTGAGTTGGCCTGGAAACAGTACAGCTCTTCTGACGCCAGCAATAACCCTGACCAGTTTAGCTTCTATCACTACTGCCTGTACGACTTTAAGCCCAAAAATAGGGAAGAGTGGAAAAGCAGAATTGAATGGGCTTGGAGACTGTATGACCTATCCGCAGATTGTACTTTTTACAACTACTGCATAAAAGAAACTCCCAAGTTTACCAAGAAGTTCGATTCCTGGAACGACTTCCTTAACTGGGCCATAGATAAACACAACAATTACAGTAGTTCTGATGATGATTTTATAGACTATTGCTATGAGTTACAACAAAGATATGAAATCATCACTAACATAACCTTGGTGGATAAAGAAGGACTTGGTACTTTCTAACTCACCGGGGCTACCCAAAGGGTAGCCCTTAGCTTTTTTATCTATTCTCAATAGGAAAAAAGAGCAGCAACTGGAACTTTAAACCACCTTAATACCACTATGAGTGAATTCGCTCAAACAAATAAAACCTGGCAGGACCTTCTACTAGAAACTGTAGACCTCTCTAACAAACCTGTCTGTTTGATAGGTCAAGAACTAGTACTCCAACAGCCTGTAGCCGCCCACGTCGGTAAAATAAAATGGCAAGTTGGTACTAAACTCTATGTGGCCCGCGCTATCCTAAACGTTGGCTATAAAACTAACACTGTTGAACCATTCATAGCTGAGGAAAATTAACAATGAAAGTAATCAACGCCTTATCTCATTATAAACTGTCTGTTTGTGATGTCTTATTCGATATCGATACCGTAAACAACCTTCTAGTACCTTATGAAATGGATGCACCCGCTTCCAATGAGGAACTAGAAACCGCAATCAAAGTTATAGAAGCTAAAAGTGGTATAGCCCTTATACCTCTTAATTCTAGTACTGGGTTTATAAAGAGAGGCTGGGTGCTCCCTAAAATCCTCTTGGGAGATTTACCACTCTATATAACTCCCACCGGGGCTTATATCGATGAGAAATACTTTGGAGAGAACAGAGATAATATTTCTGTAATGAAGAACACAGTATTGGACCACTACCCACATTTATCTGAGTACAACTTAGACTCAGACCATTACACTCTATGGTGGTGGTCTTAATTAAGTTTAGCCCGGCGGTCAGCACCGGGCTTTTCCTTTTAAGGAAAAAAGTGCAGTAAACAGATTGCTTTGTTTAGCTCTCTTTAGTTCTTTTAAGAATTTAGATTATGCACGATAAGTTACTTGGCTTTATAGTCTATATGGACGAAAGGGGACAACGAGTACCTTTATACTTGTACCAAAGTAAAGAGGACAATTCCCCTTACGTTATATACAGAAATAAAAAGTTTATCCACCCGGATGAACTGCAAAGTTTTATTCAAGCAGTCGAAGAGGCTGTTAGTAAGTTTAGCCCCGCCCCTCCCACAGCTACACACCATGATAATTCTCGACGTAGAACACGACAACCAAAGAGTACACACTATCGCCGCTGTCTCTCTCAATCTCCCATGGCACAAAACACTGTCTCTTAACACAGTTCAGTATGCCCCAACCTCAATTCACGATGTAATTACTTTTAAAAGGGTCTTTAACCACTTCGGTGAAGTATGCCTGGAAGAAGTAGCCTACAACCCTAGCTTAAAATTTGAGGGGGACGACCAAATATCTATAAATCAGTTTTTGAATGTTATAAAACGAGAGAAAGGACCTTTAGGAGCCCTCGAGGAAACTACTTGCAAATTCTGGGTATACACAGACCCAGAAATAGACAAGCGGTCCTGGATTAACCTCAATAAGTACAAAAAATGCGGTCTTTCTATCACCGGTAAAACCGCATTGGAACGCTGCTTTGAGGTGAAAACTTTTCTCGCTTCTCATCACCTTTATTAACTCAATCCTGTGCATGAATAACATCAACGTACCCACCGATATAAAAACAAGAATGTCTTACGCTACCCCTATCAAAGTAAGCATTCTTGTATGCTGGAAAGGATTTAGCTGTAAAAGCTATATCACCGCTTGTTCTATGTCTGACATAGAACGAGAAATAACTAACATGACAAATAAAAAACCCGACGGATACGAAGTATTTGTCGGCTATTAACTTACTTAAGGAGTCCCCTATGTTTGACTACGATTACCCAGAACGCCCACGTTAAATCTCTTTTGTTCCGTTCTGTTCCGTTCTGTTCCTTTCTGTTCCTTTCTGTTCCTTTCTGTTCCGTTCTGTTCTATTCTGTTTTGGCTACTAGCTCCTAGCTTTTAGCCTAGGAAAAAAGTGCAGAAATTGATGTTATAAGCATTAACATCCCCTCCTTACTCAGCAGCTCTCTTTAGAGCTGCTTTTTCTTTTCTTTTCTATGAAAGTAACCGTCAAACTACCCAAGACCATAAAAAATTCCCTTGCAGAGAAACATGAAATACAAGTAACTATAACTGTTACCAGTGACAAGGGTTTCTCTCGCTCCTCTACCAAAACATTCAAGGGCTATAAAGAACTTGAATCCGAAATAGATATCCTACGCCAAGACTTTGACAACGTTACTGTAAAGGTAGATCCCTAACATGGAAACAGTCTACGTCACCATCGGTATCCCAAAATGGCTTTGGGACAGCATCCAAAGTTCTATGGAAAACAAGGTCTCTGAATGGTACGTCAACACAGATTCCTTCTGCGGCCGTACTATTTGGACCCCTAACGGCTATAATATCGCCCTCGAACTCCCCGCCCGCAATATCCTCCCCCAAACCCCTATACCCCGTATCTCTGAATCTATCTCCCCTCTCCTCACAAACCCTCTCCCCCTTTCCCCCTCCCCATCCTCTAAACTGTCCCCTTTGGATGCTGTCAAAGAATGGATCTATAACCCTAACCGCAATGAGGCCGAACCCATTAGCACCACAGAACTCTCTGGACTGCTTGGTATCCCAAAAGCCTCTGTCACTCGCTCTATTAATAAACTATGCAAAAGTAAACTTGTTGAGTTTAATCTCGTTTCTATCGGCAAGGAAAATAAAATGCTTCTCAAAACAACTGAACCCTTTTGAGAAGCACTCTAACCAACAACTATGTGCCACCTTGTGGCACTTTTTTCAAAGGAAAAAAGCGCAGAATATGAGTTATATGTCATTAAACATATAACCACCACATAACGCCTACATGTCCCTGCAAAGGGACTTTTTTATCACCCACACATTCTAAGGTATCAAACTATGGCATTTCAAGTAACCAGAACCGCAGCCCCCGCCGTAACCAGCCCATCTATCGCCGACTCTTTACCTTTCGCCAAAACAAGCTTTGAGAAGTATTCCTGCACCGAGTTTTTAAACAGATGGGACAAAACTTGTAATCAAGTAAGTTGCAAATTCGGAAAGTACGGCGATAAAGACGCGCCAATTCACTATCGCTGGCAAAATAACCCAGCAAACCAAATACCAATAGAGTTTATAGGGCAACAAGACCCAGATAGCTCACATTTTGTGGCAGATAATCTCTCTTGGTTTGTTATACCCAATACCCCTGATTTCTCTAAACTGATTAAAATTCAGTTTATCCCTAACATTCGTGCCACCAGCACCGATGAATCTGTGCCTGTAGAAATTAAATTCTCCGGCATGATAGACCAAAACCTCAATCTTATCCCCCAAGTTAAAGGCAGCGACCAACAAAACGTCGTCTGGCTAAATAACTTCTCTTTCAGAACCGTCATCAATACCAATACTATCGAAAGTGGCTTGCTCCAACCAGATGACCTAACCGCTCTGTGCAAACACAGAGACCATTGGGTAGATTATGGTGATGCTATGTACACCAGAGGCTCAACCGCCGCCGCCTCTAAACTCTGGATGAAAAACGATAACCAGGAAACCAGTCCGTATCTGTGCTTCTTCAGACTGGACCTAAAACCTGCCACAGATAAAAATGGCACTAGTCTCGGCTACTACAGAGTCTCTATCAGTGACCTTATTTGGCTCCCCGGTAACGTCTTATTCGGTAAACCTAATATTGACGAAAGCCATAACTTAGGCTCCGCTGGCAAACCTCTCGTCTTAACCTCTAAACACGAACACGAAATCAGACAAATGAATCTCCCTAACTTTGTCTAAAACTTCGTCTTATTAGTCAGCATAACTCTAGTCAATAGAGTTATGCCTTTTTTTAATAAAAAAGGGCAAGACTGTTATTTGGGCTGTACATGCGTACAACAAAGAACAGAATAAGATGTACAAAAATAAGATGTACAGTCTCATTACTTATCCCACACAATGCTAATCTCTTATGCCGGTAAAGCTAGCGCACTAACTGTCTCTGCAGTCTGCGCTTTTATAGCAAATTGCTCCCTAGGCTTAGCGTCGGGGGAGCTGCCTTTCTCTCATTTCTCTTCCGTCCCCGCGCCGGGACACTACACAATATCTAACGCCATCGTCGAAACCTACTTCCTTGACCACGATGACTCTAGAATCTTTAATCTCAGACTAAATAACCAATTAGTCACCGTTACTTCCCCCTCAGCTTTTAGAACTAAAGACCTCAGCCGCTTCGGCTCCGGTAAGGTCATCTCCGACGGCTACACCCTTACCGTTACTGAATGGTCCACCTCCGGTGTCCGTGCTTATCATAATGGCTCCTCCCCCATAAGAGTCACTACTCCTCCCCCTCCCCGCTCCTATCCCCTTAAAATGAACCCTAATCGCGGTTTCTTTAAATTTATTGAGGTCACTGAAAACAGTTACAACCTCGGCAAAATGTTTAGACCTCTCGACCCCTTCAATAAACATTCCTCCCCTCCCTTCCCCATCCGCTCTCTCTACGCCACCGGCAGCATCTTCTCTGATGTCACTATCTCTAATACCAATTCTGTCCTCTCCGGCACCTCTTTTAAACCCACCCACGGTTTCGTCTGCCTCGAATCCGCTCACACTAACAAATTGACCGGCTACCGCTCCTATAACGGCCTCCCCGTTTACTTCGATAACTCTAACAAGTCTTTCTCCGGTCACTACATCTTTGTCCTCTGTAAAGACTATTAACCTTTAACTACCTTTAACTACCTTAAACAAACTAATAACCACTCTATAGTTACTTCATATCACCCCTCTTGTGACTTTTTTGTGGCCTAACTACCTCTATACTTGAAGCTAAATTAAAACTAAATTAAACCCTATAACACCACATTAAACTACCAAAAACCAACAGAAAACTAGTAGATAATTACCAAACTTATCTAGTAACAATATATGTTGGCATTTTTGTGTGTAACTCTTCAAATTATTGGCTGCTACTTCCTTAGCAGTCTCGGTCTCGTTACTCCTTTTATCTCTTGCGGTCTTACTATCTTTATTTGCTACACTTTTAACTGTAGCCCCGCCCTTACCTTCCTCTTCACCGTCTGGTCCTACTTCACTTGCTTCCTCTCTAATAACCGCACAGACTTAAACCAAGCTCTTATACGCTCGGACGAAGATATAACAAAAGACGATAGTTCTTTTTATCCTATGCTCTGTATGAAAGCTGGCCTATTCCTACTATTCCTGGTACTACCTATCCCAAAACCTGCTTCATACTTCACCGGTATAGTCGCTTTCTTTGTCCTATACTGCGTCGTCTTCTTAAACTCCCCTCAAAAAGACAATTTCTTTCTGGGCTTACTCGGCTTCCTCCTCGTCTATATCCTCCTCTCTATAACTAACTTCTTCTTCTTTAACTCAAACCTCGTTATAGCTTCTGTCAGTGGTCTCGCTATAAGCAACCTACTACTTAAACATGAAGATGATATAGACGCGTACGAAGGTGATTACCCACCTCACCCCATATTCGCTTTCCTCGCTTTGTTTATACCCTGGATATCCCCAGGCTTCTCTCTTAATACCTCAATATGCGCTTTTGTCCACCCCGGCCGCTGGCAGTCTATATTGGGCTCTATGTTCAGCCTCATAATCGAAGCCTGGAACCTCGGTCTCCTCTGCCGAGGTGAACTCAGCAGCAAAACTCCCCTCGCCTCTATCCTCACTACCCCCACCCGCATCTCCCAATCCCCTATCATCGACACTATGTCTATGGATACCTCTATCCTCCCCGCCGTCATCCTCTTCGTCTCCCTCTCCTTCGCTATCGTCGCTCTCCTCCCCTCCCTCTCCCCTCACCCCCACTTCCTCATCTTCTCCTTCTCCTGCCAAGCTTTC
>Ga0214923_10006286_pt1 | contig 13412 bp, 11 predicted proteins | sample LL1510_MetaG_FD_177993 | JGI IMG/M metagenome (GOLD analysis project Ga0214923, IMG submission 177993) | Freshwater microbial communities from Lake Lanier, Atlanta, Georgia, United States - LL-1510 | ecosystem: Environmental > Aquatic > Freshwater > Lake | place: USA: Georgia | collected...
CCAGCATTAATGCGGTAACCAAGAGTGGTACCAACACAACTCATGGAACCGGTTTTTACAATGTTCGTAACGAAAGTCTAGTGGGTACCAAAGCAGGTGCAGCCGGAAAGCAGGACGTAATTACCAACGCATTTGATGTTAAACAATATGGTGTTAGTATTGGTGGAGCATTGAAGAAGAATAAATTATTCTACTTCCTCAATTACGAGGCAGAACGCAGAAATGATATAGGTACATTATGGACTGCTGATGCAAGTAATGGAGGTGCTGCAATTAGTGGAAATACAACGCGTGTTAAAGTTGAAGATTTGGTTAACCTATCAAATTTTTTAAAGCAAAAGTATAATTACGATCCGGGAGAATACCAGGGTTATCCCTTCATAACCAGAAGCGATAAGGCGGTTGCCCGTTTGGACTGGAATATTAATGATCGCCATAAATTCAGTATTCGTGGTAATTTACTGCTTTCAAAAAGAGATGTAGGTGTAAGTAGTAGTAATACGACTAATGGAACCAGAGGCGGTAATGCAAACTCTCTTGCTTTTTCCAACTCTGCTTATGAAATTAATAACAATATTTATGGTATAATTGCTCAATTGAACAGCCGCTATAGCAATAAAGTGAGCAATGAGATCACTTTTGGCTACACTGCCAACCGTGATTTCCGTGCAGTTAAAGGCGGAGACTTCCCCATGGTGGATATCCAGGATGGAAGCAGTCCTCTTACTGCTATTCCTACATCAGCAACTTCTACTGTTCCTACTGCACAGGCTAACCAGAGTTTAAATTATATTTCTTTTGGAAATGATCCATTTACTCCGAATAACCTGTTAAATACAGATACCTGGCAGTTTAGTGATAACCTTACCATATATTCTGGTAAGCATACTATCTCTGCAGGACTTTCCTATGAGAGCTTCACATTTACGAATGGTTTTACCCCATTAATCAATGGTATTTATACATTCAATAGCCTTGCTGATTTTTACACTGCTGCTAATACTACCTCAGCAAGTGCTACCTATAGTCCGGTATTTATGAGAAATTACCGTGCCAACTTCAGTAATTTGGAGGGTGGCGGACCTTGGTTGGTAACAACAAAAGCGCGTCAGCTTGCAGCTTACATTCAGGATGAAGTTAACGTAGAGGACAACTTTAACGTTACCTATGGTATTCGTTTCGAAATTCCTTACTTCGTAGGATCTGGTTATGCAAATAGTGAAGTAGATGGCTTCTCATTTATTGATAACTATGGAAAATCAACAAAACTGAGTACTTCACAGTTACCTAGTGCGAAAATCATGATTAGCCCTAGAATCGGTTTTAACTATGATTTGAATGGTGATAAGAAAACTCAGATTCGTGGAGGTATTGGCTTGTTCACTGGTCGTCCTTCATTTGTGTTTCTCAGTAACCAAATTGGTAACAACGGAGTGTTGAACGGTGGTGTGAATGTTAATAATACTGCTGCTTATCCATTCAAACCAACTGTACCATCTAATTATCCCAACTTCCTGCCTTCACCTGGAACTCCCGCATCTTCTTACAATATTGCTACAACTGAGAAAGATTTCAAATTTCCTCAAGTACTGCGTTCCAACTTTGCAATTGATCAGAAATTGGGCAGAGATATCGTAGCTACTGCTGAATTTATCTATACTCAATCTCTAAGCAATATCAATTATTATAACGCGAATTTGGTACCCGCTACTGCTCGTTTTAATGGTCCAGATAGCCGTCCGCGTTTTGCTGGCTTAGGTTTATCCGGAATTGCACAGAATAATGCATTGAGAATTGTTCCAAAAATCAGTGATGCTACTGTAATGGAAAGTGCCCCCATGGGTGGTTCTATTCAGGTAACAGCTAAATTAGAAAAGCAAGCTCGTGGAAACAAAGGATTAAGCTGGTTCGCAGCTTATACTTTCACCAGAGCTCGTGATTACATGACTCCCGGTTCTATTGCCTTTAGTTCATGGAGTGGTATCCAAAGCGTTCGCGGTAACAACAGCACAGATATGGCGTTTAGCGATAACGAAATTCGCAATCGCGTTATTGGTAACGTAAACTACCGTGTTGAAATAGGAAAATCTGCTGCATTACAGTTCTCTTTATATGGTCAGTCTGCAAATCAGGGCCGTTTCTCTTATACCTATAGTGGAGATATGAATGGTGATGGTTTAAGTGGTAACGATTTAATGTATATACCTGCAAACAGACTGGAAATGAATTTCCTTCCAATACTTTCAGGTACTACTGTAATTGCTTCCGCTCAAGAGCAAGTTGAAGCTTTTGAAGCTTATATTACTCAGGATGCTTATTTGAGCAAAAACAGAGGAAAATATGCTGAAAGAAATGGTGCTCTCCAGCCTTATGTAGTTCGCTTCGATTTCTCAACTCAATTAGAGTTGTTCAGAAACGTTGGTAAAAATAGACATACCATTCAATTAAGAGCTGATATCTTTAACATTGGTAACCTGATAAACTCTGCATGGGGTGTGAGCAATTTTGTAAATACCTTCAATCCATTGGCTGCTGCCGGTGTAGATGCTAATGGAACTCCCATTTTCAGAATGAATCGTGTTAATAATAGCATCAACTACACTACCTTCAGAAAAGGTACTGGTTTCAGTGATGTATGGCAAGGTCAGTTAGGTATTAGATATATCTTCTAATTGAGCATATTCACCATAATAAAAAACCCGGATAATTAAACTATCCGGGTTTTTTTATGAGACTCAATCAGCAGATTAGAAAAATGCTTTTAATTTATTGGTTAGCAGCTCGCTCCCAACCCCAGCGAATAAATTCGGGTAATACCCTCGCCCAGGTTGCCACATCATGTTTGCCGTCGATTAGTTCAAGATAATGAATGTGTTCATCGGTATACCCTTTCGATTTTAAGGCAACTACCAAATCCAGGGCATCATCTACTGAATCTATAATACCATTTTTATTGCGGTCGGCAACTTCATCCATAGCACCACATTGAATAAAAAATCGTAACCAGGGAAAGAAGCTCCCCTTGTTTATTTGCAGATGCATGAGGCGGTCTTTTTCATCGTCGTATCCTTCATCGTAACTTTTTCTTCGCCACCACAGAGATGCGCTGAATATTCCAACCTTACTAAATTCATTGGCATGATTCCATACCAAATCTAACGCGCTCAATCCCCCCAGTGAAAATCCTGCCATGGCCTTTTCTCGAAAGGATGTTATATGAAACCGCTTACGAATATAGGGAAGCAGTTCATCAAAAATAAATTTGCTATACAATCCTGCGCTGGCTCCCCTACCTTTATAATCGGCAGCATATGCAATGCCATACTCCATCTTTCTGTTCTCACCACAATGAATGGCTATAACTAATATTGGGTGAAGCGCATAATCCGAAGCAACCTGTTGCAACAAATTAGAAAAGGGCATTGTGAGCAGGTCTTGCCCATCATTTACCAATAACAAACTTATCGGCTCGGCAGATTGCAAATCTCCGGTACGGTATACATCACACCGTACATCTCGACTCAAATAATCGGAATACAACTCAAACTGTTCAGTTGCATCAGCCTCTTTCAAAAGTTGTGGATCAGGAAGCATAACTCAAATGTAATAAAAGCTTTTAAGTTCAGTCTGCAATCTAATCAATTCATATAACAGAACTTTTTTAAAATTCGGTTTGGAATTAGTAATTTAACAGGGAAATTATTATTTGCTTTAATCACCCTGCATTCCCTTCTCACCTTAGGTCATATACTATTTTTATGAAGAAAATTGGCATTTTATTCGGTCAGGAAAGAAGTTTTCCACTTGCGTTCATCGAAGAGGTAAATCGTAGAAAAGTACCCGGTTTACTTGCAGAACCCGTTCACATCAACAAAGTGATTCAGGGTGAAAGTAGCGGGTACGCAGTTATTATTGATAGGATTAGTCAGGACATACCCTTTTACAGAGCCTATCTCAAAAATGCGGCTTTGTGTGGAACAGCCATTATTAATAATCCATTTTGGTGGAGTGCGGATGAAAAGTTCTTTAATAATTGCCTGGCAACCAAAATTGAAGTCCCGGTTCCTAAAACCGTTATACTCCCCTCCCGCGATTTACCACCTGATACATCCGACCAGTCTTTCAGTAACCTGGCATTTCCGCTCGACTGGGATGGCATATTCAACTATATCGGATTTCCCGCATACATGAAACCCTTTGCCGGAGGGGGATGGAAGAATGTATACAAACTTACCAGCAAAGAAGATTTTTTTGAAAAGCATGCCGAAACCAACCAGTTGGTGATGCTCTTACAGGAAGAGATTGTATTTGAAGAATATTATCGTTGTTATTGTATTGGAGGAAAGTATGTTCGAATTATGCCTTATGAACCCAGAAATCCGCATCATTTAAGATATGTTGCCGATTTTACTCCCAGTGAGGAACGACTGAAGGAAATGGAAGCAATTGTGTTGCGCATCAATGCTTATTTAGGGTATGATTTCAATACGGTTGAATTAGCTGTTCGGGATGGTGTACCCTATGCCATTGATTTTTGTAATCCTGCTCCGGATGCAGATATCAAAAGTGTGGGTGCAGACAACTTTAAATGGGTGGTAGATACAGCAGCTACCTATGCAATTGAAAAGGCGCAGGCACAGCAGGAAGGAAAAGATAATCTTACCTGGGGTGCTTATTTGAAAAATGGAGTTACCGGTCAGCCATTATACGGAAAGTAAACAGTATAGCAGGAGGAATACCTATGAGCAGATTGAACTATAAGCATTTTACTTTGGGAGTGGAAGAAGAATATATGGTTCTTGATCCAACCACGAAAGAATTAAAAAGTCATGAACAAGGGATTGTGCTCGAAGGCCAAAAAATACTGCGCGATAAAGTGAAGGCTGAGATGCACCAGGCTGTAGTGGAAGTGGGTACCGATATTTGTAAGGATATTGAAGAAGCCTATAAAGATGTAGCTTCCCTAAGAGGAAATATTGCTCATATTGCCGGCGAAATGGGTTATTGGATAGGGGCATCCGGAACACATCCCTTTAGTCATTGGGAAAATCAATTAATTACCGATCATGTAAGGTATAACCAAATTGTAAATGAATTGCAGGAAGCTGCCCGTAGTAACCTGATTTTTGGTCTCCATGTACATGTAGGTATGGAAGACAGAAAAACAGCGATACATATAGCTAATACCGCCCGGTATTTTTTACCCCATATTTATGCCTTGAGTACCAATTCACCCTTTTGGGAAGGAAGGGATACGGGTTATAAGTCGTTCAGAACCAAAGTTTTTGATAAGTTCCCCCGGACAGGTATCCCCGACTATTTCGAGAGTTTGGAAGCTTATGAAAACTATGTAAACCTGCTCATCAAAACCAATTGCATAGATAACGCCAAGAAAATCTGGTGGGATTTGCGGGTACACCCCTTTTTCAACACAATTGAATACCGGATTTGCGATGTACCCATGACTATCAATGAAACCATTATGATTGCGGGATTATTTCAGGCAATTACTGCTAAAATTTATAAACTTCGCAGTCAAAACATGAATTATATCATTTACCAGCGGTCATTAATTAATGAAAATAAGTGGAGAGCCAGCAGGTATGGGATAGATGGTATGCTAATTGATTTTGGGAAAGAAATTGAAGTTGATACCCGATCTCTGATTTTAGAACTCCTTGATTTTGTGGATGATGTAGTGGATGAACTGGGTTGCCGGCCAGTTATCAATTTAGTCCACCAGACACTGGAAAAAGGTACCGGCGCAGACCGGCAACTGGCAGTTTTTCGACAATATCAACAACTCACCAACGTTGTAGATTATATCCAAGGACAATTTTTAGTTACTTGATTTATTATTTTAATGTGTATCAATTTTCTGCTTGATTCGGGCAACAAAAATGGTTCCGTTGGCATCTTAATTATTCGTGAACCTTAAAAATGAGTTTACAGTGACTGAATATGAAATTATCGAAGGCTGCATCCGCCACGATTCGAAATGTCAGCGTGCATTGTTCGACCGGTATTCCGGTAAAATGATGGGAGTCTGCTCAAGGTATGCTAAAGATACCATGGAGGCAGAAGATATGCTGCAGGATGCCTTTATTAAAGTTTTCCAGTATATAGGACAATTTAAATTTGAAGGGGCATTTGAGGGCTGGATTCGCCGCATTGTAGTTAATACTGCGATCCGACATCTGGAAAAGAAAAAAATCCAGTTCAAGGATATAGAAGAAACTACCTACGATGCTCCCCGGGTTGAAGCTTCAGCCTATACACACCTGGGGCAGGAAGATTTACTTAAACTCATTAATCAACTGCCGGATGGTTACAGAATGGTATTTAACTTGAATGCAATTGAAGGGTATAGTCATGAAGAAATTGCAGAAATGCTGAACATACAACCTGGAACCAGTCGTAGTCAACTGGTAAAAGCTCGGAAAATGCTGCAATACCAAATCTTACAATTACAGAAAATTGCTGTATAGAATGCCTGATAGTCAATTTGATGATTTCGTTGGACGCTCACTAAGCGACCTTTCTGTGCCTGTGCCAGAAGGTGCCTGGGAACGCCTGGCGGATAAGCAATTTGATTTGCATTGTAAGCAAACGCTGCAGCACATGCAATCCAACGTTTCTGATGACCTATGGAAACGGATTACCGATTCCCATTTTGATCAACACATAGCTGAACAATTAGGAAATTATATTGCACCGGTACCCGCTGGATCTTTCGAACAATTAGATGACACCCGTTTGGACCATTTCTTTGGGAATAGCTTGGTGGATTATGAAGTTCCGGTTGGAGAAGAACAGTGGGATGCTATTGCTGATGGATTATTACATCAGCATACCGGAAACGTATTCGACAACTATGAAGCACCGGTTTCTGAAGGTTTGTGGAATAAAATTGCCGATCAGCAATTCAACCAGCATTTTGCCGATAAATTAGGAAATCTAGCAGTTCCTGTTTCAGGTGAATTGTGGGATTCTATTACCGACGGACAAATGGATGCCCACTTTCAATCTCAATTGACTACAATAGAAGCTCCTGTTCCTGAAGACATGTGGGAAAGAGTAAAGCCTCGTGAAAAAGAAGACCGGAAATTCTTCTTCTGGATGCGTTTCCCCATGGCAGCGGCAATTTTGGGTGCTATATTACTGGGAGGTATTTGCGCTACTTATTTTCTGTATAACAACTATAACAAAGAAAATAAAGGATCCAATCAACAAGAAGTGGTTCGGGATGCAGCAAAACAGGGAAATTTTAATCCAGCACAGCCAAACAATGCTGTTGAAAACAAAGAAAATATTTCTTCCGAATCAAATGGAAGCGAACCAATAACCCCCAATACTCAATTGAATCGGGGAAACAGTGTAATACCTCCCGATATAGATCCAGCTGCTGCTGAGTCATTCAAGAAAAATGGTAGTATCAATAATGGATTGATTGAGAAAAAACGCCGCAACAGCAAAACACCCATCCACTCCGGATTCCAAATAACTCAAAATTTTCCCAATAAAAATTTGCTTACCAGCAACAGAGATCAGGATGAAATAAACGCAGCATCAATTTTACCTGTACAAGGATCTTACCAGGCAGGAAATACCATTCAAAACAAAAAATTTGCCTATCCTCAAAGCATAATCGCAAAAGAAAGAAATGAAAAATTCACCCAGCAGGAAGTTACTACAATCAACGGCCATCCCATCCAACTGCCAAAAATTAACTGTCCAACCGTTAGAGGCCGTAATAAATGGGACGATTTTAATAAAGATTGGTATGTGGATACTTATGTTTCACCCGATTATTCTATCCAAACGATTAATAATCTTTCTGCCAGTCAGCAATTGCTGAAACAAAAAGATAGCAGTGAGCAGATGCAACTGGGATATACTGCTGGTGTAAGATTGGTGAAACCGCTAAATAATCATTTCTTATTAACTACCGGTTTACAATATGCTCAAATCAATCAAAAATATGTTTACAGGAGTGAAAATGAAATTAAGTTAACTACTGTTGTTACAATAAGAACTATTATACGTGCTCCCGGAGATACGGTAGTTGTTCGGGATACAAGTACTGTTCAAACAGTAGGATATAAAAATAATGTAGAGAAAAATCGCTACCGCTCAATTGATATTCCGATTTTATTGGGTTATCAGTTTGGAAGGGGGTCCCTAAAAGTTGGAATACATGCCGGTGCCATCATCAATGTATCCTCCTGGTACGAGGGTGTAATACTCGATAGCAGTATGGCAGTTGTACCTGTTCAAAAGGGATCACAGTTATACAAGAGCAAGGTAGGTTTAGGTTTGTATGCGGGCGTTAATGTTACCAAAGAATTGAGTAAAGACATGTCGCTCTTTGTAGAACCGTATTACAAACATTCACTGGACAACATTACAAGTGAAAAAATGCCTTATCAGCAGAAATTTGGTACTGTAGGTGTGCTGATGGGAGTAAGATGGAGTTTAAATAGGAAATAGGAGGCAACGAATAATTTTTAAAAGGTATCTAATAAACGTAATGGAAAGTAAAAAATGAAAATGCAGGTTTACATATTAATGCTTCTTTCAACTTGCCTGTTGTTAGGTTCTTGTCAAAAGGAGCTTTCCGGTGAATTCACTGCATATCCGAATAACCCTTTAAATGATACAATTTGGACAGCCACTCAAAAACCTACTGATGGGGTTAATAGTATAATTAGTGATCTTATGCCTCCGGTTGAGGTTGCCAGTGTAGATTTATCTTTACCAACTAACGAAATTAAAATTGGAGGTTCAGATAGTTGCCGCCTTTATTTCGATAAGGGAATTTTTGTAACAATTGAAAATGGAGTAATTACCCCGGTTAAACCAGAGGGTATTGCAACAATTGAAATGTATCGAATCAGAAATATAGGCGAAATGATTCGTTGCATGCGGCCTTCCCAGGCAAATGGGTTGTTAACTGAATTCGCAGGAGGTTTTTTCATTAGAATTATAAAAGACGGAAAAGAATTGAGTTTAGCTAGCAGACAATCCTACCTTGTTAAATGGATAGAAGCTGGTTCCGATGCAAAAACTGATATGAGGGTATATTATTCGAGAGAATCATCCCCTACCCCACTTTATAATGTAATGGATTTTAATTTTGAATGGAAAGAGGATATGATGGCAGGAACAAACCCCATTGAAATTGTTGAAGAAACCCTTTCTAATAAAAAATGTAAAGTTTACAAGATGCTGCTAAGCAATTTTCGCTGGGTAAGTGCACAGAGACCCGCATCAGCGAATGCTAATTCAGTGAGGTTAACATCTTTTTTGCCACCCAATTTCACGAATAAGAATACTACTGTGCTGGCTTATTTCAAAAAACAAAAAACCGTTATAAAATTAGATGCTGATTATAGTTCTCGTTCTTTTAAAACTGATCTTTTACCAAAAGGAGCTGAAATTACCTTAGTTTCAATTTCAAAAATTGGCAGTAACTATTATTATGGTGAGAAGGATATCAGCAGTCTAGATTACGGTACCATTACAAAAATTGAACCTGAAAAAATCACACTTGCCAAAATTCAGGAGTTGCTTAATAATAAATAGACAAAATTGAAAAGCCACACCTATACAGGGAGTTTGTAAGGGTTGCCATGCGGGCAGCCCTTTTTTATTGGAAATCAAATAAGGTAGCAGTGAAAATAGCTCTCTCTCGCTTTTTAAAAACCACATCCCAGTTGCCTTTATATCGCAAAATTTTGGGAACAAGCAGCTGTTGAAATCGTGTCATTTCCACTTCCATACTTACATCAAAATCATAAACGCCTGCTTTGTAACTCAGAGAATAATTTCGGGCAAGTACTTCCATTGTTTTCATATCGAACCAGGTAACCATGCGATCTACCACTACCCGATCGTTTTTCAAAAATCCCAATGATTCTTTAGGTGTGATAGAAAAAACATACACCAGCTTGCCTCTCAATTCTTCAACATCTAAACGATAATCGTATAATTCATGGGCGCTAGCATCATATAAATCTAACTTGTCGCCTATAAATGGAATCCCGGGAATTTTTTTTCCGGGATTGAAGAATAACATTTTCAGTTGCTCTTTATGTTTTTCTATGCCTTTTTTTCCGCTGGCTTGAATGAGGTGTCCTTTCACACGATTGTTTTCACCGCAAACCGTGTCTTTCGTAAAAAATAATGAACCATATAATTCGGCAGTAAGGTAATTATACTGATGTTTGCTATTATAAAAATCTCCGGTGGTTTGTTCTTCCAGCACTTCCATATAGCGGCAGTTGGCTGTTCGGAGTTGTCGGGTTTTACTATTCAAAGACGCTTTCAACTGATTGTTTTTATCCAGCATTTGGATGTTATTGAAAGAACTATATCCAATCATCCGAAGATTGCGAAATGCCTTGTAAAATGTAGTGTCGTCCTGAATCGTTGCCAATACCGCTTTATAATCAAAATTATTGCGCACTACAACTTCTGCGAGTGTAAAAGACTGCTGATTGAATGAAATAGCTGTATCCTGAGCTCTTGCTAAAGTAGCAACAAAACTCATCCATAAAAAGAGTACATATTTCATTACCCCGGAAATATCATTTTATAATCCACTTTCACATTTCCCTTACTGATATCCTTCAATTTGCCCTGCATGAGTTTTCTACGAAAGGGTTTTAAGTGATCTATGAATAGCTTTCCCTCAATATGGTCGTATTCGTGCAAAATTACGCGTGCAGTTATCCCTTTAAATGTTTCGGTATGCTCCACAAAATTTTCGTCGCAATAGCGTATGGTAACCGTTTCTTTTCGAATGATATCTTCCCGTATTTTGGGAATACTCAAACAGCCTTCATTATACGACCAGTCATTACCTCCCAGTTCCAACACCATTGCATTGATAAATACCTGCTTAATACCCGGTCCATCAGACAGCATTTCTTTTTCAGATTCTTCCAGGTGCTCAAAAATTTGGGTGCTGTCTACCACAAACAATCGGATATCCCTATTAATTTGGGGAGCAGCTAATCCAACCCCATTACTCTCATACATGGTTTCCCACATATCGGAAATAAAAGAATGCAATTGAGGATATTCTGGAGAAATGTTATTACAAACTTTTCTCAAAATCGGATCCCCATAAGCTACAATAGGAAATATCATACCCTTAAATTGGCTGCAAAGGTATGACAATTGTCCGAATTGATTTCAACATGTTGATTTACAACGTATTATGTTGATTCAAATACTCCTGAAGCATAATGGTTGCAGCAATCTGATCTACATTGCCTTTTTGTCTTCTGTCTTTCTTTTTCATCCCCATTTCTATCATTGCCTTTCCGGCCAATACCGATGTAAATCTTTCATCCACTTTCTCAACAGGAATTTGCGGAAATTCTTTTTGTAATCGCTTAATAGCGGCTTCTACCAGTGGAGTAGAATGTGTGGGAGAGTCATCTAAATTGAGCGGATGACCAATTAAAATACGTTCTACCGATTCGGCAGTAAAATATTTCTTTAAGAAACTGAATAATTGGGGTGTTTCAATGGTTTGCAAAGCTGTTGCAATAATCTTCAATGGATCTGTTACCGCAATACCGGTTCTTTTTTTACCATAATCGATACAAATGATTCGGGCCACAGATACAAATTTACTTTTTCAAAAGAATTGCCGCAACAACCAATATACCAAATATAACACTGGCAATACCATTAGACGTCATAAACGCCCGATTAACCCTGCTTAAATCGGTAGCACTTACCAAAGTGTGCTGGTAAATGAGCATGACAACAAAAATCATGGCTGCCGGCCAATAAAGAAAATGAAATGCACCATACCATCCTGCAAGTAAAATACAACAGGCACTCAACACATGTAAGGCACGAGAAAATAACAATGCCCTAGCTTTCCCTAACCAAACCGGAATAGAATGTAACTGATGATTCTTGTCGAACTCTTCATCCTGTAAGGCATAGATGATATCAAATCCCCCCACCCATCCAATTACTGCGAATGAAAACAATAAGGGTAACAGATCGAATACTCCCGTAACTGCCAGATATGCGCCAATGGGGGCAAGCGACAAACCCAATCCCAATACCAGATGGCAGAGGGGTGTAAATCGCTTGGTATAACTATAAAATAAAATTACGCCCAATGCTACCGGTGACAGAAAAAAACAAATGGTATTAATTAAATAAGCAAACAGCATGAATAAAGCTGCGTTAATAAATACAAATCGCAAAGCACTGGAAGGAGCGATCAATCCTGCTGGAATTTCCCGTAATGCAGTGCGCGGATTATTTGCATCAAATGAACGATCGAGATAACGATTAAATGCCATAGCGGCACTGCGGGCAGTAACCATACAACCCAAAACCAGCAAAAAAATAATACCAGTTGGATGGCTATTTGAAGTTGGATACTGTTGAATTTTTGCCCAACCCAAGGTAAATCCAATGATTGCAAAAGGAAGCGCAAAAATAGTATGCGAAAAAGTAACCAGTTGCAGATATTTTTTTACAGTTTCCATGTGCTGGATGTTACAAACAAAATATTTAATTGTTTTGATTAAGTAATTGGATTCGGGTAAGCTCCCATAAAACAATTCCTGCAGCAATGGATACATTTAATGAATGCTTCATACCCCATTGAGGAATTTCGATACTGCCATCGCAAAGTGAAAGCACTGCATCGCGCACACCCTCTACTTCATTTCCAAATACCAATGCCATTCCTGTATTTGCGACTGGGAGTTTTTGCAGTGCAATGCTTTGATTGGTTTGCTCCACTGCCCAAACGCTATATCCCTTTTGCTTGGCTGCCGCTACTGCAGCTTCGGTACTGGGAAAATACTCCCAGGCAACTGTTTCGGTTGCGCCTAATGCTGTTTTATGAATATCGCGGTGGGGAGGTTGAGGAGTGTAGCCACACAAATAAATTGATTCAACCAAAAAAGCATCTGCTGTGCGAAAAACACTCCCCACATTATGCATACTTCTGATATGATCGAGAATGATGATAATGGGTTGCTTTTCTGCCGCTCTAAAATCGTCGGAAGACAGCCGATTTAGCTCCTGCATGCTCAATTTTCGCATGCCGCAAAGGTACAGGCATCCGTTCATACAAAACTATTTTTGGGAAAGGAGGATATAGATTAAAAAAATAATCAAAAAAATTATATCAGGAAAAGATTCATCCGACTCGCTTTTTCAGCTAATAGCAGAGTACGTTGTAAGATTGATATAATATCTCCTTCGAAAGCCGTTACCCATACACAGGCCGGAAGGTGGGTTGGGATTCCAGGTTTATTTTCCACATCTGCGGAATAAAATACAGTAGTGCCGGGGCATGATTTATATTTGTTGCCATGGCAAAAGGATCGGCAGATACCCCCTTAATGATGCAGCATCGGGCTATT
>Ga0214923_10006287_pt1 | contig 13410 bp, 13 predicted proteins | sample LL1510_MetaG_FD_177993 | JGI IMG/M metagenome (GOLD analysis project Ga0214923, IMG submission 177993) | Freshwater microbial communities from Lake Lanier, Atlanta, Georgia, United States - LL-1510 | ecosystem: Environmental > Aquatic > Freshwater > Lake | place: USA: Georgia | collected...
CGTTTTAAATGTGCAAAGGTGTAAAAGGTGGAACCAAAACGTTTTAATCAAATTTTTGTTAGTATATAATAAATAATAAATTTATGAAATAAAGAATATAGAATATGTTATATTAATGAAGTTTTTAGAATCTCACTTTGAAGAATATATAAATGCGGTAAATCATTTTAATTTACATCCAAAATTAGACAAATGTTTTTCAAGGTTTCCAAATTTGTTAGAACAGTTAGGAAATTTAATCTATTACGGTCCAAGTGGAGTAGGAAAATATAGTCAAATGCTGTATTCAATACAAAAATATAGTCCAAGCGGATTAAAATATGAAAAGAAACTAAGTGTCGTATATGATAAGAAGCAATATTTTTTTAAAATAAGCGATATACATTATGAAATAGACATGTCTCTCTTAGGTTGCAACTCAAAATTATTATGGCACGATATTTATCAACAAATAGTAGATGTTGTGTCAGCAAAAAACGATAAAACAGGAATAATTGTATGCAAAGATTTTCATAACATACATAGCGAATTATTAGAGAATTTTTACAGTTATATGCAAGACAATAATTCATCCGCAATAAATATAAAATTTATTTTGTTAACAGAAGAGGTTAGTTTTATTCCAGATGCAATACTAAACTGCTGTGAGATTATTCATATACCAAGGCCAACAAGGGTAGCATATACAAAATGTGTAAAACAAAAGTTGCCATCGGATTTGAAGGTTGAAAATATAATGAATATAAAGTATTTGCATGTAAATATGTATGAATTAATGCATCCTTATAAAATAATATGTGATAAGATTTTGAAAGAGATGATAGAAATAGATGAATTAAAATTCTTGAAATTTAGAGACTTACTGTATGATATTTTTATATATCATTTGGATATAACAGATTGTATTTGGTATATACTAACAAATTTGATTCAGTCTAAAAAAATACGAATGATAAATATGTCAACCATTTTATTAAAAACATATAGTTTCTTAAAATATTACAATAATAACTATCGTCCAATTTATCATTTAGAGAGTTATTTATTTTATTTAACAAGCATTATACATGGATATAGAATTCCAGGAAGCATTGGATGAATTAGAACTAACATCAGCGGATATATTATCAATTGATGTTATTAAAAAGCATTATCATATGTTAGCATTAAAATGGCATCCAGATAAGAATAATAATAAGGAAGAGGCAACTGAAAAATTTAAAAAGATAAATGAGGCATATGAGTTTTTGACAAATGTTATGCAAGATGAAGATGAAGATTTAAATACTTATAGTTCATTTGTTAGTTCATCTTCTTTAAAAGAACCAAAATCATATATAACTATTGTTACCACGTTTATTTCTTCTTTATTCAAAGACAGTTCTAATGAAGAAATAATAAAAATAATAAGGGAAATAGTAAATGAAACTACTGTGGTACTAACAAAAACATATTTAAGTAAATTATTTGAACGCTTAGAATATCAGAAGGCAATAGAATTATATCAATTATTGCATAAGTATAGCAGTATTTTATATATTAGTAATGATATATTAGAACTTGTTAGTTTGATTATAAGAGAAAAGGCTCAAAACAGTAAGGTCTTTATATTGAAACCGTCTATGAAAGATTTGTTAAACCATAATATTTATAAGCTATATGTAGATGATCAGTTATATTTAGTCCCATTATGGCATAGTGAGTTATATTTTGATGCACCGGATGGCTCAGAAATAATTGTATTATGTCAGCCTAAATTGCCGGAAAATGTGACAATAGATGAAAATAATAATATTTATTATGAGACGACGATAAGTATAAAAAATGAATTAACGATTTTAATAAAGGATAAATTTGTTAGTTTAGAAGTGGGTGAAAAGTGGTTTTCAATACCTTTGAATAAGTTGCATATAAAAGAGGAGCAAATATATGTATTAAAGAATCAGGGTATAATGCAAATATCAGAAAAAAATATATATAATGTTAGTAATAAATCGGATATAATAGTGAAAATTAAATTATGTTAAATTATAAGTAAATAGTTCGTCACAATCAGGTTTAAATGTCAACTTATATTTTCCAGCAGATGGCATAGGTCCATATGTGCCTGTTTTCGTAACCTTAACTAAAGTCCAATCTCCTTTGAGTTGCCGTACTTGTTCAACTATTTTTTCTAAATCAATGTATCGCGGATAGTCTCCAAGGTGTCTATAGTCCGTTTTATCAATTCCATCAGATATTGCTTGCTTTTCTTCTTGTGTTAATCCTCCCATACCATAAACATTTAAATCAGGTTCGTCAAATATATTATAATTATTTTCAGGTGAATTAATGTTTGTTTTTAATTGGTGTAAATTTTCTAATATGGCCTTTTTATCAGTTTCCAAATTTTCTATTTCATTGTTAATTCGTTCTTGTTCTTTTTTATAAACATCCAGTTTAATATTGATTTTGTTAAGTGATTGTTCGAATTCTTTTATAGCAATATCCATTTTCTATTATCTTATTGTTAATGTAAGATAAGACTTTTTATTTCAATTTTTTTGGCATTTTTAATCATTACAAAAATATTCCAATACGATAAGTATTTTAATTTTGTATTAAATATAAAATTAAAAAAGTGTTAGTTTAAAGTTATTTAGACATTTTTTGAATCGTTTATTTTGTAATTTTTATTTTCTCTGTTATATATTAAGCAAATTATTTAATTATTTAATTATTTATGCATCAGCCTTCTTTCTCACAATCTTCCTCTTAGGGGCAACTTCCTCAACAGCGACTGCTACTGGTTCCACAGTAGGCGTAGGTGTTGGTGTTGGTGTTGGTGTAGGTGTAGGAACTGGTGTCTCAACTACTGATGCAGAAGGATAATCATGTTCATCATCCGAATCGACAACCATTGTAGAAACATCAACAGGCTCTTCTGGAGGAGGCAATGTCTTCATTAGTGCCTTATCAGTAGCCTTTGGCTTCAACAAACACACACCTTCTAAAGATGCCTTAGGCTTTTGAGTTAGTGCTTGCTTCAAATTCCAAGTAATGGAAATCTTACCATTTACAAACCAAAGACCGCCACATTGCAACAAGCAAATAACATGAGTCTTAGGCTTTAAGAACTCTAATGGAGTAAGATGCGAATTAATATTCTTTGCTGAACTGTATAGAGGCTCGCCATCCTCGTCAAATATTTCGGGCTTCCAAACACCAGACCATTGAGGAATCTTAACAGTCAAAGTTGGTGGCTTAGTGTCATCCATCTCGACTGAACCCTTGGCCTTCTTTGGATGTCTAAGCATAACATTGAACTTCTCATCAATTACTTCAGCACTTCTAATTTCCTTTCCGAACCATTCTTTTGAATTTGCCATTGCATCAGCCTTAATCTTGGCTTCCAATGCTCTCATATTTTGTAGAAATGCTTCAGCATCAGGATTTGTATATTCGGCACTGGGAAATTGAAGAGCTAGAGTCCACTTTCCAGTCGGCTTTCCAGTTCCCTGTTCCTGACCCTCTTGAGCACCCCACGTGAGCATAAGTGGAGTGGAAATAGTCAATGATTCCTTGAAATACTTGTTATATAAATTTACAACCTTTCCTCCAGAAGCGTGTGCTTTAGGGGCGGAATAGGAGAATACATTAACATCGATATTAGTTCCGTCAACAATAGAGTCAGCCATCTTATAGTATACTATATACTATTGAATTGTCTTTAAATCAATTTTTTTTTTAAATATAAATTCGTTTTGAAAGCTTATATGAGGTGACTCTGCAAAAAGCATTTTTATTTTTACAGGTTATATGTATTAATATATTAAAGTTAAATAATAAAAACATTTTGCTTTATATACTATATAGAATGAGTTTAAAACAACATAATGCAGTCGAATATTTTACAAATTTATGTAGTAAAGTTACAAATAATTTAAATTTACATTTATCAAAAAAACTGGAAAAAATAGAAGATAAAAATATGTGCATTCCAACATTCAATGATGCTAATTATATGTATAAATACAATTATAATTTGCCACAATTAAAATTAATTGCAAAATCATATAATTTGAAATTAAACGGAAACAAATCTGAATTAGTTTCACGAATTTATTCGTTTTTATTTTTATCAAATGTTGTCATTAAAATTCAAAAATTAGGTCGGGGTTATTTACATAGAAAATACATTAGGCAACATGGTCCCGCTTTAAAGGATAGGTCCTTATGTACCAATGCATTTGACTTTTTATCTATGGATGAACTAACAAATATACCAATTAGCCAATTTTTCAGCTTTAAAGATGAAGACGGATTTATTTACGGATTTGATTTATTATCATTATATAACTTAATTTATAAATCGGACACTATTGTAAAAAATCCTTTTAATAAACAGCCATTTTCATTAAGTGTTATAGATGATTTTAAATCACTTATAAAACTGAGTCGATTATTAAAAATACGCATATCAATTATAATAAATGACGTCTCAAAAGAAATATCGGATAAAAAAACAGTTGAGCTACGCGTGTTAACATTATTTCAGAATATTGATGCATTGGGAAATTATTCAAATGCCCAATGGTTTTTAGCACTAAATAGAACACAATTAATAAGATTTGTTAGAGAGTTAGTCGATATATGGGCTTATAGAGCACCGTTAACAATGGAAACAAAACGAGCAATATGTCCTCCTTCCGGAAATCCATTTGCAAGAATATTAAGTTATAACGCATTACAAAATATGACAGATTTAGACGATATTCGTAAGGTTATTTTGCAAATAATGGAGAATTTTGTATGTTCTGGTATAGATAAAGATAATAAATGTTTGGGTGCGTATTATGTTTTAGGTGCTTTAACTTTAGTAAATAATGATGCAGCTACTGCATTGCCGTGGTTATATCAAGCTTTATATTAGATACACGTAGGAATAATATTTTAATAATTTTTTTATTTTTATTTATTTAATTTTAAGAATTAAAATACTTTAGACCATATATAATAACAAATAATATATTTAAGTTCTAAAACGATTTAAAAAGAAGTTACAGTAATATAGTATAGAATGGCTAGACAAAGCAAATCGAAGACTGATGTCCCTGAGACTACTACTCCCGCTCCCACCCCTGTTGTTGAAACTGCTCCCGTAAAAGTTAAGAAAGAACCTAAGGTAAAGGCTGTTAAGTCCGAACCTGTTGCAGTTGCTCCCGTTGTTGATACTCCCGCTCCTACTGTTGCCGATGAAGTTGATGGTGCAGAACTTGCTTCCCAAGTAACTGAATATCTTGCCAAGCTTAATCAGGTTCGTTCCGTTATTGCGTCATTAACATCTGATTTCCGAGCTCTTGAAAAGAGATTTACTAGAGAGCTTAAGACTGCTCAGAAGTCTCAGGCTAAGCGCAAGAGAAAGTCTGGAAACCGTCAACCATCGGGTTTTGTGAAGCCCACTAAGATTTCCGACGAGCTTGCCAAGTTTCTTGAGAAGCCTGTTGGATCTGAAATGGCGCGAACTGATGTAACCCGTGAGATCAACAAGTACATTCGCAGTCACAATCTTCAGGACAAGGAAAATGGACGCAAGATTAATCCTGATTCCAAGCTTCAGACTCTTTTGAAGCTCAAGAAAACGGATGAACTCACTTATTTCAACCTCCAGAGATACATGTCTCCTCACTTCTCTAAGGCTGAGAAGGCTGCTACTACTGCTTAAAATCAGAAAACTACGTTTTCCGAACCTTTCCTTTTTAAATAAAATATAAAATATAAAATATAAAATATAAAATATAAAATATAAAATATAAAATATAAAATATAAAAAGGGCATATAGCTCAGTGGGAGAGCGCTCGTTTAGCATGCGAGAGGTCATGGGTTCAATCCCCATTTTGTCCATTTACTTAAAAAAATAAAATAAATGTTTAGCTCCACAGCGTTAGCAGGTGGAAAAGAGCACAGATGGCCGAGTGGTCTAAGGCGGTGGACTTAAGACCCACTATCGTAAAGATGCGAGGGTTCGACTCCCTCTCTGTGCATTAAAATATATGACAACTTGTCCGAGATGGTTAAGGAGGCAGCTTACTAATCTGCTGTGAATTCACGCGTAGGTTCGAATCCTACAGTTGTCGATAATAATATCAATAATCAAATACTTATACCAGTATTTAATTATATACAAACGTTTAATTATTATTAAAACTATTTAAACATATTATCATAATGAATATAATAATGTTTAGAATTATTCGCAAAATCCGTTATTCAGATAAGGAAATTGGTTTTATAATTCGGAAATCATGGTTTTCTAATAAACGCAACTATAGTATATCTACGGAAGATGCAATATGTGATACCTTAGTTAAACAGGCTGATGAACTCAAAGATATTCGCGTTAAAATGGATTATATTGTTTATAATATGCATAAAATGGACCGACGACTAATTAATAATGAATATACCTCAAAAGAGTTGTTAACTACTAATTTACAAATTGTTTCTAGACTAGATAGACATAAACAGGCTATTCAAAAAATGAATAAACAACTTAACAACTCAATAGTATATGATAAACCATAAAAAAGTTTTAAATTTAAAGCTTTTGGATTCAAATCTGAATAAATATGAAATTTTCTTCTGTCATTATACTAACAATTTCATCCTGTTTTATAGGACCATTTACAATCTTAATATCATTAAAAACCCTTAAATTCTCTTTTTCTTCATTTAAATCAAACATTGTGTTTATTTTATTAAGCAACTCAATGTCTGAAATACAATCTGTTTTTTCTTGCAACCATTCATAAAACGAATATATTGATTCTGTTTGCTTATAATTATTAAAATACTTAACAACTTGATATAAATTGTTGTGTTTGTTATCTCCGTTTGCATTTATGTTATAATCCGTACCAGATAAAATGCATATTTGCTTGAATTGATCATATGTCATATTTAATTCTTGCAAAATACCTTTCATATAATACATTACAGCTGTATGATTCATTAAACTAAAATATCTTAACACTCTGGTACACCCATAAACAAACAAATCCATATCTTCACTTAGACAAGCCCATACCTTCTTTTTTATAACAAGCAATGCACATAATTCGTCTGCTTCACCTGGAGCATCATAATATGTTGCACCATATGATCTTATTAACGACTTTACCTTTTCAACCTTATCCTTATTTATTTGAACTATTTGTCGTCTTAAATTCGTCATTGTATCAATAATATGTTGTTTTTCATTATAATCTAAATTACTGCCTTCTTCTAATAACGCTTTTAAATTATCATATTCTTGTATTGCTTCTACGCGGTCTTCTCTTCTTTTTGCCAATAGCTCTTTTTTTTCGGGAGGTGGCTTTCCGTCAAATATGAATATTGGAATTATATTATAATGTCTAAATACGGATAACATCGCATACATATTTTCAATCAATGCTCCGTCGGTTTCATATTTATATAAATAAATGCTTATATCAATTGCAATGCGTTTTCCGGACAAATCAGCCAAATTGATACAGCGAATTGAATCCGGACAAGAACTTCTTAAATAGCTGTTTAAATTACGAATACCCATTTTACAATATTATGTTTTGAAACGATTATTCTATTCAAAACATAATCAATTTTTTTTCTTACTTCGTTATAACCTTTAAAGCCGTGGAGCCAAACACATATGTTACATCTTTTTAAACTATATATTATTATAAATTAATTTTATCCTAATTCACATATAGTCATACGCAAACTTCTTATTAAATAAGCCAAATTATTTTGCCTTTTCGACCTTTTCTCTACATTTGCAAACAAATGTTCACTACACTTTATTCCATCTAACAATGTCTTAGTTCTATATTTCCGTTCAATATAGCTACAGAAATTATCCAAATTTGTTGTAGTCTTCTTAAATTGCAATAATTTTGTATTGTTAGTAGCACACCAACTAACAAAATCTTGATAACTATTAAATAATATTAAAGTTATTATATAGTAAGATAATACACTTGTTTGTTCTTTATACATCATATTTCTTATATTATTTGATGCACTAGTTCTTTCATACATATTTTTATAAGTCATATCCATAAATTTTAATACTTTTATCATCTGGAAAAAAGAAAATATTCGTTCAAAATTAATGAAAAATTCGGTATTTAACAAAAACTCATCTATATCTCCCTTATCTTTTATATTCACATAACTGCATAACAATGCATTTATTATACGCGCCCAAAATTCAGTATATGATTCATACAAATTTACTTCCGAATTTACAGGAAATAAGGATAATATTTTTTCATTACAGGTTGATTGATTCATATCCGAAAAATCTAAACCAAAATTATGAAATGTCTCATGTATAAATGCCTTAAACCACTCTTCCTTTCTAAAAACAACAATTTCCGATTTCTTAGGACAAGTTCGTGTAAATGCGGTATTTACATTATTTTGACCCAATATTTCAATATTTGTTGTCGGCAATAACTTCAATAAACTGGTGTGATATATGTATATTTTTAATTCATCTACACAACTTTTGGATGAATATTCATTTACCATATATAACCAAACTAACATGTAATCCACGTATTTATTATAGTTTAACACCAATGTTTCCGGATCTTCATCTTCGGTTAAAAAAATTATATTTATTTTTCTTTCAAACATATTAAAAGAATAGTTTAACACGCTTAATGCATGTTCATCAATATGTGTCCTTACCTTATTTGGAAATGAATTTGGAGGAAATGTAGTTGGTCTTGGTATTTGATTTACATTAGTAATGCTTGTTATTTTTAATTTATAAAAGCTTGAACCTAATTTTGTCTTCACAGATTCAATGTAACTAACACCTTCAGTAATTTCATGATACAGTTTTATAAATATCGTATCTGTTTTTTTTGTTTGTTTTATAGGCATTAAACAATTATGTCTTATAAAAAATGACATTAATTTATTGCTTTCTTTTGTTAGTTTCATATTTAAATTATATAATATTGTTTTATTATATTTATCAGAAAACTACGTTTTCCGAACCTTTCCTTTCTTTAAGTTGTTATCAGAAAACTACGTTTTTTCGGCTTCGCCTTAAAACCTAAAATTTTTTGACTCCATCTTTCCTTTTATTGCTTATTTCTTCTTAAACAATCGTGTTAAACATCCGCTCTTTGTTATTTTAATTAACGGCAATTTTAATAACTCTACAGCTACCCGAATAATGGACACTATTTGTTCTACAGATGCATTTATTTCTTCCACATTTACCATTTTGTTAGTTTGTTTTAAATGTATAACTAACAATATCTGAACTAACAATTCTATTATTTCATATGGATCTACCTTTGGAGGATATTCCTTATGTTTTATAATTCCATATATTTTAATGATTAAACAAAGTATGTCTGGAATATCTTTTGCATTTATCTCATTATCTACAATGATTTGTTTAAGACTATTTTCAACATCTGTGAAAAAACTTGGATTTTCCTTACAAAATTCTAATAAATAATTTTGGATTTCAGGATATAAAACAATTTTATATTTTTCCAATTCCTCTTTATTCTGATTTAAAAACAATTCAAACATCTGTTGTAAAATTAGTGTTTCAATATTAGTGTTAGTGTTAGTATTAGTATTAGTGTTAGCATCATTAGTGTTAGCATCATTAGTGTTAGCATCATTATCTAATGTAATGTTTTCAAGTGCAGTAGCATCTACTACAAGAGTTTCATCAATTTTTGATACAACGTTACTCATATCTATAATATAAGTATATAAAAAATTATATTTATATAGTAATTCAAATATATTTTATACTAATTCAAATATACTTAAATCCATATCATTTAAAATCATAGCAACAACATATCCGTGTCCAAACGACATACTTACATCATTAATCTTTTCTCTCAACAGCTCTTCACTTAATTCCAAACATGCTACGCTTTTATCTTCATTTCTAGGCCCATCAAAATCATAAATAGTTATGCTTTTACCTTTTTCCAACAATTGTTTCCAGTATTTAACTCGTTCCCTATCCTTAATTAACGCATAATATTCTCTACAATATACTTCTTTTCTAGCAGTAACATAATCCATATCGCCTTTATCTTCATAACCTTCAAAACGAGCACATAATACTCTTTTTCCTGTTCCATAAGGGTATCTTCTTTTTGGTTCATTTTGTTCCTTCCACCAATCTTTAACAGTTTTTTCATCTATTCCTTCAAATATCTTACCAGATTGCCATCTACTTTCAAAGTTCCAATACCCCCAATATCCACCCTCAATTGGAGTCATGGGACTAAAATCTCTTCTATCTAAACTTAATTTTCCTTGGGCACTTGTAACATTTAAATTAAATGAGTCGGGATCTATTTTAACAGCCCGTTCTCCTCTTAAGTTCATGCTTGCAATATAAATTTTACCCTTAGTTGTCATTCTATAATAAGATTAATGTGTTGTATTTAAATTTATCAATTTTTTAATTTAAATATAATCCATTATATTTAAATATGGAATATAAATATAACTTATCTGTTTGTTTATGCATTAAAAACGAAGCTAAATATATACCCGAATTCATTGATCACTACATAAACCAAGGCGTTGACCATTTTTATATTGTTAGTAATAATAGCACTGACAATATTGAGGAAGTAATAAATTATCCCAGCTATACAAACTTAATTACATTTATTATTGATAATCGAGACATGGGACTTCTAACAAATAATTCTGGAGGACGAGGACATAAACAATTATTAGATGAACATTTTTATCCATTAGTTATAAAAGAGACAAAATGGGCTATTTTTATTGACGCAGATGAATTTATGTTTGGCAAAAATGGTTATACAATTAAAACATATTTAGATAAGATTGATGACCACATTGGATGTATATATGTCATTTGGACTATTATCAATCCACTTATTACTGAAGGGGTTATTGTAAATAGTTTTTCAACTAAACAATGTGTAAAAAGACTGAATTATGATTTAGTTCATAATTTAAGTTGGTTCATTAAAAATGCAAATGATTTTGGTAAATCTATTGTTAGGACATCTATGCTTTCAGAACAAAACAAATTATGGATACATAAAATACATTCAACTGGAACAACCATCAATAATTATAATTACATTATTAATTCTAACTATGATAACTGTAATAATATTTCACTTTCTGAAGAAAACTATTCTAAATTAGAAATATCATTAAATCATTATGCTATACGTAATTATGATGATTATATTAAAAAAGAGAAACAATTAACAGCTGTTTCAGATAAAAAAGCATTTATTAACGGTTTATTTGAAATGTTGAGATTATCAGATGAATATTTAGTAACAGATAATACATTTTTACATCTTAATATTTAGATTTGTAATTTATTTCCATTTACAAGTTTATCACGAATTACCATTAAACTATCCATTATTTCAGGAGGTTGACCTCTACGATAATGCACTAACTTAGCATTTTTTGTTTCTAACAATAGTTCCTTTAAATCTTCATTTTGCGTAAATTTTGCTTGTTGTGCTGCTGTCATTTCTCTATCAGCTCTTGATGCATAAAAATCATCGTCAATTACAACTGTTTTAGGTCTTATTAATTCATTTTTATACTTACCAGTTTTTCCTCCTGCTGCGGCAGCCATATCTACATTTTGAGACAAATCAGTTCCTGAATCTAATGTAAATGATAAATAAAATTCTGGATTTTTCTTTTTAAATTTAGCAGCTTGATAATAATGTTCAACTGAAGCCCAACGGTGATTATCTAAAGAAAAAGGTTGAATCCAACTATTTGATATTTTTTTTCTCCATTTTGGTATTGCAGCTAAAGTAGCAAAATCGCTCATTGCTTCTAATGGAATTGTCTCTCCAGAACCTTTTCCTGGTGCAGGTTTATCTGATGAAAGTGAATACACTGAAAATACTATATGGTCGTCATATAAATTCATCAGTTTTCCCTCACCTAAATCATCAAATGATGGAACTTCAACATTCCCTAATTTTTCTGATTTAAACATTTGAAATTCTGGAATATACGAAAATCCACCTGCATTACGTTCCATACATTTATCAACTATCATTTTTTTAATATCATATGGAATTTCCTTAAATTTAAATATTTGTTTATCTTTATAACCTATTAATTTATAATGATTACCGCTATGGTCTAAAATTATATAAAACTCTGGAATAAATTCTCCTCTACTTTGAATTATTGAGTCAACAACTCCGCATTGTAATACTCCATTTATATCACCATCATTATATCTCTCACTTGAAAAAATTATAAATTTTACATTCAATAATCTTTCCATAATACTTATTGTTGCAGTGTCTGCCCAAAAATCACAAGTGCGAACATATTTTCTTAAGTCGCCAAGTGATTTTATATCTTTCATAAATGAAACTTCTTGAATATTTTCTTTTGCTAATTCATATTCTCTTTTCACTTGCTTATATTCTTTTAATACGTTTGTAGCAGCATCTTTTATTATTAATTGTTGTTCTCTGTCAAGAGTTGTTGCCAATTTTTCTTTTAATGTATCATTCTCTTTTTTTTTAATTATTGATTGTGCTCTTGCTTCATTTATTTCTTTTGACATTATATCATAATAATTTTTATAATCATTAAACATTTCTTGTTTTATATCATCAGAAACTTTACTACGTAATTTAGCTACCGTCGTATCTTGACCAATACTTTGAAAACTATCTCTTATTGTAGCAAAAAAACAATCCCCTTGTCCCTCATTATCTGTAATTGTATAATATTTATTTTTCATATATTTTTGTATCCATGTATCACTATCACTTTCGTGATATTTTTGTCTTATACTTTGAGCCTTTTTAAATGTCTCTTCTTTTAAGTCTTTCGGAACAATTGCACCAAGTCTAACAGTAAATATGTCTTTCCTAATTTGTGGAATTAATATTTCTTCTTGACTTAAGTCTTTTTCACGTTCCGATTTTTTTTCTTTTTCAACTGACTTTGGCTTAACATCTTCTGTTGGCTCTGGAACTTTTCTAAGTTTTTCAATCATAGCCCTTGTTGCAAATGTATATATAAGAGGTTCTTCTAAACGCTCTATATCTAACACAGACATTTCGTCAAAATAATCAACCATATTAACCGACTGTATTTCATATACACCGATTTGCAAAACCTTGTTATTATGTTTAACTAGATAAACCGGAAAATATGTGATTCCTTTGTCAGCAAAGGTATTTCTTGGTCTTCCTACAGCTATAATTACTTCTAAATCTTTGATTTCAATCAAATACAAATTAGATTCTTTATTTAAATCCTCTGGCTCGACTCTTTTTAATTCCACATAATTTATTGTTGGGTCTAATTTAGATACAACCATATTGTATATAAATTAGCAATATTTA
>Ga0214923_10006288_pt1 | contig 13408 bp, 13 predicted proteins | sample LL1510_MetaG_FD_177993 | JGI IMG/M metagenome (GOLD analysis project Ga0214923, IMG submission 177993) | Freshwater microbial communities from Lake Lanier, Atlanta, Georgia, United States - LL-1510 | ecosystem: Environmental > Aquatic > Freshwater > Lake | place: USA: Georgia | collected...
TCGTTGCGGATCAGTTGTGCCGCTTTGGCCAGGCTCCAGCTGCGCCCTGCCGCCACCGAGGGCTGTGCTTCCAGCAGCAAACGGCCCTGCGGATCCCGCGTATAACCCGTGGCCACCTGCAGGGTAAACACATCCACGATCTGCACGCGGCTGCCATCGCGCAACCGCCCTGATCCGGGAGCGCTGAACACCAGGGCTCCGCGTTCGTTGCGGATGCAGCTCTCGGTGTTGGTGTTGGTGGGCATAGCTGGTCGGGGGGTGCCTTGCGTGCTAGTGCGAGATGGCCATCATGAGCCCCCAGACAGGGGCCGATGGATCCGAGTGAACACCACCCACCTCAGAAGCCGAGGTGCCCTTGTGGTTGAGCTGCTTAAGGAGGTGAGCCAAGGCTCTGATCCGGATGTGCATCCATCTGAACCGGAGGCTGCATGACCATCATAGTGAGCTGAGCGCGGCATCAAGCCCTTCCACCACTTGGTAGAAGAACGGAAGATCCAGCGTCTCCACCGTGTCGCTCATCTGGTGGTAATGCGGATTCCGCATAAATGAGGTGTCCGTCACCATCAGGGCGTTGTAGCCCTGATCCCAGAAGGGGCTGTGATCACTGAGGCGCACATCAGGGATGGCCCGACCGGCGCTCGGAACCGGCAGCACCTTGGTGGTGACGTGACGTCCCATCCGCTGCGCCAAGCCCGGCAGCATCAGCCCGGCGCCGGTATTGGCAACGAGGGCAATGAAATCGCCGGTGTTGCCATAGACCGCTCGCATCGCCTCATGGGGATAGTTCTGCCCGTGGGCGGTGTAGGCGAGCATCTCCAGGCTCACCATCAGCTTGAGCTGTTGCCTCTCTGCACGTAGCTGCGTTGCCAGGGCTTCACTGCCGAGCATCCCCCATTCCTCCTGATCAAAGGCGACCAGCCACACCGGCCGGCGGGGCGGCTTCTCGGCCCAGCGCCTGGCGAGCTCGAGCAGGGCAACGACACCACTGGCATTGTCATCAGCGCCGGTGGATTGAAACGGCCCGTCGTAATGAGCGCCGACCAGCAGGGGTTCAAGATTCGGGTCTCGCCCCGGCAGGCGCAGGATCAGGTTCACCCCCTCACCGGCGCTGCCGGTGTGGAACCGATGCTCCTCGAGTTCTCCAAGAGCGCCGAGCCTCTCGCGAAGGAGTGAGCGCACGGTCATCAGTCCAAGCGGATTCCAGCTGCTGTGGCGGGGAATGGCGAACTGATGGAGATCAGGTAGAAGACGATGTTGCAGGTCGGTTCTCATCGCCTTAAGCCAAGATCAGGTCTACCAAAGTCTGTCATTCCTAGTCGCTCATCTCCTCGGTGATCCCGAGCTCCTCCATAGCACTCTGAAAGGCCATGTTTAGGCTGTTGAGGAGGCTCTTGTGGGCAACGTTGGCAATCAGATCATGATGTTTGGGTGTCATGGTTAATTGACTGGTGTGTGATGGATCTTTTTTGATGCTGATCTGCGCTGCAAGATGGCTTATGCGAACGACCACCTCTAGAAGCTGATTGATTCCGACCTTCTTTGGTCCTCAGTCAACAGAAGTTTCCTCAATTCGGCCCTCGCGCTCCTCAGCTTTGCTGTAGCCCATATCAATGCGTAGTTGGCGTAATTTCCTTACAGCGTTCCTCATTTGATACCAGCTGCCCTCGCTGAGTGCCTCCTTGAGATCAACATAAATGCTTATCAGCTCAAACGTTGGGCCGCTGGAGGGACACCGCTTTGGCTCCTCAGAAGAAGAGGCGTCAACCTGATCCTGCGGCTGCCTGGGCGTAAATCCTGCCGCCCATCGCAGCAAGTGGAAGCCCATCAGAAACAATCTGGTGATTCGCAAGATGCGCCAAGAAAACGCATGGATCGAGATCCATGCTCAAAATCGATTTTTTCCAGCCGTGCGAAGTCTGTATCTCCTGCGAAACCATGGAAAGGTGGGTCTTAAAGGTGAGCAGGTAGTTGTTCATTGCGGCGAGGAGGAAGTGCAGCGTCATCCGCTACCCCAGCTGGATCAGATCCTGGTGTACGGGAACCTTCAGCTCTCCACACCGTTGATTCGGGCTTGCTTGGATCGGCAGGTAAGCATTGCTTACTTCAGCCGCAGTGGCTGGTGCCAGGGCCGGGTGCAGCCAATTGAAACGGGCTACAGGCATCGGATGCGGCATCAGCAGATGCTCACCGGCGTTGAGCGACTGAGTGCAGCATCCACCCTGATTCGCTCCAAGATCGCCAATGGAAGGGTTCTCTTGCTGCGCCTCACACGGCGTCAACGCCGCGAAGATGTGCGACCTGCGCTCGAGCGCTTGGCCTGGTTGATGGGCCGGGTCAGTGCCCGCGGAACCGCGGAGCGGATCCGAGGCCTGGAGGGGAATGCTGCCCTGGAATACCAACGCGCCCTTGGGGTGTTGCTGGCGGAAAACCGTTTCACGGTGCTGGGGCGTCATTACCGGCCACCCACGAGCCCCTTCGATGCCATGAGCAGCTATGGCTATGGCGTATTGGCTCATGCGTTGCAGACCAGGCTGGAACTGCAGGGTCTCGATCCCTATGAGGGTGTGCTGCATGTGGGGTCGCCCCGTCATCCGGTACTGGTGTCAGACCTGATCGAACCCCTGCGAACCCTGCTGGTGGATCCGTTCAATGTCTGGTTGATCCGTACAGGCCGTCAGCTAGAGGGTCGTGGATTCGAGCACCGTGACGGCGGGGTGTTTCTGGAGAGCACAGCACGACGGGCGTGGATGGAAGCCTGGTCAGAGCACATGGCGGAGGAGGTGCAGCTGGCTTCGGATCGGCGTGGACCCCGCTGGGAAATTCTTGATGATCTGGTGCGCGCGATGATGCGTTTCGTGTATGACCCGGCAGGCGGCCTGGCCGTACCGCACCGGCGATGACGGCAACACGAACAAGCCGCTGGGTTGTGGCTTACGACTGCCCGTGCGATAAGCGTCGCCGACGGATCGCCATACTTCTGGAGGGCTATGGGGTGCGCGTGCAGGATAGCGTGTTTGAGTGCGAGCTTGCGCCGCAAGTGATTCTGCGTCTGCAGAGCCGCCTGCAGCGGCTAATCCACGCCGATGAGGATGCTGTACGACTCTGGCCCTTGAGCCGGCGCTGCTGCGCGGATTGTGAACCTCGGCAGACCCGTTGCCAGCCCTGGCATCCGGGATGTTGTGGTCTGAGCGCGCACCCCGTTGCGCGGCCGAAAACCAAGTAATTGCGTTGACCTGCGCGCTCCGTTGCGGCGCAACGGATCTCAGCCGTTTTCAAGCATCTGCGGCCCCCCTGAAGGGATGCCAGAATAGGGGTGCGCGCTACTGGCCTTGCAACCGGCTGCGCTGCAACGGCTCTCAAGGCCGCAGTCGCCACTCTCTGGTGACACCTATTGATTGGAAACTGATGTGGTTTAGTAATACTTTCTGCGCATATCGCGAGGTCGCCACTCTCTGGTGACACCTATTGATTGGAAACCGGATTATATCCACGCTTTGTGGATTGCTTAATATCCCAGTCGCCACTCTCTGGTGACACCTATTGATTGGAAACTACGATTGGCTGATTTAAGTGTTGCGATGCACACTAGTCGCTACTCTCTGGTGACACCTATTGATTGGAAACTAATCCTTAGCCGCCGGAATAACTAGATTCCGATACATCGCCACTCTCTGGTGACATCTATTGATTGGAAGCTCCTCTGCCTCATGTAGCAGACCTAGCCATTCTGGTTTGGCACTGTCACCACTTGCTGGTGACGCCTACTAAATGCAAGCCCGATCGTGTGGCCTGCTGCTCCTTTGCAGGCGTTCAGGGTGTTTGACGGAAAGTAGGTGGGCTTCGCCTACGTAGTTCGCATCGAGCAAGCTGGCGAGCCCTAGCGATTAGAAATATCTCGGCGCCGAATACCCATGTCTCCTATGTCTAGGATGTGGCTGCTTGGTGGTCTCTGCTGGCTGTGGTACGGGTGGCTTATCTTGCAGGTTCAAAAGCCCATCTGGTAGCATACTCCTATAAAAGTATAGGCCTCAATAAGCATTCCGTTCAGCAATCAGTTTATTTGATCTCAGCTATTTCGAGAGAATCCAGTTCAGGCAATTAGGTCGGAAAGCCTGGTTGGAAATTGATGTAGTGCTGGAAGGACCTTTCCCAGTAAAAGCTTTTGTTCACGCTGACGCGAGATGGCGCTGCCTAGGAAGCCGATCACCTTCTCTGAGAATGAACGCCATTGCGCGAAGCCAATGGGGGCAAAGCCATGGGCAAAAAGACTCTGATTGCGCGTTTCTAGGGCAGAAACAATTGTTTTGCGTTGCTCCTTCCACTCCAGGCCTGTCGGATGATCAAGATCTGCCAACAGGTCATAGGAATCTGAGAGGCCGATCCTGATTGTCTGAGCCTGGCCTCCGGCCGCCTTTGTGGCAGCAAGCTCCCGCCAGTGCAACTGAATGCTGTCAGGCAAGCAATTCAGATTAACGCGGCCTGTATCAATGCCCTCAGGTCCAACTTTCTCGGTCACTGCCACCTTCAGCAGCAACTGCGCGGTCAGCTCCAATGCCCGATACAGGCGACCAACCGCATCGTCGTAGCGCTCCTGTGTTGCGCGGCGTTCGGCATTGCGCAACAGGTCCTCTACCGCCTCCAGGCCGTGTCCCTTCATCTTCGGCCATTGCTGCTCGTTGGCGGCACGATCGAGAAGCAGTCGGGAGCCGATGACTCGCTTGAGTGGAAACAACAACGGTTGATCGAGTCTCCGGTCCTCCAGCTGGGCGAGAACGTCATGAGCCTTGCGGTGATCAAAGCAATCCCAGGCATCGAGAGCGACTAGCAGAGCCTCAAGCCTGCGCAATCCGCGCAATCTGCCTGAATCTGGTTCGGCATAGCCCTGTACCCTGCGCACCGCCTGCCGAGCAGCTGCATAGTCGTGGCGCTTTAACAAGGCCGGCAGTTCTCGATCCTGCAGGCGACGGGCATGAATTGCAGCGGTACTCACCGCAAAAGGGGCGCTGTAGCCGATCACGGCAGTATGCCCCTTGAATCGATCGTTACCCGTGAGATGCACGTTCACGGCCCCATCATCAATGGCAGCCATGGCCAATCCGATGGTCATCGTCTTGGTGCCACCGGTGTAGTCGGCGATGAGTCGACAACCTGGAATCTGTTCGCGAAGCTCGGTAAAGAGATTCAACGCCCTGATGTAAACGCGATCGAGTTGATCGATCTCGTTGCACACCTCCTGGCTGTCGCTGCTGCGCTGGCGTTGCTGCAGAACCACAACATCACGAGTTTCACTGAAATCAGGTATGTGAACCTCTTCTCGCACGGTGTGAATCAGAGTCATGGTTTCCATGCTGCAGAGGAACACCACCCGATCGGGTCCCAGGCTCCTGATGCAGTTGATGATCGGCTGCAAGCTGGTTCCCAGCGTCACGATCAGAACATCTGTCATGGCTGGTTGTACTTCACAGTGGTGAATAGATCAGGCACGATCGGTTGTTGCAACACGGCCAAGCCTGGCAACTGGCAGGGCATCGGGCCCTGCTCGATCTGCAAATCACTTAGCACAGAATTGAGCAGATTCGTGATCCGGCCCTGAAGTGCCTGCCAGACGGCCTGATCGATCGGTCGAAGCCCATGGCCCAGCAGCGATTGGTTGCGGGAATCGAACAGCCGCTTCAGCTCCCACCACTGCTTGGCATAGATGCTGCCAAGTCCACATGCGCCCTTGCCCTTACCGCGCTGGCCTTCATAGCTCTGCAGCCAGCGGTAAAGGTTCAGCACGCCGGTGTTGCCGAACCACTCACCCGAGGCCAGCTGCAGCTCGCGTTGGCTCCACTCGGGAGCGGACGCCAACCCGATTTCAAGCCGGATGTAGGTCTGGGCCAGCAGCTCCGTGGCGCGGTAAAGGCGGGCTACCGCATCGTCGTACCACCCCCGCCGGCCGCGGCGCTCGGCATTAAGCAAAAGATCCTGCACTAGTTCGTAGCCGGTGATTGCCACGGCAGTGGGGGCCGCAGGATCCCAGTCGATAGCGGCCTCCACCCGCTGCCACCAGGCGTAAAGCTCGGGCCAGATCTGATCAAAGTGGCAGGCCTTGGCCGCCTCCAGGGCTTCATGCCAGCGAAAGCGATCCCAGAGCACCAGCACCTCCAGTTGCTCGATCAAGCTGCTCATGGTGTGCTGCATTGTTGGGCTGAGGCGCTCCAGCTGATCGCGCCGAAAATCGAGCACCAGGCTGCGGGCACGGTCGTAGAAGTGGGCCTCGAGCAGGGGTGGCAGGCGCTCATCGATCAACCGATGGACCAGCAGGGGGATGGGATCGATGATCCGCAACCCTTCGCTTTTTTCGATCCGCACCAGGTTGTCACGTCGCCCGCTCACCACGCTCAGGCTGGCCTGCTGATCCAGCAGGCTGAAGGCGAGCGCGGTGCTCATCGACTTGGTTCCACCGGTGAAATCACCGATCAGCTCCAGCTGGCTGAAACGCAACGGCAGGGTTGCCATGAAGCTCCGCAACCGCGCCAGGCAGTCGATCAAGTCATCAGGGTCCGGAAGCTCGATCAGCTGGAGATCGGGTCGAAACCCCCGGAGGCCCAGTTGCGTCACGAGGTTGGGCCGCTGGATCTCCGCACCGTCGATGCGGTGCTGGCAGGGAAGCCCCTCCCCGATCACCACATCCAGGCTCGGCTTCTCACAGGGTGGTGCACTGCAAGCAAAGATCACCTCATCGGGTTGATGCAACTCCACCGCCTTGAGGATCGGCTCCGGACTGCCGCCAACACTGACGATCAGAACGCGGGTCATGGCTTACCAGTTGAGTTGTTTGAAATTCTCATAGGCGCCACGGTCCATCATCGTGATGAAGGGCGGGGAGAGCTTGTTCTCCGGAAACAACACAAGGATTTCCAGAAAACGCTCCGAGCGCAGAGCGATCGACACCTCACCCCGCGGAGTCTGCGGGCGGCGATTCTGTGCCGGCCTTCCACCCGCCACGGCTGAGGGTCTGGCTGTTGCCGAACCTGGCCGCGCCATGGGGTTGGCAGGTCTCGCCATGGCTCCTCCCTGCCTGGGCGCACCACCTGATCCCTCGGATTTGCCCACGATCGGCAGCATTCGATTCCAGATCCTGCCGACCTGATTCACGCGGCCAGCCAGATCGGTTCGTTTGAGGTCTTTGGGATCTGGCTGCTGATCGCCGCCGCCCCGTGCCTCCCAGTGGAACCACTCGATTGCCCTGGCATCAAGGGGATCACTGGCTTCGCGCGTCCAGATCCGCATGCGCTGCGGATGGATCACTTCACGCCATGGCGCGGGTTCGCCAGAACTGGCCGCCGTGGCCTGCAGCCAACGCGAAGCGAGCTTCTGGGAGCGCTGCAGGAGCTGTGTGAGTTCGCTGGGGGATTGCACGTGGATCCAGCCTGGAAGCTGTGCGGGGTCAGACCATTGCCAGTGACAGCCGATCGGGGTACGCCCGTAATCACTCAAAAAGATTCGGTGATCAGGTCGCCGCCAGCCGCGCCCAAAGCCCGCAAGGCTCATGGTGAGGCCGTGCAGCGCCGCCAGCAGTTCGACCAGAAGCGCCATGTCTTCGCCCTTGGCTGCAGCGCGCATCTGCCGCCACTGCAACAGCCCTGAGGTGGCATAAATCGGCTGCGACCAACTGCCTTGGCCGTAGGAGCCGAGATTCACCTCAGGCTCGGTGTAGGCCGTTGCCAGCAGACCAACGTTCTGCCCTTCGTCCCGGCTGAGCGAACCGAACAGCCGGCCGACCACGCGCATCGCTGTCTGGGCGTCGGTGAGGCCACCGAACAGCCGCAGAGCCATGCCGCGAATCGCCGCCCGGAACATGGTGGGGCGGAACTCCGCTTTGCCATCCAGCAACTTGGCGGCCGGTCCCTGCCCCTCCAGGCCGCATTGAAACAGCACGTCACCTGACAGTCTTCCGGTGGTTCCGTATCCCATGCAGGTGCGGCCGCCGATGCCAGCACGCAGCGCCTGCTTGAGGGTATCCACCACCTCTTCCCACTCCGCTTCCGTGATCGTTGGGTCTGTAGAACTCAATCCGATTTTGAGCCTGGGGCGATGGAGGCTGGCCACACCGAAGGCCGAATGACTCTCATTGCCATTAGTGAAACCCACCTGCCAGTTCTGCTGAGGATGGGCCACATCGAGGAGGCCCTGAGTCCAGTCGGAATCCACTTGCCCGGTTGCCGGCGCAGGCCAGGCGCCATGAAATCGGAGGATACCTGGGCTCAGATCACCTGCGGCACAGGGGCTGCCGCACCAGCGCAACAAGCGGGCTGGTGGACAGGCGCGCCGGAACAGACCCTTGATGCCGCTGCCTGGGATCAATGGCCAGCCGCCGGCACCGATCACGGGGCGGATAACCCCTTCATCCACACCGCTGTTGCTGATCAGCCGCCAGTCGATCTGTACCTCAACGATCCGCAGACCGTCCGTGGTGAACGGAGAGGCGTTGTCCACACGTTCGACCCACTCATCGATCCAGATCTGGATGTCGGAACGCCATCCAGGAGGTTTTGGTTTCGGTTCCTTGATCCTTTGCCGCTGGCATCGGCCTGCACATTGAGCCCGGTACTCCATCGGTACCCGGCTCGACTCTTCGGGAGGGAGATTGTCGTGATGGCCTGATTGCCGTATAGCGTCGAACAGCGGGGTACGCGGTGCCTGACCTTTTTGTGCTGGCGTCGCCGAGTTGACGGCTTGTTGTTTCAGGCTGTCTGCAGCAGGGTTGTCTTGTTGGGCTTCAAGTGGAGATGGCTTTGATGGAGAGGGCCTCTGCGCTTTCTTCGGTGGACCACCAGATCCCCTGGATCGTTTCGAGCCCATCAGTCAGCACCCCCTTTGCCCGTTTTGAGCCGTTGGGTCCACCACACCACCGCATCGCAGAGAGCAGTGAGCACAGCCAGCGAGGTCTGCCGCTCCTGCCGGTTCAGGCGCCACAACTGTTCTGCCACGGATTGGATGTCAGCTTCGCGATCACGGCTGTTTCGCATGTCGCCAGGCAGCTTGGTGCCTGTTTTGGCCATGATGCCCACGAAGCCAGACCAGACATCAGCGACAAACTGCGCCTTGGTTGGTTCCTTGTCAGCCAGCCGCAGATGTTCACCCCAGAATCGTTCCAGGCCGTAGGCACAGGTGGCCCGCATCTTGTAGGCCTGATTGAGGCTGTCCTGATCAGCATTTCGGGCCTTCAGCACGATCTCCTGGGCCAGGTGATCCAGGTCGTAGGGATGCCAAGCCATCAGCGCACCTCCTGCAGCGCGGGAGTACCGAGACTCACCTCGCAGCGGCCAAACCCCACACTTTCGAGACCACCGAAATAGAGCTCTCCATCACGCTGAGCGTCGAATGGCTTCCAACTCTCCGCATCATCCGGTTTCAGCGCGATCGGAAAAACGAGCACACTGCCCTCCGGCAACGCTTCAACGTTGAAGAACGCACCACCATCCACCTTTTTCTCCTTGTCGTCCAGTTTCACGCGGCTCTGGCGGTAGAGGGCCATGTCGTGAATTAGGCCGATGTCGGCATCATCCACAACCACAAGACGGGTCTCGGGAACATCCGCCTCAAATTCAGCAGGAACGAGCTCGGAGAGATGCTCGACGGGTTCGACATCCATGAAGCCGAGGTTGAAGAACAGCGTCACCCCCTTCTCCCCCTTGCGGCCAGTCAGCCCCTTGCTGCAGGAATAGGGGCGTGGAATCCGGCGCTCCAGGGAAGGATCCACGATCGCGGCATAACGCCGCAGCAACCTTGGACAACTCACCCACACCACCGGCTGGCCCGGGCAGAAGACTGGTAACCAGACCAACGAGGCGTATTCGAACTTGACACGGCCTTCGCTGATGCCGTCGGCATCGCCAGCGAGGCCGCCATACCAGTGATCACAGGCGGTGGCGTCGTCGCGACGCATCTCCGCCCGGAAGCGGCCCCGCAGCGAGCTGCCCGGGATGATGCCGGTCTGGGTGTAGGCGTCGCGGAAGATCAGGTTGAGGTTGCCGGCCTCCTCTCCGGCGGAGGCCCCCACATGCAAGGGGGCCAGGGTTCGGATCAGGCCGTAGCGGCGTTCGTACATCGGAGTGTCGGTGGTCGATCGGATGGTGTGGGCTGAACAGGACGACGGGACTCAGGGCGGCGTGTGGATCGGAAGCGCCAGGGCGGTGCCGAGCTGCTTGAAAGAGAAGCCCTCCCTGGGGAACCAGCTCTCGTGCCACTCAGCCCAGGGTTTGAGGGGATCACCGCTGAGCTGATAACAACTGCCGGCTGGCATCGCCCAGCGGCCGCGGGAGAGGCGGCGTTGTCCAGCGGCTTGTTCGGATTTACGACTGCCGGCTCCGAGCCGATGGCGCCAGGCCCTTGGCTTGTCCGTGAGGATGCCGGGGGCCTGGCCACAGCGATGCCAGGGGAACTGGCCATGCAGCACCGTGGTGTCGATCGGTTCGCGCAGCGAGAGCTTGGGGCCTCCCCAGACGCCCGGTGTGATCAGGGCGAAGGGTGCGGTGAGGGGGCGGCTGAGCAGCGTTTCCAGCAGCGGCGGGATCGGCTGGCAGCGCAGCTGCACCAGGTGGCCTTCCCCCCCGAAGCGGTAGACCCCCTCCTCAATCGCATGGCTGCTGAGATACGCGAGCACCACCCCGGGTTTCAGGGCGATGCCGTACTCGAGGAACAAGGCGCCATCACCGGCACTGATCCGCTCCTCGTCCTGCAGCCTCGGGTGGAGGTGGGGAACCGCCTCCCAGGGGTTGTCGTGGATGGCGACTTTTTCCCCTGGCTGAGAAACCAGCGCCCAGTCCATGAGCGAGATCCAGCCGCCGCTGGGTGCCTTGCGGGGAGGATCCCTGCCATCACTCGGGCGCCAGCCGCTGGGGCTGAGTTCGCCATCGCCTTCGCTCCAGACAAGGCGCCGCTCGCTGCAGCGCCCGCCGTCTCCCTGGCGCTCCTGCAGCAGCGTGAACGGAGCAGGCAGCATCAGCCCCTCGATCGGATCAAACCAGAAGGGGCCGGCGGTGTGGAGATCCCAGACCTGGCCTCGATCGAGCCTGGTGGCGAGCAGGCCGGAAAGCGCGGGTGAATCGGGCGGGAAGTGCTCACTGGCGCGGCCGGTGAGCGCCTGGGGTGAAAGCAGGCGTCCACTGGAGCCGTAAAGCAACCCCAGGGGCTCCAGCAGGATCAGGTGCTGAAAAGGAAGGGTGGTCATCGCTGGGCTCCCCAGGCGGGTGCCGGTCGGTGTTTCTCAAGGCCTGCCATCACGCGGCCGAGATCGAGCAGCCATTGATCGAGGCTTCTGCCCTCCCCCTCCTCGGGATCCCGCGGCGGCCTCCATCCCGGGAAGTAGACCTGCAGCAGGGCATGCGACACCGCATGCGGCTTGGCTGGTCTGCCGCTGGCCACCCTGGCGCCGGTGCGATCCGGGGCGATCGCCTGGCGGCTCCGGAGCCACTGCAGATCCTCAGCCAGATGGCGCCAGCTGGGGGGGCGGCCATCGCGGGAGGCCTTGAGGCTGCGGCCTTCGCGATCGGTGTAGTAGCTGAGGATGGGATCAAGCCAATCCCAGGGGCAGGTCCACTCCAGGTGGTTGCCGCTGGCATAGAGAAGGCGCAGGGCAAAGCGGTTCTTGCCGCGGGCCTTGGCGCTGGCTTCGGCCTCACGGGCGTGCTGGAGCGCCTCGCGTTGCGGCACCTTGGCGTCAGCCCAGACCAGCCCCATCGAGACGGTGAGATTCGGTTGTTTGCACTGCTCCCAGATCTGCGGAAACTGGCGCAGCCAGCGCCAGAGATGATCGGTGGTGAGATCATTGGCGCCGGGCTCTGTTTCGTGTAGAGCGCCGAACAGATCATCGCCACCGGCATAGACCACCATGGCCTGTTTCTCCATCACGGCTGGCACGCGCTCATACAGCCCCGCTGCCCAGCTGCGCATGGCCTGACTGAACGATTGAAGCGCCTTCTTCTCCCCCTCCTTCTGCGCCTTGGATTGCAGGTGATCGCCGATGCCATCGCCATCGGCCATGAACCACACGATCGATTCCGACTGTTTTGCCTTCGCGGCCTGATTCTCCCTGGCGATCATGCTCAGATCCTGAAAGCGGCTGGGAATCAGGCCTTTGATGTTGGGTTTCGGATCCGTTTTGGTGGCGAATGCGGCCTGCCCAACCGCTGGATAGGTCACCAGCCGCTTGATCAACTCAATGAGTGAGATTTCCTCGTTGTCGCCAGCGAAGGCTTCGCCAAGTTTGTCGTGTTGGCATAGCAGCTTCAGAAACGCTCTCGCCTCCTGCTGGATCAGCCCAGGCGGAAGCTCCCGGGGATCCCGCACCGCTCCCATGCCCGGCCACACCACCGCTTCCGCCGAGGAGAGGGTGGAGCTCTCGCCGGTCCAGTTGGGCACGCTCCAATCGCGCTGCTGCTTGTTGATCGCCAGGGCCTGCCGGGCTTTCTCGATCGAAGCTCCCTGGCCGTGGAACAGCTCCCAGCTGTGGGTGCCGCAGGCGTTCCAGCTGCTCTGCCACTGGAAATCGGTGTGGGGGAATTCCCCCTCCAGCCAGCAGCGGCAGGCCTCAAGCACCTGCTTCCATGTGGCCAGCAGTGCCTCACGCGCCTGCCCCTTGCTGTATCCCCCCTCGATCACCAGCACGTTGGGCACGCCACGGGAGCTGTCCACCGAAGCGGGGCTGATCACCGTATGGCTGTGCTGCTGGGCGTCTTCAGCGATAGCGCGCGCCAGGTGGGAGAGCAGCAGGGAGCTGCCATAGAGATCTCGCAGTTTTCGCGACGCTCGGATGAAGCTCTGAACCGGCGCGAAGGTGACGGCTGTGTAGGTCATGCCCTGTTGCTAGCGCCGGGTGGTGTTTGTGTCAGCCCTGGTGTTGTACCCGTTGCGGCCCACCGCATCGAGCACCTTGGCGCTGAGCCGGACGTGGGTGAAACCCTGCACCACCGCCACCATCTCGGAGCGCTGCACAAGCTGGCCTGCGGCCATCCCCATCACCTGCTCTCTGGTGGCCATCAGCAAGGGTCGCGGGCCATGCCATTGAGCAGCGCAAGCTGAGGGTGCGCGGTTGGATCCACGTCCCACAGCCGGCGCAGCACTAGAAACAGCAGCTTGGTGGGATCAAGGCCTTGCATGGCCGCCAGCCCGGAGGCCGTTTCCTTGCGCGTGGAGAGCGTGCGCTTGCCCAGCACGTTCTCCTCCACGATCGCGGCCCGGTAGCTCTTGGCCGGAGCATCGGCCGGGACCGCCGCCAGCAGAGCCTCCAGCTCCAGGAGCATCAGCGTCTTGCTGGTGTGCGGGCCGCTGTCGGCCACCCGGAAGCCCAGGGACGCCAAGTCATGGCTGGCCCCGACGGCCTTTGGGGGTTTGGAGCTGGCGCGAGGGGCAGGCATTCGAG
>Ga0214923_10006289_pt1 | contig 13408 bp, 13 predicted proteins | sample LL1510_MetaG_FD_177993 | JGI IMG/M metagenome (GOLD analysis project Ga0214923, IMG submission 177993) | Freshwater microbial communities from Lake Lanier, Atlanta, Georgia, United States - LL-1510 | ecosystem: Environmental > Aquatic > Freshwater > Lake | place: USA: Georgia | collected...
AATCCGGGCGTGTCCACAAAAATGAATTGGGTCTGGCCGCTGGAACGGATACCGGTGATGCGATGGCGAGTGGTTTGGGCCTTGCGCGAGGTGATGCTGATTTTTTGCCCAACCAAGGCATTGAGCAAGGTCGACTTGCCGACATTTGGTTTGCCCACAATCGCCACCAAGCCACAGCGTTGCGGGCTATCGACCAAATGGGTCAGGGCGACTTCGCTCATCAGGGGTTTTCTCGCAACCATTGCAACATCGCAGCCGCCGCGGCTTGTTCTCCACTGCGGCGGGAATTGCCTATGCCACGCTGCGTTTGTTTCTTTTCAGAGACTTCACATTCCACATCAAAGGTTTGCTGGTGAGCTGCACCGGTGGTGCCCACCACCCGATAAATTGGCAGTTGCCAGCGCTTGGCCTGCAACCATTCTTGCAACTCGGTTTTTGGGTCTTTTGCCGCCACAGTCATGCTTGGCGAGAGGTCGACATGCTCGAATAAGCGCAACACCAAGCTCTGCGCCACCTCGAAACCAGCGTCCATAAAGACCGCGCCAATCACTGCTTCCAAGGCATCGGCGAGGATGGAAGGGCGTTGTTGACCGCCCGAACGCATCTCGCCCTCACCCAGTCGCACCATGCCGATCAGCCCGAGCGACAGGGCCAGGCGATGCAAAGTATCTTGCTTGACCAGGTTGGCACGAATGCGCGACAAATCGCCCTCGGCTTGGTCTAGCAGTTCGGTGTAAAGCTTGCGTGAAACAGCCAGGTTGAGCACCGAGTCACCCAAAAACTCCAGGCGCTCGTTATGGGTGCTGCCAAAACTGCGATGGGTAAGCGCGAGTTCAAGCAGCTGAGGGTTGGCAAAGCGGTGCTGCAAGCGCGCTTGCAACGCCTCAAGGGACTTGGCGTCACGCACCTCGCTCATGCTCAGTCAAACATACCCACACGCGAAGGGTTAGCGAAATTCATCCAAATGAAGAAAGCCTTGCCGACAATGTTTTGCTCTGGCACAAAGCCCCAATAACGGGAATCCAAGGAGTTGTCCCGGTTATCGCCCATCATGAAATAGTGACCAGCAGGGACGGTGCACGCCAAGCCTTCGATGTTGTAGGTGCAGTTTTCCTTGAATGCAAAGTCTGTGATGCCACTCACAAAGTTGGGCACATTGTCGTCATTGAGCAATCGATGGGCGCGCAGCTTGTTCATCTCGTCGGGGGTGCTGCCTATTGGCAAGGCCTCCTCAAACTGTTTGCTGTAGCGCATGGTATCGGGATCGAAAAACTCTGGAATCGATGCCTTGCTGATCGATTGACCATTGATGGTCAACACTTTGTTAAGGTAAGCGATCTTATCGCCTGGCACCCCCACTACCCGCTTGATGTAATCCAGGCTGGGCTTGGGTGGGTAGCGAAACACCATGACATCGCCGCGCGCCACCGGTGTGCCATCGGTGATTTTGAGGTTGATCACGGGCAAACGAATGCCATAGTGGAATTTGTTCACCAAAATCAGGTCGCCAATATGCAAGGTGGGGATCATCGAACCCGACGGGATTTTGAAGGGCTCGAACAAGAAGGAGCGCAGCAAGAACACCGCAGCAATGACCGGGAACAAACCGGCGGTCCAGTCCAACCACCAAGGCTGACGCAACAACAAGTCGCGGGTTTGCATCGCCGTGCCTTCATCTTCATGGGAGGTGATGCCTTGCTTGGCCAGTTCTTGCAAACGCTTGGCACGCTCAGCCTCGAACAGCATGGCGGCTTCGCGGCGACGCGGCAGAAAATACAGTTGTTCGGCCAGCCAGTAAATACCTGTCACGCATGAGGCCAACAACAGCAGCAAGGCAAACGAACCCTCAATGGCACCGCTGTACCAGGCACCGGCATAGGCCACAAAGCAGGTCAAGATGAAGGCGGTGAGAGCGGACATCAATCATCCACCTGCAATATCGCCAAAAAGGCTTCTTGGGGTACTTCCACCGATCCGATTTGTTTCATGCGTTTCTTGCCTGCTTTTTGTTTTTCAAGGAGTTTGCGTTTGCGACTGATGTCACCACCATAGCATTTTGCCAGTACGTTTTTACGCAAGGCCTTGATGCTTTCACGCGCAATGATGTTGGCACCGATGGCGGCTTGGATCGCCACGTCAAACATTTGGCGACTGATGATCTCGCGCATCTTGGCCACCACCGCTCGGCCGCGGTACTGAGATTGCGAGCGGTGAACGATGATTGACAAGGCATCAACCCGCTCACCATTCAACAAGATGTCCACCTTCACCACGTCCGAGGCCCGGTATTCCTTGAACTCATAGTCCATTGAGGCATAGCCTCGGCTGACCGATTTGAGCTTGTCGAAAAAGTCAAGCACGATCTCGCCCAGTGGCATTTCATAGGTGAGCATGACCTGTCGACCGTGGTAAGCCATGTTGTGTTGCACGCCACGCTTTTGGTTGGCCAGGGTCATGACCGCGCCCACATAGTCCTGCGGCATGTACAAATGCACGGTGACGATCGGCTCGCGTATCTCCACCATCTTGCTGGCCTCGGGCATTTTGGATGGGTTTTCCACCAAGATGACTTCCCCATCGGCTCGCAAAACCTCGTAAACCACGCTGGGGGCGGTGGTGATCAGGTCTTGGTCGAATTCACGCTCGAGACGCTCTTGCACGATTTCCATGTGCAGCAGGCCCAAGAAGCCGCAGCGGAAACCAAAGCCCAGCGCCTGGGAGACCTCGGGTTCGTAGCGCAGCGACGAATCGTTGAGCTTGAGTTTTTCCAGGGCGTCACGCAGCGCGTCGTACTGGTTGGCCTCGGTGGGGTATAAACCTGCGAACACCTGCGGCTGGATTTCCTTGAACCCTGGCAAGGCCTGCTCGGCGGGGCCAAGGTTGTTGGGTAGCTTTTTTTCCAGGGTGATGGTGTCGCCCACCTTGGCGGCTTGCAACTCTTTGATGCCCGCAATGATGTAACCCACCTCGCCGGCCTGCAGCGATTCGCGCGGCTCATCTGCTGGTGTGAACACGCCCAGGGTATCGGCGTTGTACACCGTCCCGGTGGCCATCATCTTGAAGCGCTCGCCTTTGTTCAAATGGCCGTCGACCACCCGCACCAGCATGACCACACCCACGTAGGTATCAAACCAACTGTCCACAATCATGGCGCGCAGCGGTGCGTCTGGGTTGCCCTGGGGAGCAGGTATTTTGGCGACCACGGCTTCAAGAATCTCGTCAACCCCCATGCCGGTTTTGGCAGAGCATGGGATGGCCTCACTGGCATCAATCCCGATCACATCCTCGATTTCTGCCTTGGCATTGTCGGGATCAGCCTGTGGCAAATCCATTTTGTTGAGAACCGGCACCACCTCGACACCCAGATCCAGCGCGGTATAACAATTGGCAACGGTTTGTGCTTCCACGCCTTGGCTGGCATCGACCACCAGCAACGCGCCCTCGCAGGCAGACAAAGAGCGGCTTACCTCGTAAGAGAAGTCGACATGCCCGGGGGTATCGATCAAATTCAGGTTGTAAATCTGGCCGTTTTTGCTTTGATAGCGCAGCGCTGCGGTCTGCGCCTTGATGGTTATCCCACGCTCTTTCTCGATGTCCATCGAGTCCAGCACCTGCGCTTCCATCTCTCTGTCGCTCAAGCCGCCGCAGCGCTGAATGATGCGGTCTGCCAGCGTGGATTTGCCGTGGTCTATGTGCGCAATGATCGAGAAGTTTCTGATGTGGTTCATCAATGCGGGAAGTTAAGTGTTTGAATTTGCAAAGGAGAAATCCATAAAAAAGGGCGCGTCAGGTGATGACGCGCCCGGAACCAACAATCTATGGCAACTGCGATAGTTGGGACTTCATTGTAGGCAGTTTGGCTCGCCCGAACACCCCCCAGGGGCCCATGGCAAGCCCGTTGCAGGGCCGCGACATCGCTCTTATACACAGTTTGTTCACAATTTGATGCGCCAATCTAAGGGATAACATGTGGGTGAGCTGTGGATCGATTTGTAGAACCCCAAACCGGTGTGAAATTGCTGACATAAAACCGATTCATATATCTGAATCAAATGGATGAGGGTCGATCTTAGACGATTTTGATCTGGATTTTGATGGCTGGGTTAGCGAGCGCACACATCAAAAATATTTTTTCACAGGCGTTGGAAGTACCCATCAAGGCTACAGATCGAGGGTTAACCCCAGAGATTTGAGGGTCATCATTGTGGGCGAATCAGGATGTATTGCGCCCAGTCACCCCGTCTGAGCAGCACACTGACCGGCTTGGATTTGTCCAGGCGACTCACCAACTGGGCGAATGTTTTGGCATCAGGCACCTCGTTGTTGGCCAACTGAATGATCACATCACCCTCGCGAATGCCGGCACGCGAGGCAGGTTCGGCGACCGCATCGACACGCACACCAAGACGCAACTTGAGATTCTTCTTGAGCGCCTCGGTTAAGTCACTCACGCTCAAGCCCAGCAGTTGGCTGGTGAGGGAGGGGGTTGGCTTGTCTGCACCAGGCGCATTGGATTTGGCAGCGGTTTTGTCGGCCTCGAATTCACCCACCGTGATTGGGTATTCCTTGGTCACACCTCGGCGCAAGACGGTCACTCGGCTGTTGCTGCCTGGCTTGGTGCTGCCCACGGCCCGGGGCAAGTCAGAAGATTTTTCAATCGTCTTGCCGTCGAACTTCAAAATGATGTCGCCCGCTTCCAGGCCGGCTTTTTCGGCAGGCGAACCAGCTTCCACGCTGTTAACCAAGGCCCCTTGTGCCTTGGCCATGCCCAACGACTCGGCGACCTCTTTGCTGACCTCGCCGATGCCCACACCCAAGCGGCCACGTTGCACCCGCCCTGAGGCACGCAGTTGGGTGCTGACATTCACCGCTTCATCGATAGGAATAGCAAACGAGATGCCCATGAAGCCACCTGAGCGGGAATAAATTTGGCTGTTGATGCCGACCACTTCTCCACGCATGTTGATCAACGGGCCACCAGAGTTGCCTGGATTGATGGCCACATCGGTTTGGATGAATGGCAAGTAGTCACCGGTGTCACGCCCTTTGGCGCTGACGATGCCAGCAGTGACTGTGTTTTCCAAACCAAAGGGCGATCCAATCGCCATGACCCATTCGCCAACTTTGAGGCGGTTAGGGTCACCGATCTTCACGAACGGCAAGCCAGTGGCTTCAATTTTGACCACGGCCACATCGGTGCGTTTGTCAGCGCCGATGATGCGGGCTGTAAATTCACGCTTGTCTGTCAAGGTCACAACCACTTGGTCAACGCCATCGACCACATGGGCATTGGTCATGATGAACCCATCGGCGGTCAGGATAAAGCCAGAACCCACACCACGCGGTTGTTCATCGGGCTGCTGAGGACGGTTGGGACGCCTTTGTCCGGGCGCGCCAGGCGCGGGCACACCAAAAAAGCGACGAAAAAGCTCCTGCATTTCCTCGTCTTGGTTGTCACCTGGCGCGCCAGCCACGGGCGGTTGAGGGGATTGTTTTTCTACCGTGCGGATATTGACCACGGATGGCCCCACCGATTCAACCAGATCGGTGAAGTCGGGCAACGTGCGAACAGTTGGGCTGGGAGCTGGGGTGACCGCCCAGGCAAGGCTGGATGCAAACAAATTGGCTGCAAGCAGGCAAACGGCCAAATACACAGGAATGCGTGAAGGACGACATCCAAAAGACTGACTCATCTTGTCTCTCTCCATGAAAAAGATAGGGTGTTTGTAACGCTAATCACTTGCAAAATGGCGACAGGCTGCCAGTTTCCATGTTCTGTGGGCGGGCATTGAACCCACTCAGATGCGCTTGAAAACCAATGTGCCATTGGTGCCGCCAAAGCCGAAATTGTTTTTCATGGCGATGTTAATCCGCATGTCGCGTGCAGTGTTGGCGCAATAGTCCAAGTCGCACTCGGGGTCGGGATTGTGCAAATTGATGGTGGGTGGGGCTTTTTGGTCATGCAATGCCAACACCGTGAAAACACTCTCGATGCCGCCAGCGCCGCCCAGCAAATGCCCGGTCATGGATTTGGTCGAGCTCACCACCATGGCTTTGGCATGGCTGCCAAACGCAGCCTTGATGGCATGGGTTTCATTGATGTCACCCAAAGGGGTTGAGGTGCCGTGCGCATTGAGGTAGTCCACCTGGTCGGCAGACAGGCCCGCATTGGCCAAGGCGTTGAGCATCGAGCGACGAGGGCCGTCCATGTTGGGTGCTGTCATGTGGCCAGCATCTGCACTGCGGCCATAACCGATCAACTCGGCGTACATGCGGGCACCGCGCGCTTTGGCGTGTTCATATGCCTCCAAGACCAAGACACCAGCGCCCTCGCCCAACACAAAACCATCGCGCTCTTTGTCCCATGGACGGGAAGCGCTTTGTGGGTCGTCGTTGCGGGTTGACAAAGCGCGCATGGCAGCAAAGCCACCCAAGCCCAACGGGGAAACTGTCGCTTCTGCGCCGCCAGCCACCATCACATCGGCGTCGCCGTATTCGATGATGCGCCCAGCCTCGCCAATGCTGTGCAGTCCTGTTGTGCAGGCTGTGGCAATCGCCAGGTTGGGGCCCTTGAAACCGCAGCGCATGGAAAGGTGGCCAGAAATCAGGTTGATGATGCTGGCTGGCACAAAAAAAGGTGATATGCGGCGGGGGCCACGCGACATCAATTCGTCGCGCATGTTTTCAATCAGGGGCAAGCCACCAATGCCCGAGCCAATCAAGCAGCCGATGCGGTGCGAGGCTTCTTCACCCAAGGCGTCGCCGGTGGGCAAGCCGGCATCAGCGACGGCCTGCAAACCAGCCGCCACACCCAGGTGGATGAAGCGGTCCATGGTGCGGGCCTCTTTGGGCGAGATATACGCATCGAGATTAAAGTTTTTCACCTCGCCAGCGAAATGGCAAGCAAAGGCCGACGCATCAAAGTGCGTGATGACATCGATGCCGGATTGACCGGCCAGAATGCGTTCCCAAGAAGCTTGGGCTGTGTTGCCCACAGGGGACACGCAACCCAAGCCGGTCACGACGACGCGACGGCGGCTCATGCGAAACCTCGAAAAATCAAGCTTTTTTGTGGTTCAAGGCGTAATCAATCGCGTTTTGCACCGTGGTGATTTTTTCAGCATCTTCATCGGGAATTTCGATGCCGAACTCGTCCTCCAAAGCCATCACCAGTTCGACGGTATCCAAAGAATCGGCACCCAGATCGGCAACGAAGGCCTTTTCAGAGGTGACTTGTGACTCTTCGACGCCGAGCTGTTCAGCAATGATTTTTTTGACTCGTGATTCAATATCGCTCATGATTCCCTCAGAGGGTTGTGTTTCGGAGTCCGCGATTTTAGCCGCGCGGATGGAACGGCTTGCTACTGGCTAATACTAAGGCCCTCAAGCCATGTACATGCCTCCATTGACGTGAATTTCTTGTCCCGTGACATAGCCTGCTTGGGGGCTGGCCAAAAAAGCCACTGCATGGGCCACGTCATCGGGCTTGCCTAGGTGGCCCAGGGGAATTTGGGACAACAAACCCTGCTGCTGATCGGGGCTCAGATCGGCGGTCATGTCGGTGTCAATGAAGCCGGGTGCCACGCAATTGACCGTGATTTGGCGGCTGCCCAACTCACGTGCCAAGGCGCGGGTCATGCCCGCCACGCCGGCCTTGGCGGCTGCGTAATTGGCTTGTCCGGGATTGCCTGCCGCGCCAACCACGCTGGTGATGTTGATGATGCGGCCGTGGCGTTGTTTCATCATGGGCTTGATGACCGCGCGGCTGAGGCGAAACACGGCTTTTAAATTTGTGTTGATGACCGCATCCCAATCATCATCGCGCAGGCGCATGGCCAGCATGTCGCGGGTGATGCCCGCGTTGTTGACCAGCACGTGCAAGGCACTGGCCCGCGACACCACGCTGTCCACCACCGCTTGCACTTGCTCGGCGTCATTGACCTCAAGCACCAGTCCATGACAGCCGGTGTAGCCTGACAGCGCTTGGGTGATGCGGGCTGCGCCCTCTTCGGAAGTGGCGGTGCCAAAGACCTGGAAACCCTGGCGAGCCAGCTCCAGTGCAATGGCCGCGCCAATGCCGCGCGAGGCGCCAGTGACCAATGCCACTTGGGGGGAGTGATCAGTTGTGTGCATGGGTTATTGGGGTGCAGAAAACAAGGCCATCAACTCGGCCAGAGTGGCCGGGTCGTGCAAAGCATGGGCGTTCACATCCGGCGTGATGCGCTTGACCATGCCGGTTAAGACTTTGCCAGGACCGCACTCCACCACATGGGTCACACCTTGGTGTTGCAGCTGGCGGATGGTTTCTACCCAGCGCACCGGGCCAAAGGCCTGGCGATAAAGGGCGTCACGGATACGGTCTGGGTCGGTCTCAATGGCCACATCAATGTTGTTGACCACCGGTATCAGCGGGGTTTGGATGCTGACATCGGCCAGCGCCTGGCGCAATCGCTCTGCGGCGGGTTTCATCAAGGTGCAATGAAACGGTGCGGACACTGGCAGGGGCAGGCAACGTTTGGCACCTGCTGCTTTCAACGCCTCGCAGGCGGCGGCCACTGCGGCCTGACTGCCCGAAATCACGGTTTGCGCGGGATCGTTGAAGTTGGCGGCTTGCACCACCTCTTGGCTGTCAGCGGGGTAACCGCTTTGCACCTGCTGGCAAACCAAGCTCACCTGGGCCGCATCCAAGCCAAGCACAGCGGCCATCGCTCCCCTGCCCAGGGGCACCGCGTCCTGCATGGCCTGGGCACGCAAGCGGACCAAAGGCAGCGCGTCTTTCAAGCTGAGCGCGCGGCTGGCCACCAAGGCGGCGTACTCGCCCAATGAATGGCCGGCCAACATGGCCGGGGCTTCGCCGCCTTCGGCTTGCCACACCCGATAGGCGGCGATGCCAGCCACCAGCATCACCGGTTGGGTGTTGGTGGTGAGAGCCAATTCTTCCTTGGGTCCCAGTTGAATCAACTCTCCCAGGTCTTGCCCCAATGCCGCGCTGGCCTGCGCCAAGGTGGCTTTCACCGCAGGGTGGTTGTTCCAAGCGTCTAGCATGCCAACCGATTGTGAGCCTTGTCCAGGAAAAACAAATGCAAATGTCATCGTGTCAATAACGTAATAAAACAGAACCCCAGGCAAAGCCGCCGCCCACCCCCTCCAGCATGAGCAACTGGCCTGGTTTGACTTGGCCCGCCCGCACGCCCACATCCAGCGCCAAGGGAATCGAGGCCGCCGAGGTATTTCCGTGTTCGGCCACGGTCAAAATGACCTTGTCCATAGGCAGTTTAAGTTTTTTGGCGGTGCTTTGGATGATGCGGATGTTGGCTTGATGCGGCACCAACCAGTCCAAATCGCTGTCTTGCATGCCAGCTTTGGTGAGCACCGTGCGAGCGGTTTCTTCCAACACGCCAACGGCCAGCTTGAACACGCCCTGCCCGTCCATTTTCAAGACCGGGTCGCCCAAAACCTGGCCGCCATACACATGACCGGGCACACACAGCAGGCCCAGGTGTTTGCCATCGGCATGGATATCCGTGGCCAAAATGCCGGCTTGCTCAGCGGCTTCGAGCACAACAGCGCCCGCGCCGTCGCCAAACAAGACACACGTGGTGCGGTCTTTGAAATCAAGCAGCCGTGAAAAAACCTCAGCACCCACCACCAAGGCGCGGCGGGCGTTTCCTGCCCGCAACATGGCGTCGGCCACGCTCAGTGCATAAATGAAACCTGCACACACGGCTTGCACATCAAACGCGGGGGCACCGGCGATGCCAACCGCCTCGGCGCTCAGTTGGGCCAATTTATGCTGCAAGATGCAGGCGGTGGAGGGAAACACCATGTCCGGGGTAGAGGTCGCCACGATGACCAAATCGATGTCTTGCGGACCCAGACCGGCGGCCAGCAAGGCTTGCTTGCAGGCTTCCAGAGCCAGATCACTGCTGAAAACGCCTGGGTCGGCAAAGTGCCGCGCCCGAATCCCGGTGCGTTCCACAATCCATTCATCCGACGACTCAACCCCGAGCCGGGCCAAATCGGCCACCAACTCAGCGTTGCTCAAGCGGCGCGCCGGCAGGTGACTGCCAGTGCCTGCGATGCGGGCGTAAAGTGTCATAAATCTGGCCAGGACGGGGGCTGATCCGCCAAAGGCATGGCCAACAGCGGCGCTGCATGGGCCAACTGGCACTGCACCCTGGCCATCAAATCGAGGTCTGCTGCATCATGCGCGCGGCTCAAGGCCACCAAAAACGCCAGTTCATCGGCTGACCCGTGGCTTTTGAACACCAAGCCGCGCAGACCGAGCAAGGCCGCCCCATTGTGGCGTCGGTGATCAACCAATTTTTTAAAGCCAGTTAAAACAGGATAAGCAACGATACCTGCAGTTTTAGTGAAGATATTGCGAGAAAAGCTCTTTTTCAGGAACTGACCGGCCATCGAAGCCAGCCCTTCGCTGGCCTTTAAAGCCACATTGCCAACAAAACCGTCGCAAACCACAATATCGGCAGTGCCCTTGAAAATGTCGTTGCCTTCAACATTCCCATAGAAATTGAGATCGCCTCTGTTGGCAGCAGATCGCAGCAATTCAGCTGATTTTTTAATGACTTCACCACCTTTAATGGCTTCTTCGCCGATGTTGAGCAAGCCAACACTGGGCTTTTCGATGCCGCTCAACACAGAAACCAGTGCGGAGCCCATCAATGCAAACTGCAAAAGATGCTCGGGGCTGGAGTCAACATTGGCACCCAGATCAAGCATGGTGGTGCCACCGCCCTTCACATTGGGGATTTGGCCAGCAATCGCTGGGCGATCGATGCCATCCATGGTTTTCAACACATAGCGAGCAATCGCCATCAAGGCACCCGTGTTGCCAGCAGATACCGCTACTTGGGCCTGTCCGTCTCGGACCTGCTCGATCGCGACCCGCATCGACGAGTCTTTTTTGCGACGCAAGGCCACTTCAAGGGGGTCATTCATCTCGACCACTTCGGAAGCGGCCACCACCCGGGCGCGCGGATGGGAAAAACCCGAAAGGGAAGCCGGCAGGCCGACCAACAACAGTTGGGCCCGGGGATGGTGGTCGAGGAATTGTCGGCATGCCGGCAAGGTCACGCTCGGGCCATGGTCACCGCCCATGCAGTCCACAGCGACGGTTACCATGGTCATTGCAACGGGGGGTTGTTCACTGGGGGGATGCCATCAGGCAAAAGGCCCGCGCGAGACCAGCTGCGACGGGCCTTGATAGCAAGCCTCAATCAGGCTTCTGACTTGGTTTTCAGCACTTTTCGGCCACGGTAAAAACCAGTGGGGCTGATGTGATGGCGCAGGTGCACCTCACCGGTGGTGGGTTCAACCGCCAAACCGGGCGCATTCAGCGCATTGTGCGAACGGTGCATGCCCCGTTTGGAGGGGGATTTTTTGTTTTGTTGGACAGCCATGAAAGGCTCCTGAAGATCGGTGGTTCAAATAGGTCGCCCAAAACAGCCAAGGGGCCGCCGGACTCAGAATCCGTGATTATAAGGGCATCTGCCCTGGTCACTGCTTGGGCGACTTGAGGCTTGCCAAGGCCGCGAACAGATGGGGTAAATCGTCTTCCAGGGCGGGGCTAAGCGGGGCATGGCAGGCCAAATGCCTGGGCACCAGCGGCATGGCCAGCAGCAAATCGTCCTCCAACAAAGCCTGTGCGTTGAATTCATGGGACATTGCCAACAAATCCTCCTCGCAATCGTCATCCTCTGCCAAGGCGGTCGTCTCATCCGCCACCAATCGGAACCAGCGGTCGACCAGGACCGCCACATCCATGGGTTCCAGGCAGCGCTGACAGGTTTGCACCACGGTCAACTCGGCGCTCAGGTGCAGCCAAGCCTGATTAGTGCCCGCCAAAGCGCGCAACTCACCGCGCAACAACCATTGACATCTCCGCTGTTCGATACCGGGCCAGGTCAAGCACACATCGAGCACGCGCGGCAGTTGTGCCAGCGGCGTGTCGCCCCTGTACTCACCTGCTAGGTGGGTGAATCGGTGCAAATCCAAGTGGGTGGCTTTCCAGTCGGGTGTCATCCAGGCCAGTGTAAGAGAATGGGGCATGGCATTGACATCCCTTGCGCGCCCCCTCATTCTGGGCTCCACATCCGCATACCGGCGCGAACTTTTGCTTCGCCTGCGCCTGCCCTTTGAAGTGGCGCGACCCGAGGTCGACGAAACCCCACTCAGGCATGAAGCCCCTGCCGACTTGGCGCAACGACTTGCCTTGGAAAAAGCCCGAGCTGTCGCGCGGCAACACCCGCAAGCGGTGGTCATCGGCTCAGACCAAGTGGCCGATTTAAATGGCGAACCCCTGGGCAAACCAGGCACCCACGAACGCGCCGTGTTGCAGTTACAACGCATGCGCGGTCAAACCGTGATTTTCCAAACCGCGGTAGCGGTGGTTTGCCTGGAGACAGACTTTGCAGCCTGCTCACTGGTCCAGGTCAAGGTGCTTTTTCGCCCCTGCAGCGACCAAGCCATCGAGACTTACCTGCGGGCTGAAACGCCTTACGACTGCGCCGGCAGTGCCAAGAGCGAAGGCCTGGGGATCGCTTTGCTCGCCTGCATTGACAACCAAGACCCTACCGCCTTGGTGGGCCTGCCGCTGATAGAGACTTGCCGACTGCTGCGCGCCGCCGGTATCCCCTTGTTGGATTGAGCCCGCCGTGAAAGCGACCGACTTGGGCAAGCTCTACCTGGTGCCGACTCCTTTGGACTTCATGTGTGAAAGCCAACTGCCCCTGAGTCAAGTCATGCCGATGGCAACGGTGCAAACCGCTTCACACATCAACCATTGGATCGTTGAAAACGCCAAGAGTGCCCGTGGATTTTTGAAGCGTGTGGCCGCACTCACGCCACTGCGGGCAGCGTTGCAATCCCAGCAAATCAGTGAACTGCCGCGCCAAGTCCACAAAAAAGGGGATCTGCTGGCGGGCTTGGACATGCGCGACATGCTGCAAGCCGCCTGGCAAGGACACGACATCGGTTTGCTTTGCGAGGCGGGCATGCCAGCCGTGGCCGACCCTGGCTCGTCTGTGGTGCGGGCGGCACACGACTTGGGCCTGCAGGTGCACCCTTTGGTGGGGCCAAGCGCCTTGCTGTTGGCCTTGGCTGGCAGCGGCTTGAATGGACAACAGTTTGCGTTTGTGGGCTATTTACCGCAGGAGGCTGCTGAACGAAGCACGCGCTTGAAAGCGCTGGAACAACACGCCATGAAAAGCGGTGAAACCCAGGTATTCATTGAAACCCCCTACCGCAATGCAGCGCTGCTGGCGGCTTTGTTGCACTGCCTGCACGATCACACCCGATTGGCGGTTGGTAGCCACTTGAGCTTGCCAGCGATGCAGATCCAAAGCATGCGGGTGGCGCAGTGGAAGCGATCTCCGCAAGCGCCGGATAA
>Ga0214923_10006290_pt1 | contig 13407 bp, 12 predicted proteins | sample LL1510_MetaG_FD_177993 | JGI IMG/M metagenome (GOLD analysis project Ga0214923, IMG submission 177993) | Freshwater microbial communities from Lake Lanier, Atlanta, Georgia, United States - LL-1510 | ecosystem: Environmental > Aquatic > Freshwater > Lake | place: USA: Georgia | collected...
GATTTACTGCGAGAGCCGTAAGAGGATCTGTTTAGCAATCTTGCCGAATATGCCGCCTAACTGATCAGGATTGTTTGACGGGTAGTAAGCTCCAAGTTGCCTAGGTTGAAAAACAGCCGGTGAATTACCAACCGGGGCTCCCCCACTCCAAGTCTCTCCGTAACCTATGTTGACTTGTTGACCATTTAGAGGGTGATTGGTGCAATTGATCGTTTGGGCAGTGATGCTACCTTTTCTGTATCTGAAATCGCTTCCCTGATGCCAGGCACTACCCGTGCCGCCGATGAAATTTGCGGCATTGGCGAGGGACTCTGGAGCAAAAGCAAGCCGCTTCAAGAAGTTATCCTTTCGGCTACTGGCGTCAAGCGCGTTCTCCATGGGATCGTTACAGGAAGTAGCATATACGTCGCTGGCTGCATCACCCAGACCAACTACAAACACTATAACATTCTGAGTGCGCAGATAATCAGCAGCCCTTACAGCGCAGTAGTAGGGGAGCTCGGCGCTTTTCACAATCTCGCCAACTGCCGTGATCGATGAGGAGGTTTCATTAGAGATAAAGCCACTGCCCACAAAGATATTTGCTGTGGTTCCCGGAATAAACGCATTCATGCTGTTAAGGCATCCAGGGGCGGTCGTCGGAAGCTCCCGCATCTGCAAGCTGACTGGTGATGCAGAACTCCATGCATTGTTGAGAGCTCTTGGTTGAGAACAAATATTAGCTGGTTGATTGGCGGTAGGGAATATATTTACAAGCCCGGTTAGATTTCGAAGGGTACTACCCAACACGGTGGTATCAAGGCCCCAGTTGGAATTCAACACCCGGGAGGCAAAATACCGAGAATGGTTAAAGTGATATCGTTCGCCTTGGGCGCCATTAGCGGGACCACTTGGCGGACCGCACGTGGTAGCGGTAGCGGCGCTAAGCCCTATCAATCTATCGATAAGTGAGACCTGTTGGCTCAAATCATAACTTGCATGTACTAGGTAGCTAGGCCCAGACCACTTGTAATTACTCTCGCTTGCAAATTGGAGTGCGTATGGGGGAGTATACGAGCTTAGGGGGTTTCCGTTAAATCGGTGCACACCATTCTCGTCAAGGGTAATAGAGCCTCTGACGCCGTTGACCGCAGGAAAGGATACTGGAGGATTTGTGCCGGACCCGTTATCTATCAGAGGTACCCCGAAAAACGGGTCGTTCCAATAGAGACTTGCACTCGTAGCGCTGCAAGGGGCAGCCGGTACTGGGCTTGGGGGGGCATATACTTTTCTTTTACCCCACAAGACTTCCCAACCATACCAGTCGTTAGTCAAAGTGCCACCCGGTAGTCCCGGCGACTTATTGGGGCAGTTGGTGTCATCACAAAATCCCAGCCGATACACATTGGGTGCTCCGTCAGTAAAGAGCACTACGAAGCGCGGATTGGAGCCTGGAGTAGGGGCAGGCATATCCTGTATCGCCGTCACTAAAGCGTCACAGGGATTGGTCTGGCCACTGGGTACAAGATCTTCGATACTTTTTTTTATCTCTAATTCGGTGCCACGGCAGCCTTCGAATGACCCCAAAAGTCTTTTACTACTTCGCCTTACTCCAGTGCTGTACGGGATGACAGCTATGTTATCCCTTAAGGGATTGAAGAAATCGATGAATGTTCCCACCGCTTTCTCAAGCGCGACTTCCTTAGTATCCGTACTTCCGTTAAGAGTGGATGCCATGGATCCCGAATAATCAAGGAGAAGATAGATATCGGCGGGCCTAAGTCTACCCGCCTCCTCTTTTTCACTCTCTATCCAACAACGATCTGAAGAGGGGCCCGTACATGCGGAGGATCCAAATAGTGAAGTTAGCTTGCTTACCAGAAGAGTCTTAGGTGCAAAGCGCACCTTCAGTATGACCCTCTCGTTGGCGTTATTTAGATTGAGGGTGGTTAGGGGTAGAGCGGCACTTGTCGTGCTTCCGGTCGAATCGCTCCAGGTGGTACCATTATCTGCGCTATACTCCAATCGCAGCCCCGGGTTATCGGGACTCTCGCCATACATCGTTTGGATCATGGATCGCATCAAGATATCAGCCTCTCCAAGGGTGGCAATCAGTTCAGTAGGCGTGCCCGTTGCGTTCGTACATGTGTAGCCCAGCGGTCCGGCGCTGGCCCTCACAAGAGGAGCCCATCCTTTTAAGGTCCGCATGTTAAGCATTGATGCTGCCCCGCTTCTCGCCAGAGCGTTTGCTCGATCGCGTGCTAAGTAGAGCGCGCCAATATCAACCGCCATACAGGTCAGGCCCAAAAGGACCGGCACCGACAACGCAAAGAGAATAAATGCTGCGCCGCGTTCGGAGAATAAAATATCTCGTTTAGGTCTAAAGAGTGATTTCATGGGTTATCGTTATAGGAGAGTTAGATATGCCGGGCAGAAAGTTCATGGCGGGTTGAATGTTAAAGGATAGATAAGCTTTCACCATCCGATTTTGACGACAAATATTACCTGCCGACGGAAAGGTGGCCCCGTTGGGCACCTCCCCTAATCCAGCATAGACACCCCAAGGTACGATAGTGGTTATTTCAGTATTTGCCGCGGAGTTACACGCAGGACTTAGTGCTACGTTAAAAGACCCGATGTTATGACGGTACACCGCTAGCTGAAGTGTCGGATTTTCTTGGGCACTTAGGGGCTTTACAGAATTCCATGCCGCGTCAAATTGACTCTTCATGTTCGTAATACAATTAAGGGTTGCTGTTGTAGTCATCGCGTAGTCTACGCACAACTCCTTGCCCGATGCTCCGCAATTATTCGGTTGAGGCACAGGTTGAATTGTAAAGTCAGCGCACTCGATGAATAAGCGCGTTGCATATTCGCGAGCTAACACCAGACCAACTTGCTGGGCCTGTAGCTGCTGAGCAAATCGGAAACTATACCCTCCCAGAAAAAGAATTAAGGGGGCTACTATAACGAATTCAACAAATGCCGCGCCCCGTATTCGATCGGGAGAAGAGCGAGGTTTACCATGTAGATTCCCCAGCGACATATCTTTGGGTCCTACTCGTTTGGGTCCATGTTTACCACGGCTGTAGCTTTGGTTCTTAAAGTAACCTCAGGCAACTTTATACCAGCAAGGCTACCCCCAAGCCAGGCTCTTCGTAGGAATACAGTTACCCTTGCGATTTGCCCCCGGGGCAACGCCGCTCCGTTGCACCCTGGCTGCATGAAGATAGCGTAATTATCGGCAGAGAGAGTGGGCTGCGTAGGTTCATTATTGGTGGTGTCCACTGTTGGCGCCGGGACGCCAATTGTCGGAAGACTTACCTTAGTAAGTTCACCTACGAAGCGTGTTGTAAAGTAATCACACCAGGCGGCGCCACCACGACCTTCGATATTGGTGCCGGGAATATCGTTTAACGGTCTAGTAAAAGTATCCCGAATCGCCGTCTGAGTTGCGTATTGAAGCCTCATCGTTTCTACATTGAGGCGCATTAAGTTCACGGAGCCAAGAAGAGTGACCAGAAAAAGCGGTAATACAAAAGCCGCCTCAACTATGGCGGCACCGAGCACGTTACTGCTCTTGGTGCGGTTGTAAGTTCCTTTAGCTCCACCCCGGTGATAGCGGCTTTTAAGTATTTCTCGTACCGGCACACGAGGCATATCATTCTCCATTGTGGAATCGTCGGCGCATTGGCATGAAAACTTAAGAACGGAATGGATATAGTGATTTGCAAAAGTCCGCGTGCGACCGCGTGTCGCTACAGGCACTTACGTGCCTGCGATCGCCGTCCGCGCGTCCAAGAGACCTCCGCTTCAACCTCTTGATAGAGGTTTCTCGTCGCTCTCGAATGATAAGTATCGGCAATAGTCGCGTTTAAGGCGACGAAGGAGGATTCCCCATCGACGGCTGCGACAAGGTACATGTACCATCATGGGGTTATGGATAATCCCCTTGGTCGTGCGGTTCGTCATAGTGACGAGTTTGATCCAACGCTTCTTTTCCCGATTCCTCGGGCTCAGGCTCGTGTGCGCCTAGGCTTGCGAGATCCCCTGCCGTTTGAGGGGGTTGATCGGTGGAGGTGTTACGAGGTGGCATGGTTGGATGAACGGGGGTTTCCGGCGCTCGGTATCGCCACAATCGAGTACCCGGCTTCGAGCCCGATGCTTGTTGAATCCAAGAGCTTGAAACTTTTTCTTGGTAGTATGAATTTTACCCGCTTTGATTCGCTCGGTGATGTGATAAGAGCTATCGAGGAACCGCTCCGCCGACTTCTTGGCGTGAAAGAAGTTTCAGTTACGATCGAGCCCGTATCAAAGTGGTGTGAAGCGCAAATCAGTTCGCCTCCAGGAGAGTGCATCGACGAGGTAGATGTATCGGGGCATCACGCGGTGAGGTTGAGGGCGAGTGAGGATGTGGTCAGTGAGACGATTCACTCTAATCTCCTACGCTCCCTTTGCCCGGTTACAGCACAACCTGACTGGGGATCTGTGGTGGTGCAATACACTGGAAAAAGACTAGATCGTATCTCGCTTCTGAGTCACCTTGTGATACACCGCAGCTACCAAGGATTTCATGAGGAGTGTTGTGAGAGGCTCTTTGCAGATATTGCGCGGGCGTGCGTACCGTCAAGTCTATGGGTCGGGTGCTTTTACACGCGGCGCGGTGGGATCGATATTAATCCTGAACGGTGGATTCCCGGAAGTGATAGGCCAACCATAGTAGGCCGCCTACCGCGACAATAATCATCCACCACCCTCTCTTTATTTTAGGGCACTTTAAAAACTTAGTTGGTCTGATCTGGCGATCGCAGTTCTGATCGAACGAATTCGGGATGGCACGACGTGATTTCCAACTATAACGATCGGGAGCTCCTGCGAGCTGCTCACCCGGCGAACCAGCTCTAGAAGTTTTACCGCACCGGGATTAACGCTAATGGAGCCCTCCGTGAAGGGAATTACCCTCTCACGCAGCTCAGTCATTAGGTTTCGGCACTGAGCGCAATTTTCATTTGAGAGTACAATCGGGGTTCGTTGGTCCCACGTGAGTTGATTAACCCTGAAGAATTCAGAAGCCTCGTAAGCAGAGGAGAAAATCGGGTCGGGATTGACGGCCGGGAGAGTGCTCATCATTCCTACTCCGGCGATGATCGCGATAAGCGGAATTAGAGTCGCTGCTGCCTCCATCACAGATTGAAACGTTTTAGATACCGGGTGAGACTCATGTGGGTCACTTGAGCGCACTGACATCTCCATCCTCCCTCATTACTGCCGTTTGCCTTGTGTGGTGCTTTGCGCCTCCATTGCGGCCTCATGTAAGCACTATCGTTTGCAGAGAGTCGATAGGGATGCCGAAACGCTTGATAGTTTGGGGCGCAATTCTGTTACCGAGCGCTTTTTACGACGCGCATAGCGAGCGTCGTGAAAAAGGTGGCGCTAAACATCGTAAAAGCGCAGAACGAAGCACCCCTCGACTGCCAAAGCTCTGCTAAAGTTGGGCCGAACCTCGCTTGGGAGGTGCTGTTGCTGGCCGCACCAAGCCTCAATATCGTTTTTTTATGAAGAGCCCCGGGGGTATTAAGCTGCTACATCCGTTGAGCAATCAGGGCTCTCCCGGTAGTGCATACCCAATTTCTTCATCAAGCTATTGTCGTGATCGTCGCCGGGGTTGAGGGTTGTAAGCAGCTTCTCGCCCGCAAATATTGAATTTGCTCCTGCTATGAAGCAGAGAGCCTGCATCTCATCAGACATCTCCATTCGACCCGCTGATAGTCGCACCATTGAGCGCGGCATCATGACTCGTGCCGTAGCTACCATGCGGACGAACTCAAATGGATCAACAGAACCTCCCTGCGCCAGAGGAGTTCCCTCAACCTTTACCAACATATTGATCGGAACACTTTCAGGTTGGGTCTCTTGATTGGCAAGTTGCACCAGGAGGCCCAGCCGATCGTCGATCTTCTCTCCCATGCCGACGATACCACCACAGCACACCGTCATTCCGGCGTCTCGCACATGCTGAAGAGTCTTTAGGCGATCCTGATACGTGCGAGTCGATATGATCTCTCCGTAATACTCCGGAGAGGTGTCCAGATTGTGATTATAAGCATAGCACCCCGCCTCTTTTAACCGCTGTGCTTGCGACTCGTTCAACATGCCGAGGGTACAGCACACCTCAAGTCCGGTGGCACGTACCTCCCGTACAAGGTCAAGAATGGCGTCGAAATCCTTACCGTCTTTTACCTCTCTCCATGCCGCGCCCATACAGAATCTGGTCGAACCGGATTCCTTAGCTTGTAGAGCTTTGCTACGCACGACATCCGTCGGAAGGACCCCATGTCGCTCCACTCCGGTTTTGTAGTGCGCTGATTGAGGACAATATGCGCAGTCTTCTGGGCAGCCACCGGTCTTGACCGAAAGGAGGGTGGAGCGCTGAACTTCATTGGGATCAAAATGCGCGCGGTGAACCAATTGAGCCTGGTGAATAAGATCCGGAAATGGCAGTGAGTAGATTCGTTGAGCCTCCCCGAGTGTCCAGGTGTTTTTCAGCTCAGAGCTTGAGCGATTCTTTGACGATACAGAGCAACAGTTTGAGTCGTTGTGCATGAAGATCTCCAATCAGATGGGGGCAAAATAACCCATTTTGAGGGGGTGGTACAGGGACGGTGATAAAGTCAAAAGCTTCGCGTGGCTACGGGCACTTACGTGCCTCGCGGGACCATTGTGGGTAATGGCTCGGCCACGAGCGGGGTCGATCCGCCCTCTACCTGCAAGGTTATTACTATGCCAACCCTCTTTGCCGGAGGTCGGCAAAAGCCTCGGCAAAGTAGGTAATAATGAGATCAGCTCCAGCTCGCTTTATGCTGGTAAGCACTTCTAGCATAACCCGCTGCTCATCGATCCACCCTCTCTGGGCAGCGGCCTTGATCATCGCATATTCGCCACTTACATTATATGCCGCTGTAGGCATCGCGAAGCGACGTTTCACCTCACGCACAACGTCGAGAAACGACAGAGCCGGTTTAACCATGATAATATCAGCGCCCTCGTCTATATCGAGAGCCACCTCACGCATCGCTTCTTCGAGGTTCGCCGGATCCATCTGATATGACTTGCGGTCTCCATACTCTGGTGCTGATTCAACTGCTTCTCTGAAGGGGCCATAAAACGCGGATGCAAATTTGGCCGCATAGCTCATTATCGGCACGTGAGCAAAGCCGCCCTCGTCTAATCCGTGTCGTAGGGAGCGGACCATTCCATCAAGCATTCCACTCGGTGCGATGAGATCAGCCCCAGCCTCCAAGTGAACGAGAGCCTGACGTACGAGATTTCCGAGAGTCTCATCATTTTGAAGTACGCCATCTCGCATGACACCACAATGCCCGTGGCTGGTATATTCGCAGAAGCAGAGGTCCGTTGTAACAATAAGCTCTGGTGCCACTGCCTTTATCGCCTTAATGGCACGAGGAATAACGCCGTCAGGATTCCAGGCTGATGAGCCCACTTCGTCCTTTGTCTCAGGGATCGCAAAGAGAATAACCGACCGTATGCCGAGCTCGAACAGTTGGGAGGCTTTCTTTGCCGCCATGTCGATACTCAATTGATATTGACCTGGCATGGAGCCGATTTCTCGTTGGATCCTCTCTCCGGGTACCACAAACAACGGAGCGATGAGGGCCTCAGGGTTAAGGTTGGTTTCCTTGACCATACTTCGGAGGGCAGGGGTGCGGCGTAACCGACGTAAGCGCTGTGATGGGAACGACATAGGGATTCTCTTAACCGAACACTGTAAACAACGTGGCCCCTCGACCGGTGTAAAGCAGAAGAGTGGGCGCGCGACGGGTTTTGTAGCTTCGCATGCACGCGGGGGAACGCTACCCGATGGACAATGCTGAATCAAGGTAACGGACTAACGATGGAGTCTGATTGCTTAGCGCCTGCTGCATAACCCACATTAGGTAATCATATTAGCTGTTTGCGGTCATCCATGCAGTTTTATTGATAGCCATGAAGATCTCCCATGTGTAGCGTAGAAAAGTAGCACAGAGGATCAATAAGTATGGCAGACTCTGGCCAGTCAGAAGTATTTTTAGCAACTTTTCTCAACCAAATGCGATTGTATAGAAGGCCACAACAGGCTGCAAAAGGTCAAAAACTTGCCAGTTAAGCTGATCGGTAATGAACACCATAGATCAGACGGGATGTGGATGCGGGGATCGCGTTTTGATTTCAACAGAGCGCCCCAAACATCGGCGTTTGGTGAGCGGCGAGGGGCGTTCGTTGGGCAACCTTTTTCGGAGGCGTGCTGGAATTGGGAGTAGCGTTGTGGTGGGGAGTATAAGGGTAATCGGTCTACAGTAGGAGCGCAGTCGAAGGGGACGTTGCATGCCACATAGAGAAAGATCGAAGTCTTCGAGAGAAAATCGGAAACAGGATTCGCATCGTGCTGTGATACGCCGGCCTCTTCAGGAGAGAGATCAGCTGATTGATGAGTATCAAAAATTTGTTGATGTCGTTGTGAATAGACTGGCACGGTCGATGGGGCTTCCTCAGGTATTGAGAGAGGACTTTGTATCCGCTGGGTTCCTTGGTCTTATAGAAGCAGCAAGTCGTTATGACTCATCCAGGGGACAGGATTTTCGAAGCTACGCATTTCTGCGAATTCGAGGAGCGATAATCGATCATATCCGCAAATCATGCGATCTCTCGGGACACGCCTATCGCGTGTTTCGGGCGTTAGAGGCCGCCCACGAAATGCGGGAATCGCGAGCGCATCAACGTTCTTCCGCGATGATTTCGAAGGGAGAGCGATTCGAGCAGGCGCTTAGTGATTTGGAAAGAAGTGGTGTCATCCGAGCATTGGCTGAAGCGACACCTTCTGAAGCAGAATTCCAGCAATCGGACTCTCGTAATCCGGAAGTAATCCTTGCGTGCAAAAGGCGCGCCCAAAAAATCAGGACGATAGTAGCAACTTTACCTGAGAAGGAACGAACTATCATAGAGCAGTATTACTTCTATGATCGAAAGATGGTGGATGTAGCGGAGCAGTTTTCCGGTCTCTCGAAATCGTGGGTCTCCAGGTTGCATGATAGAGCTCTTGATATGTTGCGCGATAAATTGCGAGCGAGCCAGGTCGAGATGGCTGCGTAGGTGGAGAGTATGTATAAGAGGCTCTTTGCCTACTCATCCAATATGCGCGCATCTTGTTCTGATGCTTGCGATAGGATTGGTGGGGTGTCGTGAGTCGATTCTCCACGACCTCTCTGAGCCCGAGGCAAACAAGGTAACGAGCCGTCTGCATGCGCAACAGGTGCAGGCCGTAAAAGTTGCTCAATCGGATGGTAGGTGGGCGATTGAAGTACCCACACGGGAGCTCGTCAAGGCCCTCGAGTTTCTCGATTCCCATCGAGTTTTGGCGGGACGAGCTTCGGTGGCCAATGCCTCTGGCAAAGGTGGTTTTGTGCCTAGCCGAGAGGAGCAGTGGTTCCGCTACGAACGCTCGGTTGCAACTTCAATTGAGGAAAGTCTCGGCGCGATTCAAGGGGTTCTCGAGGCGAAGGTTCACGTGAATTTGCCCGAAGTCGATCCGTTGTTCGGCACCCGAAGAGATGACCGTGGTTCCGGATCGGTATTGCTTTTGGTCGATGACCGATTTGGGCCGAAGAGTGACGAGATAGCGGCGTTAGTTGGGGGTGCATCTGGAATACCACCGAACACTATCACGGTATTGGTGAGTACCGCGCGGCTTGAAGCCTCGCCTGTCGATGAGCCACTCACGGGGGCGTCCATCGGAGCCCCTGAGCATGATGGCAATGGAGAGCGCGGGCTATCGCAACTAGGTAGCCGAGGTTTCTATATTGGTGGAATTGCCGTCATCAGTGTCGCTGCGCTTTGTGGGCTGATTAAACGGATTAGAAATAATTGGGGCCAACCGGTGAAGTTCACATTGCCGGAAGGAGTAGCAATTGAGGGATGAGGAGGTCAGTATGGTTGAGGAAAGAGATGAGATCGCGGAATTAAGCACGATACCATGGGTATCTCGAATATGTTTTATTGAGCGGATGGAGCCAGAGCGGCTGTGTGCTGGGCCAAAGACGCTTCAACAGGCTCGTGAAGGATTGGCCAAACTCAAGGAAATGGATCCACTCAAAGCGTATCTATTCTGCATTGAGACCCTTAATAAAGCTGAAGAGATAACATTTCTCGATGAATGAGCCGCGTTCGATAAAGAATCGCGCAGAGCTAGCTCAGCAGGGGCGTATAGCTTCGTGTCTCGAGTGGATTATCTGTTCATTGGGTGTTGATGAATCAGCTTTTGTCGAGTGGATTGCTGATAATCATCTGGCAGCACAAAAAGCGAGGTGGCTCGTTGCGAGCGACACGGATGGGCGAGGGTTTGCGATGCGAGTCGATGATCTCGACCAATTCTCTACTTCGATTCGGCGTTGGGTGGAATACGCCCGGTGCGCGCAAAAGCTCGCCCAGTTGTTCACTCGGGATGAGAGCAATTCGGTGCTTATATTTCAGCGAGATGCCCCGCCTTCTGAGTGGCATGGGGTTCAAGTTCGAGTGCGGGAGAGATTGATCCGCTGCGCGGTATCCCCTGAATTCCCTCGGCTGACAGAGCATGTGGGTGTATCTCTCAAATCGCTCGGTGCGGTCCGGGTCTCTTTGATTGGATCTGTGTTGGTGTCAGTTGCAATCAGCCCAGGTTGGGAGCATTCAACACGCTCGATCCGAGTCATGGCGCCTGGTATTAAATGGAGCGGGAGGCTTTGTGTGGCTGATAATAGCGAGGTGTATCTGGAGCAGGATATGAGCGAGGAGACGGTGTGTGGAGAAAGTGGTATCCCAGTGTGTATTGAGTTGGGCGAGATTGAGCTAGACATAAGTGATATCGCGAGCATGAGAAGAGGTAGCGTTATAGAGGTCGATGCTCCGGGGCAACTTCGGTGTTTCATGCGAGTTGGAAATTCAATAATAGCCGAGGGGAGTGTGGAAAGTAGAAATGAGGGATTCTCGGTCCGAATCGAGCGATTTCTGAGGCCCCAGTGATTTTGTTTTCAGCCATACGAGGACTATATGCAAGCAACTTTTTTTGGTTTTCGACGATTAGTAAGTATCTATGTAAGAGCGTGTAACAAAGACGGTGCTTCGATTGACTGAGGCGCCAGCGTGAGATTTGTCTCACCTTCGCCAACGTCATAGCGAGGCCAGGCAAAGAGAGGTTCACCTGGACCTGGGTATGGCTCTTTCGATGGATTTTTGCTCACGCCCAAATATTTACGGGAGCGCTTATGTCGACTGTATCCTTGGTACAAACGTCAGATGGAGGTTATGGCATCTCCACAGGAAACTCTCCAATGCTTCGTGTGGCGCCGGAGCCGACAAACTCTTTTGGAGCCTTAGCACGAGATGTGGCAACCACAGGGCTCAGTATCGCGCGCGCCGTGATTCCCGGTGGGGATGCAATTGCCTCGCAGGATCTGACAGGCTTGCTGGCAATGCAAATACAGATTCAACAGGAGATGCAGACGGTGTCGATGATCTCAAACGTCGAGCGCTCTCGGCACGAAACTGAGATGGCACCGATTCGAAATATGAGAGTTGGATAGTCTGTGCTGAGCCGAGGTAGCGATATTTCACGGCCGCGGACTTTTGAATGTCAATCGCTTTGGGAGGTGTGTAACGGGTAGGAGAGGGTGTGTCGGTTAGACGATTAGACGCTCGCGAAGTTTTAGTGCCAGCGGGACTTATCCTGATGGTGGGATGCATGATCGTACCACTTCCAGGTATCGTGATCGATATGCTTCTCTGCGCAAACCTGTTAGGGGCGCTCTTGCTTGTCGTGGGAGCGTTGCATGTTAAAGATCCTCTCAAGGTTGCCTCCCTTCCCTCACTCCTCTTGATGGCGACTCTGTTTCGCTTGGCGCTTAATGTGGCCACGACTCGGGCTGTTCTGAGCACAGGCCATGCGGGGCGGGCGGTCGAGGCGTTTGGCTCAATCGTAATTCAAGGGAGTGTTGTAGTTGGCTTCGTGCTCTTTCTCTTGATTACCCTAATTCAATTCATTGTGGTAGCGAAGGGAGCCGAGCGCGTCGCCGAGGTCTCGGCTCGATTCACACTTGATGCTATGCCGGGTAAACAGATGTCGATCGACGCCGAGATCAGGGGAGGTCTGTTAGATCCGGAGAGCGCCCGCCGTAAGCGCATGGAGGTACAGCTAGAATCCCGGTTCTACGGAGCCCTCGATGGAGCGATGAAATTTGTTAAGGGTGACGCAATCGCGGGAGTGGTGATTGCAGCTGTAAACATCTGTGGAGGACTCGCTATTGGCGTTATCGTAAATCACCTTGACATTGAGCTAGCACTCCGACGCTATACAGTTTTGACTATCGGCGATGGGCTACTCTCGCAGCTCCCCTCGCTTCTCAATTCGGTTGCCGCGGGGCTCATAGTTACTCGAGTCCAGGTTGATGAATCGTCCACACTTGCTAGCGATCTATTAAGTCAGTTGGGGCAATTTAAGGTAGCGCGATGGTTTGTAGCGTTTGCTTCGTGTGTGTTGGGATGTTTACCCGGCATGCCACACGCTGTCTTGTTGATCGCCGGTGTCTCGCTGGCGCTTTCACTGATGATCAAAGAGAAAAAAAAACAGGCGGATCCATCACAGCACTCTCAGCCTTTTGAGCCATCCCTGGCCGCATCGATTCAGATCGAACTTTCCCCGGAAGTCGTGCCATTCCTACCCCCATTAGGCAGCCTATCGGGAGAGTTAGAGGAGATCCGTCAAGGTGCGTTTGAGAGGTGGGGGCTCGTATTGCATCGGCCAGGGATAGGTCTCTGGGCAACGCCACTAGGAGCATATCGCATTCTTGTTCGAGGAATGGAGGTGTTTCGATCTCAGGCAGTAGCGTCAAGTGAAACGTGGCGTGATGTGCGAGCTGATGTGAATCGGATAATAGACTCTCACCGCCTAGAGCTGCTGGATGATGGGGTAACTCGGAGAGCCCTTGATTACGTTGAGCGGCAGATTCCCGATCTTGTTCAGGGCGTTGTTCCAGCCGTGATAGGGCTGACCCAATTGACCGGAGTTTTGCGAGCGCTTTTGCGAGAGGAGGTGACCACGCGCCATCTGGATGTCATTCTCCAGACGATCGCCGAAGCTGCAGGAAAGCTAAGTGATAGACAGTTGCTAGCTGAGATTCGGGTCGCGTTGGCTCCTGCCGTTAGCGCCTCGCTAGCTCACGACGGGATGATTAAGGGGGCCGATATTGAGCCGTTAATCGATCTGGTACTCGGAAAGGCTGAGGATAGCGGCGTGCTTGTATCTGCCGAAGTAGTCGACCTTATCTGCCGACAGATTGAGGTGATCGATCCTGGGGGATTGGTACTGGTCGCATCAAAGCGAGCCCGTGCCTATCTGCACGA
>Ga0214923_10006291_pt1 | contig 13406 bp, 12 predicted proteins | sample LL1510_MetaG_FD_177993 | JGI IMG/M metagenome (GOLD analysis project Ga0214923, IMG submission 177993) | Freshwater microbial communities from Lake Lanier, Atlanta, Georgia, United States - LL-1510 | ecosystem: Environmental > Aquatic > Freshwater > Lake | place: USA: Georgia | collected...
CCCCCAAACTTGGACGACAAAATCGTCGTGATCGCCGCCGTCAGCGTCGTCTTGCCATGGTCCACGTGGCCAATCGTGCCCACGTTCACGTGCGGCTTGGTCCGCTCAAACTTGCCTTTTGCCATTTATCGACTCCGAAAAAAAAGCACACCAAAAAGTGCCATTGCACCCAAAAAAAACTGGTGCCCATGGCGGGAATCGGACCCGCGACCTCTCCCTTACCAAGGGAGTGCTCTACCACTGAGCCACATGGGCAATCAACCGAACGACAGACCCAAAAACATGGAGCGGGAGACGGGAATCGAACCCGCGTCATTAGCTTGGAAGGCTAAGGTTCTACCATTGAACTACTCCCGCATCAGGCTCACACCCTCACAGTCGCAGGTCACCCAAAGTCATGTCTTTGCGCTGGTGGAGGAGGCTGGATTCGAACCAGCGTAGGCGTAAGCCAACAGATTTACAGTCTGCCCCCTTTAGCCACTCGGGCACCCCTCCGACGAACCGCACACTATAGCATATTTCGATCTGCGGGCGGCTTTGTATGACCGATTTCGCGGCCTTGCGTTGACCAACCCCAGTGCCAATCGATGCCCTGTGAGCGCAACCAGTTTTGCGTCGTCGAAAAGTGACCACAACCCCAAAATGGCAGGGGGGGTCGGCGGGCCGACAAGGGGGAGGGATGATTGGCCTTGAGCACCAAATGTTTTTGTCCCGCATGCCGGGCCGCATTGGCAATGAGATCGCCCTTGGATTGGGCATGGGCACCCCACAACAAGTACACACAAACAGGTGCCGATGAAGCAAGGAGCTTGATTATTTCGTCAGTGAGCACATCCCAACCTTGGTGGGCATGGCGGCCCGCTTGGCCCTGTTCCACGGTCCAACAGGTGTTGAGCAGCAACACGCCGCGTTGGGCCCAAGCCAGCAAAGAGCCGTGGACAGGGGCGGCCAAACCGACATCGCGGCGCACCTCTTGCACGATATTTTTCAGCGATGGCGGCAACTTGACCCCAGGCGCGACCGAAAAAGCCAAACCCTCGGCTTGGCCTGGGCCGTGATAGGGGTCTTGCCCCAATATCAGCACTTTTACCGAGGACAAAGGCGTGAGGCGCAACACCCGCAAAGGGTCAGGGGGGTAAATCACCGCGCCTTCATCCAGGCGTTGGCGCAAAAAAGCATGCAAAGCCTGACCCGCAGGGCTGAATGAAAATGCCCGCCAAAGCACTTGCCAGACCGGGTCTAAAGGCGCAATCCCTGTTTCAGCGGGCAACAAGCCTTGCAAATCTGGCGGCCAATGCCGCAAGCTGGCCTGCGGCAAGCTTGCATCGGTCCACAACGGTGTTTGCACGGCCTCGTCAACCCTGACAGGCTTCAGGCTTGAAAAAGCTGTGCCAGGGACAAGCCAGGTTCGGGTGCACGCATGAAAGCCTCGCCAACCAAAAAAGCCTGTACGCCTGCCTGACGCAGGCGCAGCACATCCTCGCGGGTATGGATGCCGCTTTCGCTGACCAACAAACGGTTGACTGGTACCTCTTTTTGCAAGGCCAAGGTGGTCTCCAAGGACACCTCGAAGGAGTGCAAATTGCGGTTGTTGACTCCGATCAACGGGGTGTTGAGTTTCAAAGCGCGGGCCAATTCGGCCTGATCATGGACCTCGACCAACACAGCCATGTCCAATGCCATGGCCACGGCCTCCATCTCGGCCATGTGGGCATCGTCCAGGCAAGCAGCAATCAGCAAAATGCAATCGGCCCCCATGGCCCTGGCTTGGTAAATTTGATAGACATCGATCATGAAGTCCTTGCGCAAAACGGGCAAATCGCAAGAGGCGCGCGCTTGCTTCAAATGGTCCACACCGCCTTGGAAGTATTGGCGGTCGGTCAATACCGACAAACAGGCGGCGCTCAGGCAGCCGTCGCCTTGGGCATAGCTTTGGGCGATGTCGGCGGGCACAAAATCAGCACGCAGCACCCCCTTGGAGGGGCTGGCCTTTTTGACTTCCGCAATCACGGCGGGTTGACCGGCGTCGATTTTGCGGCGCACAGCCGCCACAAAGTCACGTGTAAGAACCCGGCTTTCGGCATCGGCACGCATCAGGGACAAGGGCTTGCTTTGCAAAGCGGTGGCCACTTCCTCGCGCTTGGTGGCGACAATTTTTTTCAAGATATCGGACATGGGTCAGGCCCCCAAGCTTTGGGTAATGGCGATGAATTGCTCCAATCTTTGCATGGCCTGGCCCGACTCGATGGCATGACGGGCCAGCAGCAAACCTTGGGCGATATCTGGCGCCACATTGGCCGCATACAAAGCCACCCCTGCATTGAAGATCACGATGTCCCGCGCTGGCCCAGCTTGGTTGAGCAAGACACCGCGCAACATATCCCGCGAGGCCTCTGGGGTTTCCACCCGCAAAGCGCGGTTGCTGACCATGGTCAAGCCAAAGTCTTCTGGATGGATGTCGTACTCGGTGATTTCACCGTTTTTCAACTCACCCACCAAAGTGGCTGCACCGAGCGAGACCTCGTCCATGCCATCGCGGCCATAGACCACCAAGGCATGCTCGGCCCCCAAACGTTGCAAAGCGCGCACCTGGATGCCCACCAAGTCGGGGTGAAACACCCCCATCAATATGTGCGGGGCGGAGGCCGGGTTGGTCAGTGGCCCCAAGATATTGAAGATGGTGCGCACCCCCAGCTCTTTGCGCACGGGTGCAACGTTTTTCATGGCCGGGTGGTGGTTGGGCGCAAACATAAATCCAATGCCCACCTGATCGATGCAGCGGGCAATCGCTTCGGGCTTGAGTTGGATGTTGACCCCCAAGCTCTCCAACACATCGGCACTGCCACTTTTGCTGCTCACACTGCGCCCGCCATGCTTGCTGACCCTGGCACCTGCGGCAGCAGCCACAAACATGGTGCAGGTAGAAATATTGAAGGTGTGCGAGCCGTCACCACCGGTGCCCACGATGTCGATCAGGTGGCGCGTATCGCTCACAGTCACCTTGGTGGAAAATTCGCGCATTACCTGCGCGGCCGCAGTGATCTCGCCAATGGTTTCTTTTTTCACCCGCAATCCGGTGATCAATGCAGCCATCATCACCGGCGACAACTCGCCACTCATGATCATGCGCACCACGTTGAGCATTTCATCGTGAAAGATCTCTCGGTGCTCTATGGTGCGCTGCAAGGCTTCGACGGGCGTGATCGGCATGGTGTTCTCCTGGGGCCTGATGGATTCAAAATTCAAAGGGTTGATGGGCAAAGCGCCCGTCATGGTCTGGTTGCCGCAGTGGCAAGGAAGTTTTTCAACATCGCATGGCCGTGCTCCGACAAGATGGATTCGGGGTGGAACTGCACACCTTGCAAGGGCAACTTGCGGTGGCGCACGGCCATGATTTCTGCGTCGTCGCTCCAAGCCGTGACCACCAAATCAGCCGGGCAGCTGACCCGCTCTATGGCCAATGAGTGGTAGCGATTAACCACCACTTGCTCGGGCAAACCAGCGAACACGCCCTCGCCGGTGTGGCGGATGCGGGAGGTCTTGCCATGCATCAGCTGTTGGGCCCGGACAATGCGCGCACCCAAGGCAGCGCCTATGCACTGGTGGCCCAAACACACCCCCAAAATGGACAAACGGTCCATGAAGTGGCGGATCGCGGTCACCGAAATCCCGGCTTGCTCGGGCGCACACGGGCCAGGCGAAATGACCAAATGGCTCGGTTGGCGCGCTTCAATCTCGGCGATGGTGATTGCATCGTTTCGGTACACCTCCACATCTGCACCCAACTCCCCAAAATACTGCACGATGTTGTAGGTAAAGCTATCGTAGTTGTCGATCATGAGCAGTTTCATTCCAAACCCTCCTCGACCAATTCGCTGGCCCGCAGCAAAGCGCGTGCCTTGTGTTCGGTTTCGCGCCATTCCATCTCGGGCACCGAGTCGGCCACCACGCCGGCCGCAGCCTGCACGTACAAGGTGTCGTCCTTGACGATGCCGGTGCGAATGGCAATGGCCAAGTCCATGTCGCCCGCATAGCTGATGTAGCCACAGGCACCGCCGTAAATGCCGCGCTTGCTGGGCTCGAGTTGATCGATCAACTCCATGGCATGCACCTTGGGTGCGCCGCTCAAAGTGCCGGCTGGAAATGCGGCTTTGAGCACGTCCATGTTGTCCAAGCCTTGGCGCAACACGCCTTCCACATTGCTCACGAGGTGCATCACATGGCTGTAGCGCTCGATCACAAAAGACTCTGTGACCTTGACGCTGCCGACTTGGGCCATGCGCCCAATGTCGTTGCGGGCCAAATCGATGAGCATCACATGTTCAGCACGCTCTTTGGGGTCTAGGATCAGTTCTTGTTCAATGGCTAGATCGTCCTCAGGCGAGGCACCGCGCGGCCTTGTTCCCGCCAATGGGCGGATGGTGACTTTGCGGCGCGCCTGAGGCTGGTGGACCATGCCCGGGTTACTGACCTGCTCCAAGCGCACCAAAATTTCTGGGGAAGCACCCACCACGTGAAAGTCGCCCAGGTTGTAGTAGTACATGTAGGGGCTGGGGTTGAGCGAACGCAACGCGCGGTACAAAGACAGCGGGCTTTCAGTGTAGCGTTTATTCAAACGCTGGCCCACTTGCACCTGCATGCAGTCGCCCGCCTCGATCAAGGCTTTGGCGCGCTCGACCGCCGTCAAAAAATCGGCTTTGGCAAATTCACGCTCCACCGGATGGCTGGTGCTCGGGCGCAGCCGGGGAGCGCTGACAGGGCATTGGAGCAAGTCTTTGAGTTCACGCAAACGCTTTTTGCCATTGGCAAAGGCCTCGACCTCGCTTGGGTCGGTATAGACCATCAAGTACAGCTTGCCCGAGAGGTTGTCGATCACCGCCAACTCCTCGGTTTGCAACAACAAGATGTCGGGGCAACCGAGCTTGTCAGGCGGGCAAGAGGCTTGCAACTTTTTCTCGATGTGACGCACGGTGTCGTAACCAAAATACCCCGCCCAACCCCCACAAAAACGCGGCATGCCTGGGCGCAGGGCCACTTTGAAACGCTTTTGATAGCGGTCAATGAAGTCCAAGGGGTTGCCCAGGTCGGTCTCCACCACCACCCCGTCTTTGACCACCTCGGTCATGGCCTGATCGCCAAAACCGTGCACACGCAACAAGGTGCGGGCGGGCAGGCCAATGAAGCTGTATCGGCCAAAGCGCTCACCGCCAACCACAGACTCCAGCAAAAAACTGTGTTTTCCGCCGTCTTTGGCATGCGCCAATTTGAGGTAGAGCGACAGCGGGGTTTCCAAATCGGCAAATGCCTCGGCCATGAGGGGGATGCGGTTGTGGCCTTGCAAGGCCAGACTTTTGTACTCAAGTTCGGTGATCACAGAGAGCCTCCACAGCTCAGCCCAAATAGGGCAATCAATCCAGGCAGAGACCCGTCAAAGGGTCCTGAGACAAAGGGAGGCCGAGGGGAGAAGAATCAAAGCGCCCGCACGACCAGGTCGACGCGGCGGCGCCAGGGCCAAGCTCCCCGGTCGCTGCAACCTGTGATGGTGGTGCGGTGTATGAACATGGCCATCAGTGTATCAAATGGCCGCTGCTTTTGGTCGAGCACGCAACCACACCCAATCTTGCCCATCGTGGATCTGCTGGCAGTCGTCCACATGCGCCAAAGCCGCCACCGCCTTGATTGGCTCGCCATGGTTGTAGCCATAAGTGACCAACACCAAGGGACAACCAGCGGCATCGGCGGCCTGCGCATCGTTGCGCGAGTCGCCCACCATCAAGGTGTGCGCGGGCACGCTGGCCAGGGCGCGGCAAGTTTCCAGCAGCGGCAAGGGATCGGGCTTTTTGCGGGTGAACGAGTCGCCGCCAAACACGCATTGAAAAAAACCATGCAAACCCTTGATCCGTAACAAATCGTGGGCAAAGGCGACGGGTTTGTTGGTCAGGCAAGCCAGGGGCAAGCCCATGCGGCGCCAATGCTCTAGCGCTTGCATCACACCGGGGTACACCTGAGAGTGCTGGCCATTGAGGCGGGCGTAATGGTGTTGGTAGCGCTGCCAGGCGGGTTCATACAGGTTGTCCACCGACCTGCCTGCACAGCGTTGCTCACCCGGCAAGCCCAATTGATGCTCAATGACTGTGCGGATCAAGTGCGCGGAACCTTGTCCCACCGCATGCGCCACCAAGTTAGTCGCAGCAGGCGGCAAATCCAAATCGCCCAACATGCGGTTGATGGCGGCGGCAAAGTCGCCCAAGGTGTGGACCAAGGTGCCATCGAGGTCGATCATGATGGCTTGTATGGCCATGTCCAGTTCTCCGGTGCGGGTTGTAAGCCCACATGCTAGCCCAGGGGTCACGAAGAAAACCGGTCAAGACCATTGGGGCTGGGGCCCCTGCAGCGCAGACCTGCCACTTTAGAATGGGACTTTATTTTGTGGTGCGTTCAATCCTTTGAACGCCAAAGTTCCCATGCAATCCCATTTGATCCCTCGGCCCTTGGCCCATGCCCTTGGCCCCTGGTCCATGCTTCGGGTCGGTTTGAGCTGGCTGGCCTGCCTGGCTGCAGCCCATGGCCAAAGCCCACCCATTGCACCCGCCAAACCCGCCCTGACCGTGAGTGTGGGCAGCCCCAGCGTGCAAACCTTGCCCATGCAATCCAAGGCCAACGGCAACATCGCCGCTTGGCAAGAGGCCAGCGTGGGCAGCGAGATTGGCGGTTTGCGGTTGACCGAGGTGCGGGTCAATGTGGGCGATGTGGTCAAGGCCGGGCAGGTGCTGGCGGTGTTCAACCCCGCGCCGGTGCAAGCCGACCTGGCCCAGGCTGTGGCCAATCTGAGCCAGGCGCAAGCGGCGGCCAACGAAGCCCGCGCCAATGCCGAACGGGCGCGTGGTCTGCAACCCACGGGTGTCATCAGCGCACAGCAGTTTGTGCAATACATCACCGCCGAAGAAACCGCGGTGGCGCGGGTGGCCGCGGCCAAAGCCAGCGTGGACAGCCAGCAGTTGCGCTTGCAACAAACACAGGTGCTGGCACCCGACAGCGGCATCATTGCCGCGCGCAGCGCATCGGTGGGTGCGGTGCTCACGCCGGGCACCGAGTTGTTTCGCCTGATTCGCCAAGGTCGTCTGGAATGGCGGGCTGAAGTCACGGCCGGTGAGTTGGGGGCCATCAAGCCTGGCATGGGCGCGCGCATCTTGACCGCCAGCGGTGCCAGCCTGAGTGGCCGGGTGCGCATGCTCGGCCCCACGGTGGACCCACAAACCCGCCAAGCCCTGGTGTATGTGGATTTACAGCCCCCCAGCGCCGGGCAAGCCCCGGCTTTGGCGGGCATGTATGCCAGCGGCAGCATTGAACTCGGATCAAGCCGGGCCTTGACCGTACCGGCCCAGGCCGTGGTCAGCCGGGATGGATTCAACTTTGTGATGCAACTCAAGGCAGACAACCGGGTGGGACTGGTCAAGGTGCAAACCGGCCGGCGAGTGGGCGAGCACATTGAAATCACCCAAGGTCTGCAAGAAGGGGTCAAGCTGGTCTTTCAGGGGGCTGGTTTTTTGAACGAAGGTGATGCGGTTCGGGTTGCACCATGATCAACGTTTCATCTTGGTCGATCAAAAACCCCATTCCATCGGTCATGCTGTTTGTCATGCTCTGCTTTGCAGGCATGGTCTCGTTTGGCTCGATGAAAGTGCAAAACTTTCCCGACATCGATTTGCCCACCATCACGGTCAGCGCCAGCTTGCCCGGTACCGCCCCCGCCCAAATGGAAACCGAGGTGGCCCGCAAGATCGAAAACACCATTGCCGCCTTGCAGGGCTTGAAGCACATCACCACCCGGGTGCAAGACGGCAGCGCCACCATCAGTGCCGAATTCCGGCTTGAAAAACCCATCCAAGAAGCCCTGGACGATGTGCGCTCGGCGGTCAACCGCATCCGCAGCGACTTGCCCGGTGACATGAAGGACCCGGTCATCACCAAACTGGACCTGGCCGGCCAGCCGGTGTTGGCCTACACCCTGCGATCAACCCGCATGGACAGCCAAGCCTTGTCGTGGTTTGTCGATGACCAGGTGGCCCGCAAGCTGTTGTCAGTGCGCGGCGTGGGTGCGGTCAACCGGGTGGGCGGGGTGGACCGACAAATCCACATCGCTTTGGACCCCCAACGACTGCAATCGCTCAACGCCAGCGCGGCAGATATTTCGCGCCAACTGAAACAAATGCAGTCGGACAGCTCGGGCGGCCGCACCGATGTGGCTGGGGGCGAGCAACCGGTGCGCACCTTGGGCAATGTGACCAATGCCCAGGCCCTGGCCAACATGTCACTGACCTTGTCGGACGGGCGCCGCCTGCGCCTGGATCAGGTGGCCACCATCAGCGATAGCGTGGCCGAGCCACGCTCATCGGCGCAACTCAACGGTCAAGAGGTGGTGGGGTTTGAAGTGTCGCGCAGCCGTGGGGCCAGCGAGATCGAGGTGGGCGAAGCGGTCAAAAAAGCACTGGCCGAGTTGCGCGCCAGCCACCCCGACATTGAAATGACCGAGGCCTTTGACTTTGTCACCCCGGTGGCCGAGGAATACCAGGGCTCGCTGCACCTCTTGTACGAAGGGGCCATCTTGGCGGTGCTGGTGGTATGGCTGTTTTTGCGCGACTGGCGGGCCACCTTTGTGTCGGCCGTGGCCTTGCCTTTGTCGGTGATTCCGGCCTTCATTGGCATGCAGTTGCTGGGTTTTTCCATCAACGTGGTGACCTTGTTGGCCTTGTCGCTGGTGGTGGGCATCTTGGTGGACGATGCGATTGTGGAAGTGGAAAACATCGTGCGCCATTTGCGCATGGGCAAAACCCCCTACCAAGCCGCCATGGAAGCGGCCGATGAAATTGGCCTGGCGGTGATCGCCACCACCTTCACCCTGATCGCGGTGTTTCTGCCGACCGCCTTCATGGCGGGCGTGCCAGGCAAGTTTTTCAAGCAATTTGGCTGGACCGCCTCCTTGGCCGTGTTTGCCTCATTGCTGGTGGCGCGGGTGCTCACCCCCATGATGGCCGCCTACCTGCTGCGCCCCATCGTGCATGCCCAAACCCCTCCAGCTTGGATGGCGGGCTACTTGCGCATGGCCCAGTGGTGCTTGCGCCACCGTTGGTGGACGGTGCTGGGCGCGCTGGCGTTTTTTGTCGGTTCGCTGTCGCTCGTGCCTTTGCTGCCCACGGGATTCATTCCGCCCGACGACAACAGCCAAACCCAAATTTATTTGGAATTGCCCCCGGGGAGCAAGCTGGCCCAAACCCAAGCCAGTGCAGAAGCGGCTCGCCAATTGGTCAGCCAAGTGCCGCATGTGAAAAGCATCTACACCACGATAGGTGCGGGCGCGGCTGGCTCCGATCCGTTTGACGCTTCAGGTGCGGCCGAACCGCGCAAAGCCACCCTCACCTTGCTGATGACCGAGCGCGGACAACGCCCCCGCAAACAAGTCATAGAGCAGCAAATCCGCCAAGCCCTTACCGCCTTGCCAGGTGTGCGCAGCAAAGTCGGCTTGGGCGGGTCGGGCGAGAAATACATCTTGGTGCTGACCGGTGAAAACCGCGAGACCTTGCTCAGCGCGGCCCAGGCCATTGAGCGCGAGTTGCGCCTCATCCCTGGCTTGGGCAATGTGGCGTCGAGTGCCAGCTTGGTGCGGCCAGAGGTGGTGGTGGTGCCCGACGTTGCCCTGGCCGCTGATTTGGGCGTGACCAGTGCCGCCATTGGCGAGACCTTGCGCATCGCCACCTCCGGCGACTACGACGCAGGCCTGGCCAAACTCAACCTGGACCAACGGCAAATCCCCATCGTCGTGAAGTTGCAGGACCAGGCCCGCCAAGACCTCGACACCCTGGGGCGCTTGAGCGTGCCGGGCAAGCGCGGCCCGGTCATGCTGGCCCAGGTGGCGCACATTGGCATGGCCTCGGGCCCGGCGGTGATCGACCGCTACGACCGCTCGCGCAACATTAAATTTGAAATTGAACTCTCGGGCCTGCCCTTGGGTGAAGTGACCGACAAAGTGAAGAATCTGCCATCGGTGAAAAATCTGCCTGCAGGCATTGCGGTGGTGGAGGTGGGCGATGCCGAGGCCATGGGCGAGTTGTTCGCCAGCTTTGGCTTGGCCATGCTCACCGGGGTGCTGTGCATCTACATCGTGCTGGTGTTGCTGTTCAAAGGTTTTTTGCACCCGCTGACCATTTTGGTGGCCTTGCCCTTGTCGCTGGGCGGCGCGTTTGTCGGCCTGTTGCTGGCCAACAAAAGTTTTTCCATGCCGTCGCTGATTGGTTTGATCATGCTGATGGGCATTGCGACCAAAAACTCAATTTTGTTGGTGGAGTACGCCATCGTGGCCCAGCGAGATCAGGGCATGAACCGCTGGGATGCCTTGATCGATGCTTGCCACAAACGCGCCCGGCCCATCATCATGACCACCATTGCCATGGGCGCGGGCATGTTGCCACTGGCGCTGGGCTGGGGCTTGGCCGATCCGAGTTTTCGCTCACCGATGTCGATTGCCGTCATTGGCGGCCTGATCACCTCTACCGTGCTGAGCTTGCTGGTGATCCCCGTGGTCTACAGCCTGCTGGAGAGCCTGCGCTGGGGTTGGGCCGCGCGCTGGCGCCAATGGCGCGGCACGGCTTGAGTCAGGAGGCCAGGGCCTGGCGCATGGCGGCGATCACCGTCGCGTAATGGGGTTGGCCAAAAATGGCACTGCCGGCCACAAAGGTATCGGCCCCGGCATCGGCCACCCGGCGGATGTTGTCGGGCTTGATGCCGCCATCCACTTGCAAACGGATGTCGCGCCCACTGGCGCGGATGCGCGCGCGCGCTTGCTCGACCTTGCGCAGCGCAGAGTCTATGAAACCTTGCCCGCCAAAACCCGGGTTGACGCTCATGATCAAGATCAAATCGATCTCGTCGATCAGCCAATCGAGCACATCGAGCGACGCGGCCGGGTTGAACACCAGGCCCACTTGGCAGCCCGCCGACTGGATGGCTTGCACACTGCGGTGCACATGGGTGCTGGCATCGGGGTGAAAGCTGATCACGTCGGCGCCGGCTTTGGCAAAAGCTTGGGCCAGTTCATCCACCGGAGAAACCATCAAATGCACATCGATCGGCACACGTTGGCCGTCGGCGGTTTGGGCATGCGGCCTGAGCGCTTGGCACACCATGGGGCCAAAACTGAGGTTAGGCACATAATGATTGTCCATCACATCGAAGTGAATCCAATCTGCGCCAGCTTGGATCACGCTGCGGACTTCTTCGCCCAAGCGGGCAAAGTCGGCCGACAAAATGGAAGGGGCGATGCGATGGATGGGTATTTTCATGGGGCGATTATTTCACCCCCTGACACACCCTTGGCCATGAGACAAAATCAATTACCGCAGAACGCACCACCCACATGCCCAAATACCAGTTCCGTGTTGACGTCAAACCCGAGTTTTTGCCCGATCAGTCCGACCCCGGTGCGTCGCTCTATATGTTCGCCTACACCATCCACATCACCAATGTGGGCACGGTGGCCGCACAACTGATTTCGCGCACCTGGAACATCAACGATGCCCATGGCCTGCACGAGAAAGTGCGCGGCCTGGGCGTGGTGGGGCACCAACCTTTTTTGCGCCCTGGCGAATCGTTCGAATACACCAGCGGCACCCGCTTGCGCACCCCCACCGGCACCATGCACGGCCAGTACTTTTGCGTGGCCGAGGATGGCGAAAAGTTCGATGTCGACATCCCCATGTTTGTGCTCGATGCCTTGAGCCACGAGCCAGGCTCGCGCAATCTTCACTGATTCTGCACATGGGCGAGTTTGAGCTCATAGAGCGGTATTTCAAACGCCCGCCCCGGCGTGCCCAATTGGGTGTGGGCGATGATTGCGCCATTTGGTTGCCCACACCGGGCCAGGCCTTGGCCATTTCCTGCGACATGCTGGTTGAAGGCCGCCATTTTTTGGCCACGGTAGACCCAGCGGCCCTGGGTCACAAGGCGCTGGCCGTCAACTTGAGCGACTTGGCCGCTTGTGGTGCCAAGCCCTGCGCCTTTACCCTGTCCCTGGCCTTGCCCCAAGCCGATGAGGCCTGGCTCAGCGGCTTTGCCTTAGGCTTGTGGGCGCTGGCCGATGAACATGGCTGCGAACTGATCGGCGGTGACACCACCCGCGGTCCCCTGAACATTGCCATCACCGTTTGGGGCGAATTGCCTCCAGGCCAAGCCTTGCTGCGCAGTGCAGCCCAGTTGGGCGACGATATTTACGTCAGCGGCACACCCGGGCAAGCGCGCATGGCGCTGGAGGTGTTTCGCGGCAAGTTGCGCTTGCCCAGCGCCGCCTTTGAGCGTGCCCGCGCGCGCATGGAGCGCCCCACCCCGCGTGTGGCCTTGGGCCAAGCTTTGCGTGGGGTGGCGCATGCGGCCATTGACCTCAGCGATGGCTTGCTGGGCGACTTGGGACATGTCCTGAATGCATCTGGGGTCGGTGCCAACATCGATACCCGCTGGCTGGCACAGGCCAACGATGGCGATGCCCCATGGCCCGCCCACTGCCCGGACCTGGCCGCCTTGCCCTGGGCGCAAGCCCTGGTCTGTGGCCTCACGGGTGGCGACGATTACGAATTGCTGTTCACCGCCGCCCCTGCAATGCGCGATGCCGTGCAGGCCGCCGCCCAATCCAGTGCCACGCCGGTGACCCGCATCGGCCAGATCACCTTACAGGGCTTGCGCGTGCTGGACCCACACGGCCAGCCCATGGATGTGAGCGCCCTCCACAGCTTTGACCACTTTGCCTGAATGAACATCGCCATCGACCGCCGCTTCATGATGCGCCACCCCGCCCATGTCATCGCCCTGGGCTTTGGCGCAGGCCTGAGCCTGTGGGCCCCGGGCACCGTGGGCACGCTGTGGGCTTGGGCCAGCTTTGTGGTGTTGGATTTGTACTTCAACGCGACGCAACTGGGCTGTCTGATTGGCCTGAGCCTGCCCCTGGGTTGGTGGGCCAGCACCGTCACCGCCCGCCATTTGGGTGTGAGCGACCCGGGCAACATCGTGTGGGACGAGATCGTGGCCTTTTGGCTGGTGTTGTGGCTGCTGCTGCCGGCCGGGTTTTGGGCCCAGTTTTGGGCTTTTGCCTTGTTTCGTTTTTTTGATGCCGCCAAACCGGGCCCGGTGGGCTGGGCCGATCGCTTGTTCAAAGGCTTTGGTTGGCGCGGCGGCTTTGGCATCATGTTCGACGACCTGGTGGCCGCTTTTTGCACCCTGCTGGTGATCGCTTTATGGAGGACAACCGCATGAACCCAACACCCACCGACGACACAGCGGCACTGGTCGCCCAACTGGCGCAGGCCTTGATGCAACGCGGCTGGGGCTTGGTCACGGCCGAGAGTTGCACCGGCGGCCTGATC
>Ga0214923_10006292_pt1 | contig 13406 bp, 19 predicted proteins | sample LL1510_MetaG_FD_177993 | JGI IMG/M metagenome (GOLD analysis project Ga0214923, IMG submission 177993) | Freshwater microbial communities from Lake Lanier, Atlanta, Georgia, United States - LL-1510 | ecosystem: Environmental > Aquatic > Freshwater > Lake | place: USA: Georgia | collected...
GTCTCTCTTACGAAGATCAAGACCAACAACAAGCTCAACCTTATCATCACTACCAGAGTAGTTCTGTGGTAGAGTACCACCAAGAACGTTACTGTAGAATAGTTGATATTGTTGACCTTCACCAAGCTCATCACGATCATGGAGGTTAACACCAAAAACGCGATTAACAGTACCGTCAGCAGCGGTATAGATCTCACGACGAGTTACTTCGTCTATTTGATCAAGACCCCAGTTGCGAATATCTTCCATGGCTTCTGGACTAACATAAAGATCTGTTAGCATACCACGGTTATTACTAGCACTGTTACCGCCACCATTTCTACGCATAACTGTTTTCATAAGAGATACTAGTCTCTTGCTGAATAAGCCAGGATTAGCATCGCTATCATATACTACGATGTTGCGATCAACACCAGCAGCAAGAAGTGTATGCCAACCATCGTCATTCATTTTCTTAACAAATTGAGCTTCGAGAACCTCCATAGCACGACCAACAACGTCCCAACGGGCGTCACGGGCATACTTTAGAAGATAATCGATACTGGCGCCAATGTCATAGGTTGGAACCATGACATAATCGCCCTCAACATGCTTTTGTGGAATATAACCATGGTTTGGGATGGTATAAGCCACAAAGTCTTTTTCAGTACCAGGGGCAAGGAAATCTAGTGGAAATTCTGGAGTGGCACTTTGAGCAAGTTGGATTGGCTCAAAAATGTCATCAAGAATATTACCGCTAAGAACGCCTTGACGAAGAGGAAGTTCCAAAGCCTTGGCAAATTCATGATTTGCAGCTAGGGCTTCCTCTTTGTTTAACGAGCCAGACTTAACAAGAACATCTGTTAGTTCTGGAGTTGGTTCAAATTTTCTATTGGCCATGTTTTTCTCCCTTATCATGTTATATTAATGTCTACTTTGACGTAACCATCAGCATCTTTTACACCCATAAAACGACCTACCTTAACACTATTAGTGCTGACGGTAGTTAGTTTACCATCTGTACCGTAGTAAGCGTCGGCACCAACCGTTGGTGATACGCCAGAAACAACCATATTAGTTGTTACTTGGCCTTGACGTAGTAGTGTTACCTTACTACCGGTTTGTACCTCGTCTTTATGCCAATTGATGTGTTGTCTTGTTAGATCAAGATTAACAACATCATTTAATAGCAAGCCGGCTGGTTTTGTTCCAGATGGACTGGATGAGTATGTGACAACTGCACTTGAGTCGTCCATAGCAACGCCGCTACCACCTGTACTATGTACAACTATACCACCGCGTTCAGCTGTTGTATCGTTGCAAAAGTATGAAATATCTGTGTAAGCTTCAATACGATCTGATTTTAAAGCCATTTTTACTCTCCCTTATTAAGTTTTTTACCTAGTCTAGTACAAACAAAGTCAACTAAAGCAGCTCTGGTATTTTGAATTTGTGAATCTTCGTCGCTTCCGACACTAAGACTAACAGTCTCTTCTACTTCGGCTGTTTCAAGCACCGAGGCGTCTACCACAGAAGCCTTTGGGGCAGTTTTCATTTCTTCTTCAGAATCGTCCTCTTCTTCGTCTTCTTCTTCAGAAGCTTTGACTGATTGTTTTGAGGCGATTAATGAAGCTATAATATTGAACAAATCATCATCTATACTATCAAGTTTTTCGATAGAACTTTCAGCTGTTGTTTGATCAATACCGCTTTCTACTAAAGAAGCCATTCTTTTCATTTTCTTTTCTTTTTTCATCATTTCTTCTTCTTTAGATTTATAGGCGGCTAAAACTTCGTTTGTGGCTTGTAATTCTGTTTGAGCAGCTTCTAATGCGGCCTTCATTTTTTTCATCTCTTCTTCTTTTTTCATCATTTCTTCTTCCATTTTTTTAGCTGCTTCAACTTGTTCTGTAGCTTCTGCAACTGGAGTTTCAACGGTTGTTTCGGTAACTGGAGTCTCGACAGTTGCTTCAGCAACGGGAGTCTCAACAACAGTTGTTTCTAATTCGGCTTCAACACTCATAATTGTCTCCTTTAGGTTGGCTTGATTTGAAAATACACCTTCTATTGAAAAATCGTTATTTTTTTCTTTAATTATTAGGTTGTGTTCTGCAATTTCTTTATTAAGATGTAGTTCTTCTTTTGTGAAAATAATACTTTCTGGATTAGCTGGTTTATTTACAAAACCTTTACCAGAGAATGTTATTTGTCTCAATACTCTACCTATCTTATAGTTCTGATGTTCACCTAGTCCACCGTATGCTCTTAAGTGTTGTGTTAAAAAGGCTGTTTCTTCATTTCTTGGTAAAATATTATATTTACCAGTACTTTTATTAATTAGTCCATAATCAAAACCTTTAAAGAAACACTCCATACTTACATACTTATTTCCAGATTCTATTTCACTAATTAATGCTTGGGCTCTTTCTTTGAGTTCGGGTTCGGTATATCCTGTGTAAATAACAGAACCAGTTAATATATGAAATTTAGCAGGAAGATCCTCTGTTAGAGTCTGATCATCAATAATTTGGCCCTCTTCATCAATAGGCCAATTAGAGGTAATGTGGCCTACTATTGAATTTTCATCATGCTCTAAATTTGTAGGTTTGTGTGTGGGGGTAGATTTAGCTGCCCATACTTCTACTGGATCAAAAATATCGTCATTTTTATTCCAGGATGTTGTAACTAAAATAGATTGAGTATAGTATAAATCGGAATCCTCAATACCCGCAAAAGCCTTATTGTTGATCGATGTGGTATTTATACTAGAGTTATCAGATTTTTCTGCTAAAGAAGCATAAACGATAGAGGATTTAGCAGATAAAACTTCTGTTAGCCCGGCATCTTTTTCGGCTTGATATATCTTCATAAGTACCTCTTATTTAAGCTAATTAAGCATACACCATTTGATAAAAATAACTTTTGGCGTGTTTTAGTTCTTCTGCTGTTAGTGGTCTATTTAAGGTGGTATTTAGTGTCTTTAATAATTTATTATAGGTTTTAATTTTTTGAGAAATATCAATACTATTTAAAGTATTGAGTTTTGATAAAACTATATCAGAAGTAACTGCCGACTGAGGTTCTAAGCTAAACAAGATTTTAGTTTTTGTTATTTCTGCTTCATCATATTCCGTATTAGATAAACTCCTCATATTTTTCTTATTATAAAATTCTAGTAAATACGGATTCATAATTTCATTGATCTTGTCTTGAGCGCCAATAGCCCATAGCTGTAAAGACGCTCCTGTTTGGGGGCTAAAAGTTTTTGTTTTACGTTTTTGTTTGTCAACACTATTTTTAGGTCTTCCTTGTTGTGGTTGTCCGGGAAGTTGAGTATTTCCAGGGCTATTAGTGTTTTTCATTTCTATCGCTGTCATTTCTCCTCGTTTTTTGGATTCTAAAGTTAATCCTACTTGACTAGGAGTAGCAATACCAAGTTGTAAACACATTTTCTTAAGAGTGTTTTCAAAATTAGCATCAAAAAATGGTCCAGCTTTTTGTACCATACGATCAGATTCTCTAGCTTTATCTTCTCTGTTAAGTCTACTTTTCTCAGTATCGGGATCAAATCCAAATACTCTTTGGATAAGTTCATCGCTAACTATATTACGATCTGCTAATTGTATTAGTAGTGCTTTTTCTGCATCTTCATTACTAAGATCCATTCTATCAAACTCTATCTTTGCTGGTAGTCTAAATCCCATAGCTTTTTGTACCATGGCAATTTCTTGTTTCCAAAAGCTCATTAAAACCTTGCGACCATATTGAAGTCTTTGTGTAAGTGTTTTTAAGCTGATAAAATTATTTGTTGTGCCAGCAGCACCAAAAGTTCCGGTGAGAGTTGGAGGAATACCAAGACCAGCATAAATGCTATTGAGATGTGGTGCATATTTAGCTTCTCCGAGAAATTGGTGAACATTTGTATTGCTTTCTAATAATTCTATGTCTGGTCCCCATACTAGATCCATAGTACCACCACCAACATTAGCTTGTAGTATTTGACTAAGTTTACTAGCCGCAGCTTGAGTTGGGGCAATTTTATGTTCTAAACTACCTAATTTAAAAATACGAATATTACTAATGGCCCCATCAAGAGCAGCAAGATCTGCTAGTTTTAGTTTTTCAACAATAGCAATATCGTCCATAATGCTATAAATCATTGGAAATGCCCAAATTTTCCAGTCATCTTTTTTGTAGTGATAAACACAGGTTTTATCTGACTCTAGTAGATATGATTTTTTAGCTTTAGCTGCTTCAATAATTGCAAATGGTAGTTGATCTACTATTTTTTTTTCGGCATCGTTACGTGGACTGTTAATAAGTTTTCTTAAACTAGCTGGTAAAGTAATAGCATAGTTTTTATTTTGAACAAATGATGATAGTGAGTCTCCGATAACATCAACGCATCTAGGATCAATAAAGGTATAGGTCCAAGGTATTTCTCTTTTTTCTACCGGAGTATCGATACTATTAATAATAAGATCTGGTGATGCTGTAGCTTTATACATACTATCAGCAACTTTTAAACTAATCTTAGCTGTTTGTCTATTAATAACAACATTTCCAACGCGATATAGATTATTAAGAAACCTTTCACTTCTTTCTTCGCCTTTAACTTTTTCAAACCAGTTTCTATAAAATCTTTCTATTCTTTTATTGGGATGTACCAATCTTATACCCTGACTAGCAAAATCACCCATAAGATCAATAACATTTTTTACTAATCCAACACGATTATAGATCTGATCAGCCATAGCAAAAATAGCTTTGATTTCTGTGGGAACAGCTTCGTCTGGTCTAAAATAATCATAATCGGTACGAGTTAATCCTGGACGGCCAGATATCATGCCATCCAAATTCATGAAACTACGAAATCTGCTAGTAGCAGCAGTGCTTTTATTTGCTATTCCAAATTCATCTAAACTTTTACTAGATTCATTTAGAGCATTTTGTTTACCGGCTAAATCGTTATCGTCCCACGTAACATAGGCATTTGTAGGCATAGTATTGGCCGATTCAACCGCTTCGCTTTTTGGATATTTTTTTCTTGGCATAAATTAATAGTATTATAATTGTATTGATAAACCTATTATAGACAATACACAGAATTAACGATAAATACCTGTATATATATTAGAGTTAGCTTCATTAACAAACCAGCCTGGACCTTTATACATTTGACCGTCTTTTTTACCTACATCATTTAGGTTGTTACCTATCACTTCAAAAGATGGTGCTTCAAGAGTTCTATTAATTTGTCTAGCTAACATATTGGCTATTAATAAGGCACTGTAGCGGTCTTTTCTTAATTTGCCCTTTTTACCATTAGGTAATTTTACTTCCGGAGTATCCCATCGATCTCTGGCATTGGGTCCGGTGCTAGTTTGAGTCATTACTATAGTTGTTAATTCATTTTTTAATTCTTCGATTTCTAGAATACATTCACTTTCATTATCATAAATATTTTCTAGATCTGTTTGCATAATATCTTTACCCTCTTTATCCAAAGCTAATGCCAAGCTGACTTGATCAAATCGTGGAAACAATAGTGCTTTGTCTTCTAAGTCTTTGCGAAGACCATGATTAGCTTGGCTGGTCCAATCTGCTCGTGCAAATTGCACTAGTTCTAAAATATGTAGTCCTTGTTGATCATCTGTTTCTTTGCTTTTATTAGGATCAATAGCTGGCCATATAAGAACTTCTCCTTCTTCTAGCTTATCAGGATCATGTAGTGCTTCCTCAATAGCCACACCACCACCCTGAGCATCCATACCTATTCGTGTACAAGGAAATGTTTTCATTAAATTGCGAATTTTTCTAGCACAAAATCCATAAAAATCATACTCATTAACTAATCCAGTTTTTTGTCTATCTTTAAAATTATTTCTATTAGTAGTCCAACAATATACTACCCTATTATGGTCTTTATGAAGCTCTATAATAATAATACTAAAATTATCTTTTTCGCTAGCGGGATCGATACCGTAGACATACTGACAATCGGCCTTGCCTTTTGTTGCCACATCAAATAGTATTTGACTGTTGTTAATATAAACAGGTTTAATATCGCTAACCACACAACTCTCAATTAAGCTACGTCTGAAGAATCCGTCACTATCTTCTGTAAAACAAGCGGCATATTCCATATTGTATATACCAGTATGAATAGTAGCTTTTGCTCTACTTACTTGTTTATCATCCATAAATCCTTTAGGAATTAATTCATAAGGAATACGAATAATACTATAATCTTTCCAGTTAAAACTATCTGGCACTTCACCTTTAAATATTTCTTCTAGTTTATTTTTATCTCCACGACTGTTAATAATAGCTTTATATCGATTCCAGTACTGAGAAAAATGTTTGAAACTATAATCTGCTGTACCAGCAATAATTGCCTGATTTCCTTTTTTAATTTGTAAAGACTCTAACTGTTCATTCCATAAGCCAGCCTCTACCATAGCTGCTTTTTTAGCTTCTTCTTTTACGTTCTGTATTGGACTAGCACTAACAGCAGCGAACCCTGAGACTACTGTTTCGTAAATGTCTGGACTAATTGATGCGAACTCGTCAGCGATGATAATATGAGCACGCAAACCTCTGATCTTACTACCATCACCCATTGGCACAGCTATCGTCCAGCTTTCGCCAAGACGTATAGTGCATCTATCAACATCTCGACGCGGACCATCATCGTTTCCGCTAAAGATACTTCGAATTATGGGACTGTTGCGCCATATAGTTTCCATATATTCGAATATGATTTTACTTTGTCTAAACGCGGCGCCCACCACTACTATTTTGGTTCCTGGAACTAGTATGCATTTTAACATACAATATAATGCCATAATAAAACTTTTGCCAAAACCACGAGAGGCTACGAACATGGGAAATGGTCGTATCCAGAATTCTTGCAGAATAGCTATTTGAATAGGATGAAGTTCTATGCCGAACAATAGTTTCGCTGTAGTTCCAAAGTATTTAGGATCTATTAATAGTCTTAATAAATGAAGATCAGGATTTTCTATATCTTCCTTGCTGCGACCGATCATAGGATTGGTCGGTATTATTAAAGAGTCTAGTTGGCCTAGTCCCAGCCATGCATCATCAAAATTACTTTTTCCCATATTTCTCGTATATTCTTTTCATGATACTAACAGCGGTTTTTTCTGCGTTTTCAGAATCACCACAAAATAATAAATGAATATTATAATTGAGTTGGGCCTCTATTAAATACTTCATAATATAATTACCACTTATTCGTAGTTTATCCCACTTGCTCTTTGGTATATCGCTACCAACAGGAAAACTGTAAATTTCATCAAGGGTAAATTCCATTAGCATAAAACTGTGAGGTATTTGGCCCATTCGTTGTAAAACATCTTTAAAGCGGCTTTCAGTAATATTAGTAGCAATTTCACTCACACTCTTTTTACGCTCTATGGTGAATAAATTTTCAAGACCCTGTATGCTATAGTCGCCCGTATCTAGCTTTTGTTTGCTAGTAAGGTGAAAGCCAAATTCCCACGGTAGTTGTTCTCTAGTATCAACTATGATAGTAAAAGGATCTTTATGGTTCATAATTTATTGTGCAGAGGAAAGGAGTTTGAAAAAGAAGGGGGCGTAATTTTCTTCATTATTTTTAATAAAGTCATGGTGATATTTGCAAAGTGTTATACCATTTTGAATGTGATATCTTAAACCGGGAAAATCGGCCCACTTGTTAATATGGTGAGCGTGTAATTTTTGTTTGTTATTGCAGTTTGGCCATTGACATTGATAGTTATCTCTTTTTTTAACTTTTTTCCGCCATTCTTTATATTGAGGATCATTATAGTTTCTCATCATTGTAATCTAGTGCTTCAGGATTAAGTATGGGTGAGTCAACTTTATGGTCTAAATATTCATGATAGCTATATAGATTTTTCTTAGCTTTATCAGTAGCCATAGCCAATATTTCCATTTCTCTTCCTTCTTTTTCTCTGATAATTTCATCTTCTAGCATTCGTATTAAACCTACCCAGCTACTCTTGCCATCTTCTATTCTTTTGATTCTTTGCTCTCTGGTGGCTTTTAAATCTTTGCTAATTTTTTGTTGTTCATTAAGTAGTTTGGTATATTCGTTAGTGTAACTAGCTATGCTATTACGGGCAAAACTTAATTGAGTTTCGAGGTTGGCCAATTTAGGAATATCTCTTTGGTCTTCGGGCTTTTCGTATTCTTTATCAACAAGCTTTTGAAGTTTTTCAGTTTCACTAATGTGGCGCTTTCTTTCTTTCATGCTTCGATTAATAAGAATATCAATAGTGATAAATTGTTTAATTTGTAATTCTTCAGCAGGAAGAACATCCTCTCTAAACTGCTTGATTAAACTTACCCAGGTATCCTCAAAGTATTCTAATTCTCCTGTCTCCTTGTCGAACTGGCGAACTATTTCGTTCCAAAAAGTTTTGCTGTGTAGTTTTCTTTTTAATATCTCGTTCTCGCCCTTTTCATTTAGGGCGAATAATTGGTTTTCATCAATATAACGATTTATTGGTTCGATATTGCGGTTTAGTTGTTCAGCAATACTTTCAACATCTAATGAAGATATATTATCTCTAATAAATTTTTCTTCATCTAAACTAAGTTGTCCGCGTTTTTTAGCCATGATCTTTCATTATTTGTTGTAGTTTAATTGTTAATTTTTCCATATCGCTTTTGCTAACTTTGGATCCGCTCTTAACTTTTAAGTAGGTTATCCTCTCGTCTCCTGTTAAATATTTTTCTACTAAAGATAATATTTCTTTGGTGGAAATGCTATTAATTAAAGAATTATCGTCGCTACTAAAAGCATTACCATAATCTTTAATTTCATCTATGGTGGTAAGATGCATAAGATTTTTTTTGGTGGAATTTCTTTTGCTCCATGAGTCGTATAGTTCACAATCATTCTTATTAGAGTATTTTTCACACTGACTGGGCAAATTAGAATTGTGCAAAGGGCAGGACAAGCATGGTTTGTCGGGCCTTTGATAGTTGTCTCTTTTATAGTTGAAAAGGCGATTACGAACGTGGGTCCAAAGGAAGTTTTCTAGGGGTCTTTTGTGATCGTAGTTTTTAAGTCCTTCTAAAGCAAAAATACTAATTTGTTGCTTCATATCTTCGTAATCATGATAACCAAATTTAAATTTATAGGCTAATTTTTTACTAATAATATCAACTATTTGGAGAAATTCGTTTTCATTCACTTTCTTCGTTGTTTTTTTCTTCATTATTTTCTATCAATTCGGCTAATGTTTTGGTTTGTTCAGCCAATAAGTCGTTTTCTATATTAATGTTAGTTTTAGCAGTAACGTGAAGAATACTAGGTATAATATTGTCCGTATTCATAAAATCTCCTTGCGGCAAATTGACCAAAGTATAATATATAATATGTTTCGTACACTTTTTGTCAAAAAGGGATCAATTTTATGGCTACATATAAAAAATGGAGCGATGCTGAACTTCAGTATATCAAGGATAATATTAGCTCTTTTAGCGATTTAGAACTGGCTAATAAGTTGAGTGAAATGACGGGCGAAAAAGTAACATATGGTATGATTCGTCGTCAACGTCGTAAGCTGGGTGTTAATAAGCCAAGAGGCCGACGCAAAAAGAATGTTAGTGTAACTTGATATTTTGATGCTGGATTCTTAAAGAAGCTAGTTCCACAAGGGGCTAGCTTTTTTATTTGGTATAGGGGATTAAGGCTAACAAACTGGCCAATTATTATAGGGCGTGCCTATTGTTTTTGGACCACCGCCGCCTTTTGGGCAAAATCCCCCCATAGGTGGGGAAAACGAAAAAACCCCCCATAAGTGGGGAAAAGCATCATGCAAAAATTGTGCCAAAATGATGGAAAAAATTCTAAAAAATTTCTCTCAATTTTTTTTCTTGCATTGACGATACTCTAAGGTATAATCAGAGCATAAGAAAGAGAGAATGAAAATGGAAAACATGATTGTATTGAATACGGTTGCTGAGTTGAAGGATTTTCTGAACAACAACACTCATTTGTATACTCTGGTAAACAGGGTTGCATTTGCTTCCGATTTGCTCGAAAGAGTTCGTGCGAATGATAATATGATCGAAATTGACGAAAATTTAGGGTTTGCAGATGATGGTGGATGGATCGAAATTGACGAAATTGGATATGTTGTGAATGATTTTGCAATCCCCTAAACAGAATTTTTCTGATTTTCTTTTCTTGATTTGCCGATAACCTAATGTATAATCGAAGTAAAGAAAGGTAGAGTGGAAAATGAAGATTGGTGACTTTGCTTTCGTTGAATACAATAACGGTAAACTGTATACGGGCGAAGTGGTAAAGATGCAGGATATGCCCGAGGATCGTACCCTGTTCACGGTTCATGATCCGGTCGGATATAAGTCGCTGTATCTTGACAAGTGTGTTTCGGTTGAAGTTTGGGAAGCCTCTAAGTAAAAAGGAAAATCCATGAACATTCACGAAATGATTTGCAAACTGGAAAACGAAGGTTTGAAGGTTTCCGTGATGAATGATCCGTATACGCTTCATGTAGACGGTTATCACCCCCCACAAAGTAAGGGTTTGCCCGATTGGATTTGGAATTGCAACGGGTGGGGCGTATCTTCGTGCGGATTTGCTCGCGTGTTCATGTTCAAAATGAAATAAAGGAGCAACTGCCAAAATGGCAGGCCGCGGGCGCCAACTGCCAAAATGGCAGGCCAGCAAATCTTGTGCCAAACGCTAGCATAGCAAATATCGTGCCAAAGAAAATATTTTTTTCTACGATTTTTTTTATTTGCAATTCAAGTATGCCGATGTATAATGACGATATAAGAAGTAAGAAAGAAAAGAGGAAAGAAGATGATGAATGTGAAAATGAAGATTTTGGAGCAGATTGTTGATCTTAGGTACGAAATGGACGATTATCGTGAAATGAGAATGTTTCACAAAGTTGCAGAGATTAGGCTTGAAATTGCAAGGCTAGAGGCTTTGCTTTCGGAAACCTACTAGTCTCCCCATAGTGGGGGTTGAGTTGACCGGAAAAGTTTCGTAGAATCCATAAACACAAGAGAGAAAGAAAATGAAAAAGCCCCAAATCCTGCGAGATGCTGACCGTGTTATCCTGTCGTGCTTTCTCGGAATTGCAATTCCACACCAGCCTAGTCTGGCCGATGGAACATACGGCCCGATTCGTAGTGAAAAGGTCTTGAAGTTCAATCGCAAGGCTTTACGAAATAGGGGTAAGGCTAAGGCTGAAAAGATCGACCCCCGTTACAATGGTGGTGATGATACTATGATCGTCAAGGTTGGTAAGCCTGGTAGTCGTGAGAGGGTTGAGGCTCTGCGGAGTCAATACGAAGCGATTACCGCTCAAGATGAGGAAGTATCCCCCTTTGGGTGGGAGGGGTGAACAAAACGCCACCCCCACTACGGTAGGGGAACTGCCAAAATGGCAGGCGGCGCGGCCCGGCTGCCAAAATGGCAGGCCAGCAAATCTTGTGCCACAAAAAATAATTTTTGCTGCTAATTTTTTTTCTTGCAATTGCCGATACCTAATGTAGAATCAAAGCATCACACGGGAGAAAGAATCATGTTTCACGATTTGGATGAAGTGAACGCTGTTCTCAACGCTATGGCCGACGAGGGCATGATCGAGCCGATGGTCGAGCCGATTGATGACCCTAACGTGGAAGTCAACTTTTGGGATTGGGCAGATGTTGTAGGGATTGTGGAAGAATTCGAGCCGCAGGAAATGGTTGACGACAGCGGCGAAGTATGGTACGTTAGTTGAAAAGGAGAAAGTCATGAGTCACCCTGATCCACTGTTCGATCCCGATAACGCTATGGAGGATGATATGAACTACGACGATTATAACGATTTTTACGGCGAGTCGCTGGATTACGACGACTATAATGATGATATTGAGAATAGCGGCGAATTGGATTGGGAAAACGATTATGATGATAGTATGGATGGTGACCATGATTCCGCGATGACTTCTGCGGGATGGGGAACCGATGAGGATTACGGTTATTATGATGATGGTCGTGAGGATTTTCACAGTGATGACGGATACGGTTATTATGAAGACTGAAGATATTAAAAATTGGGTCGATTCTTTCTTCTCTAACAGGAATAATAAGATGATGAAGGTTATTGTAACGCATACTGATACTTTTGGTGGTGAGCCTAATTATGGTTGGGTGAATCGGCACGAGTTTACTATTAGTCGCTCGGCTGCTCAACACAATATCACTCGACAGGCTAAGGCTTTGGCCGGTATGACGGGTGTAAAGAGTGATACGTTCGATTATGATACTGGCCTTACTATTAAGCCTCGCGGTTATCATCAGGTTATTTTTGTGGATTTTGAGTGAGTTATGAAAAAGAAAAAGATTAGTAATTATCAAAAAGCCTTGGAACGAATGAATCGGGAAACTAATAGAGCGATTGCTCACGTTGAAAATCTAAGTAAACTTTATAATGAAATGGTAAAGGAAAAGGCGGCCGCAAAAAAGTAACTGCCAAAATGGCAGGCGGGCCGCGGCGACTGCCAAAATGGCAGGCAAAGATTTTAGGCATTTTTTTTATTTGACTTCTAGAGTTTAGACTGTAGAATACCGATATAAGAAGTAAGGAGAAAAAGATGAGATACCTGAGCGATATTTTCAATTTTGATTTTGATGATGAATCCGGCATTTTTTGGGATGCTACCGTTACGATAGATACCGAATATGACACTATTCATTCGTATCGTGTCGGAAACGTACACACTCAAAATGGAGTAGTCCCGTTTGCCAAAGTGGATAGCGAATTGCAAAAGCGTATCCGCGAACGTATGGAAAATGTGGAGACAGCGGAATTTTTGCCTTGATTTCTAAAGTCTAAACTGTAGAATACCGATATGAACTACATCTGCCCTATCACCGGAAGGAAGATTCTCTAATGACTCACTCCGAAGCAGTCTCTATGGTTCGCGGCAAGCGTAACAAGACTAGCCGCAAAATTGGTAACAATACCTACGCTGAAATTCTTAGCGACGATACTGTGGCAATTAAGTTGCATAGTACCTACGTGGTAAAGATTCGGGCCGATGGTACCTATACCCTTAATAGTGGGGGTTGGCAAACCCTTACCACTAAGGATAGAATCAACCAGTATAGTCCGCGATATGTTTACCAAAAGAATTTCGAATGGTTTGTAAAGGTTGGTGATAAGAGTTATCCTTTCATGGATGGTATGGTGGTGGGTTGTCCCACCTAACCCTACGGGTTCGGATGGGATGATGTAGTCAGCGTAAAAACTAAAGAAAGGGAACACGGATGTTCGATATAAGTTGGGTGAGTGTGAGTGTGGGATTTATTGTTGGCGTTTTTGGTTCTTATCTTGTTCATGATCTTGTTTTTCCAGTAAAGG
>Ga0214923_10006293_pt1 | contig 13401 bp, 17 predicted proteins | sample LL1510_MetaG_FD_177993 | JGI IMG/M metagenome (GOLD analysis project Ga0214923, IMG submission 177993) | Freshwater microbial communities from Lake Lanier, Atlanta, Georgia, United States - LL-1510 | ecosystem: Environmental > Aquatic > Freshwater > Lake | place: USA: Georgia | collected...
TACCGCCGTTCCACCTACGGGAACCCCAGTCCCCGCCGCGCCCGTGGCTCCGGTCGCTCCAGTCGCCCCCGTGTCCCCCTTATCTCCACGGGGGATCGTGAAGTTGAACACCGCCGCCCCCGACGTGCCGCTGTTCGTGATGCTTGCCGATGATCCGGCGGTTCCAGTTGCGACGCTTCCGACGGTGATCGTGGCGGCCGTACCCGTCGCGCCCGTGGCTCCCGTGTTCCCCGTGTCGCCCTTGTCTCCGCGTGGGATTGAGAAGTCAAAGATGGCCGCGCTTGATGTTCCAACGTTCGTGATGCTTGCGGACGAACCGGCCGTCCCAGTCGAGACACTTCCGACCGTGATCGTTGCGGCGGTTCCAGTCGCCCCCGTGTTCCCGGTGTCGCCTTTGTCGCCCTTTGCTCCGGTCGCCCCTGTCGCCCCAGTTGCTCCCGTCGCTCCAACATCGCCGCGTGGGATCGTAAAGTTGAAGACCGCGGCCCCAGAGGTTCCAACGTTCGTGACGGCCGCATTCGATCCCGCGGTTCCAGTCGCTACACTCCCGACCGTGATCGTTGCGGCACTTCCCGCCGCTCCGGTGGCCCCTGTCGCGCCCGTGGTTCCCGTATTCCCACGAGGAATCACAAAGTCTAGGACGGCGGATGTTGATGTTCCACTATTGGCGACGGAGGCGGATGATCCTGGCGCGCCCGTTGTAGTAGTTCCAACCGCGACGGAGACCACCGTCGCACCCGTTGCGCCTTGCGGCCCAGGCGACGCGATTGAGATCGTCTGGGTGGTAGGCGAGACCACCACGGTTCCTCCTAGTTGATCGACAACGGTCACCGTGTATTGAATCGGGGTGACGGTGACGCTCACTTTGTCGCCTCTGGCGTGATCGTGAACCCTCCCTCCAGAAGGCGGTAGACGGTCGCACCCGTGGTGAGTTCCAAGTCATAAACGCCCGTGGATGGTGCGGCGAGGGCGGCCGTAGCGGTCGCCGCGGCGGTGATTGTGATCGTCCCCGCGGTTCCGCCCAGGGTGATCCCACTCCCACTCGACAAATAGAGGACCGTCCCGGTGGCCGTGTATGAATCGCGAAGCGTCATCGCGGCCGTGTATCCGGTGAGGTTCACCGCGGACCCGTTGGAACCCGCCCATGTTGCGACGATGGAGAACGTCGCCCCCTGTTGAATCGTGAGATCGTATCGATTGGCCACGGACATCTCCTTCGCTTTGGCGCGGTTGCGCTCGCCTATCCTACCGCGTCCGCATTCTACTTCTTGCCCGCCCTCCGCGCGGCGCGGTTCACGGGGAGGGAGATGATCTTGGACGGTTCACGCACGAGCATCTCCATCTTGGACAGAATGGGAACCCAATGATCGGAGAACACCCGATCCGTAGCATACGGCGCGGCGTGGGCGAGGGCCTTCGCCTTCTCATTGGCGACGGCGGCGTGGTCGCCCTTCAAAGCGTAGGAGGATTCAAGGGCGTTGAGGATCTCCTCCGTGTGGGGAACTTTCCAGAACGACCCTTGAAACTCATCCCATTCCAGTTCGCCCTCGACGGTCCACCCCGATCCAACGAGTTCGGGTTGCGCTGTCCAGTTCGTTGCGATAGCGGGAACGCCGGTGGCCTGGGCTTCCAATACGCCAAGCCCAAACCCTTCACCGCGCGACGTGGACAAGAACACATCGGCCGCACGGTAGAGGTCGCCCATCACGGACGACGCGATGCCCATTCGGAGTTCATATTGGGGAACCAGTCGCACCCGATCGAGCGGTGCTTTGAATCGTTCCAACAATCGTTGGATGTTCACGCCACCCGCCATTCCCAGGACTTCCGTGTGGAGGTAAAGGTACGCGTCGGGATGTCGATTCGCGAACGTGGCCCACGCCAACAACATCTCCGGGAAGCACTTCCGAATCGGCGTGTTCCCCTTGTTGGCGGCGTTGATCATCGTGAGGTGGGCATCCGCCGGGATCGACATCTTCGGCCGCATCGTGGACGTGCCTGGATAGAACACGGATGGGTTGAATGAATGCGGCGCGTAGAACACGCGATCGCGGGAAAGCCCAGAATCGATGAGCGACTTCTCCCCAAACTTCGACATCGCGAGCGCCCATTTACGCCCAGGGCGATTGAAGAACGCGCGCACCTCATCGGGTGGAAGCGGGCCGTGATCCACGGGTGTCCAACAGAGAAGCGGCAACTCATCCCATTGCGGGGCCTTATACACCCACACGTCGAACAGGGTGATCCCCAAGCCGTTTTTTTCTGGGCCGATCCATTGCGCGATTTGGGCGGGAGTGAGGTCGTTGGAATATCCGTCGATCCCTTGCGGCATCACGGGGATTCCGTTCCATTCGATCGTTGATCCTCCGAGGCCATAGTTGGCTTGGATGGCCACCTCGTGTCCGGCGGCTTTCAACATCGGAACGATCTCCGAAGTCTGGCCGCCGTATCCCGTACCGCACCAAGGAGCATTCGATGTCCACGCGATCCGCATTTGTCCGTCCTCCAACTATTGCCGCCAAATAGAACGGACCCCCCTGGCGAACCAGGAGGGTCCGTTCATTCCGAGTCTACCCGAAGGCGGACGCGGCCGCTAGATCTTAGGTGTTAGCCGAGACCAGGATGCGACCGGCGTTCGTGTCCGGAAGGTTCGAATCGAAGTGGTACATCGTGCGAATGCCGATCGAGTTCAACTCGAAGTAGCGATCCGCGCTCTGTGCAACTTCAACCCCACCCGCCTCGCGGATGTAGAGCGATGGCTCGTGTAGGAGCGCGACGCTCCTGGATGCCGAACCAACGGCGGCCATATCCACGTTCTCCTTGACGCGGTAACCCAGAAGGGTCTCCGGCTGTCCGGCGGCAAGCGCCGGCTGGAGGATGAACTGGCCCGTGGTGTCTTGCAACTGGCGGATCTTGGAGATCGCGGTCGTTGAGACGTGCCACACGGTGTTCGGGTTGCGATAGGACGGAGCGAGTGCATAGAGGACGGCGGCCAAGTCCGTGGCCGAGAAGAACGTTGGCGCAACGGCCGCGGTTCCACCCTTGACGGCGGTTGTCGTCTTCGATGCGGCGGCGAGAGCGGTGATGAAGCCCGTTGGCTCCGCCGTTCCCGTGCCAAGCGTACAAGCGGAACCGGCAAGTCGAGCGATCTGTCGCCCGGCCGCGCGGCCTACGTACTCAACCAGGTTGAAGCCCGCGCTATCGACCAACTCGCGCGATGCGAGCGTGAGCGTTGCGGCGTTGAACGCGCCCAACGTGATCGATGAGAACACGGGATCCGCCGCGGCGATCGTTCCACCCTGGCCAACGAAGGCGGCCGCCGGTGCGGTTCCCGCCACTACTGGCACGGTAAGGTTTCGGATGTCCGTGGTGCGAATCTTGGACGCGCCTTCATAGACGACGTTCCCCTCGACCAACTGTTCCACCACGAAGTCGGCGAACGATACCGGCGTTGTCGCCGTAGCGGTCGCGAGCGCGCGAAGGTTGAAGTTGGCCGAACGCTTCTCGCCCGAAAGTACGGCGCGAAGAAGGTCCGCATCGTTGTCGATCGTCTTCCCGGTGGCGACTTCAACAGTCTCCGCAAGGGCGGCGATCTTCGTGGCGCGATCTTCCGACTTCTGAATGTCGTCGATCTTGGCCATCTTTGCATTCATCGACTCGTTGAGGCGGGCATACTGTGCCTCCTCTTCGGCCGACAGATCACGTGCTTCACCCGCGGCGCGCTCGACGAGAGCCTTGGCGGCTTCGAAGTCTACGCGATACGCGGTGTGGAGCGTGTTGAGAAGAGCCTTGCTCATCATCAAACTCCTTCCCCCAAGCGGGGGCCTACGTTATCCCGCCCGGTGGTGCGCTCCGCGATAATGCGCGCGCCCTTGCGTTCTGGGGCGTTTATCGTACAGCGCGGCGAGCGAGTGCGATTTGTCGTTCGCGGATTGCGCGTGGTACAGCGCGCGGCGGAACGTCTTCGACAACTGGTTCGGCGACTGGTTCGGCTACGGGTGCGACCTCATCCACCGGCGCGGCGACTGGATCATCCCCTGGGAACTTGGTTGGCACGCCTTCAACATCGCGCGACGATGCGGCGATCGCGGACGCGAGCATCGCGGCGTGATCCTGGGTGGCTTCACCCGCGAGGAGTGCGGCCACCGCGTCGCGAAGTTTGTCCGTGTCCACGCCCGCCTTCGCCGCTAGTCCGCGAACGGAGACGAGGGAGACCGTGCCGGGATAGTACGGCGCGAGACCCGTGAGAGCGGAAACTTCGACGAGTTTCACGTCGCGTAGTTCCCGCACCCCGTCATCGTTCACTTTATTCGCGGCGGTATTCCAGAAGCCGAACGACATCCCCAGACTGTTCCCCATCGACTTCACGATGGCCGCGAGGTCGCGATGGAACGAGATCTCTGGGTTGAGTTTGATTTTGGCCAGAAGCCCCTTCGCATCGGCGCGAAGCGATAGCGTTCCGGACTTGGTGGTTCCGAGGAGGAGTTTCGGATCGTGGTCCTGGTAGGCGCGGACATCCCATTCGCCGCGCTCGACGGCGGACAGCGAACGGTTGAACGCGGTGGATTTGACGACTTCTGGAATCGTTCCGTCCGCGGACGGCGAATCCCAGAGCGCGGCGTATCCCTCAAACTCCATCCCAGTTTCATCAACGGCGCGAAGTTCAACCTTCGCGGTTCGGAACTCGATTCCCATCTTGTCCTCTACGCTACGGGCCGCGCTTGAATCGTCGGCCTCCTGGATAATACCCGCAACCCAGTCGCGACCGGCATCCCCACCCCATAGGCCCCACGCGATTCGACCCGCGCTTGGGAAGCCGTCTTCGCCGCGATTGAACCCCGTGGCTTCTTTGTCCACTTCATGGCGGGCGAAGAATGACGACATCCGGCGAATCGTGGTGAATGGTAGGCGGCGACCGTTCGCGATGTCCCGCGCGCGAGCGACTCCGACCAGGGTTCCACCGCGCCCGAATACGCGTCGCCATTCCAGGGCTTGCTTCGCCTCGGCGATCATGTCGTTGTTGGGCTCGTAGCCTTCGGGATCAATGGCGCGTTCCTCGGGATGAACGTCCGCGACGTATTCGTCGGGCGTGTAGACATCTAAGCCGAGATCGGCGTATCCGCGACGGACTTCGGGATCGTTGTCGATTGCGCTCTCAATGTCGCGACCATCTTGGATCAACAGTTCCGCCTTGTAGAGTTTGAATGCGACCGATGCGTTCGGGCCTTCGGGGAAGTCCGATAGGTGAATCTCCTCAACGCCCGCGAGTCCGTGCTCTTGAATCCATGCGCGCGTCTCCTCGAGGCGGTCGATGCTACGGCCGGAGATGATGATGATCTCGTACTCGCCCGACATCACTTCGTCGTTGAGTGCGTTGATGAGTTCAACGTTCGGGCGTTCGCCCGATAGAACAAGCGTGTCGTCGAGATCGACAATGATCGCGCTCATCAAATGTCCACCGCGAAGTCGTAAACGTGAAGCGGCGTCGTTCCACTATCTACCACCGCGTGTAGGATGTCGCCGTCCGTGATCTTCAACAATAGAGGCGGATCGGTATTCTCCAAGTGGAACCCGTTCGCCGTTGATACGTCCGCACCGCCAATGTACACCTTCTTCGCGGAGAAGTTCCCAACGGTGAGTTCGTGAACCGTACCAGGCTCGGCCGTTCCGATCGCGGTCGCGGCCGTTCCGATCGTGATAGCCCGCGACGTGTATCGACTCATAGTTTCGCGATCCGCTTGGCTTCGGCGGGATCCATTCCCGCCCCAACCAGAAGCGCGAAGATGTCGGCTTTCTGTCGCGCACCGGCGAGCGTCGCATCGGCCTGGTTGAGCGGTTGGCGGTACGCGGTGGCGGCGGGGTCGTTGATCGGCGATAGGTCTTCCAGTCGCCTCACGTCCGCGATGGACTCCCAACCCTCTTGAACGGCGATGCGGTGGGCTTCATACCGGTCGCGTAGGTTCCCGCGTAGTAGTGCATCCATCGACAATCGAACGAACGCGTCGGGAAGCGGGATGAGCGTGGACAGCGCGCGCTCAATCTTTTCGGCCAATGGGCGGAGCGTGTAGGAGATGAACGCCGCGTTGAGTTCGGACACGGACGAGAACGACATTGAACCCGGTGTCGTCATTGCCAACAGCGCGGGCGGTACGCGGAAGATACGAGCGATCTCCGCCACGCCAAACTCGCGCGACGATAGAAGTTGCGCATCTTCTGGCCGGAACGACAACGCTTTCCAGGACGCGCCACCGCTCAACACCCCGACGGAATACGAGTTGGAACCCGTGTGGGCGCGCGCCCACCCTTCCTTCAAGTTGCGGATTTGTTCCGCCGTGAGCGGTTCCGATGTCTCAATCACGCCCGCGGGCGTGGATGCCGATGAGAAGAAGTTTGACGCGGATTCTTCCAACGTGATCCCAAGCCCAATCGTTCGGCGTAGTGCTTCGATTGGATTGATCCCGCGGTCCTGTCCTGGGAATCGGATGAGCGGGATGTGGACGATCGTGTCGGGGCCGAACGATACGCCATTCACGTTTTCACCGGTGCGGACGACATATCGAACTTCTGTTCCCGTTCGGATGATCTCAACGGATTGAGGATTTAGGACTCGAACCTCCAACGGTTCCAACGTCTGGGGATCCTTGGGCGCGTACACGAAAGCGTTCCCGTTCACGTAAAGCGAGACGACAATCTCCGAAAGCACGGACTGGACCCCGATCGCCGGTTCGGATGCGAGCGGCGTAATCAACCACGATGGCTTGGTTCCGCCTGGGCGATACGGGCGACGTTGGCCATTGTCGCGAACGTATGAATCAATCGGCATTGTCGAGATGAGGTCGGACAGAAGCGTGATGCAAGACCAGGCCGAAGCCAATCCAATCGTGGACTTTTCATCCACGCGTGTCGCGCCGAAGATTGGCGCGCGGTCGAATGCCTGGGGTAGTAGGCCAAGCCCATTGAGCGTTCGCGATTCGTTCCCAGTTCCGAGGACGCGGCGTAGGATGCTCACTTACTGTCCTTTCGCGTGTAGCCGATCGCGATCAATACGATCCCGGCGAGTCCAACGATCAACGCGGGATGGACGAGATACGCCGCGAATACTAGCATCGCGAACCCCGCGATCTCCAACACGTTCGACATCATAGGGCGATGAACTCCACACTCCGGGCGGGCTTGTCCGCCTCGCCCGCATAATACCTCGCCCGATCAAAAGCCATCACCATCGCGACCGCGAGGTCGATCTTGCGTGGACTCCCGCGGTGTTCCTTCACGATGCGTGGACCGAAGCGGTCGATCTTCACGGCGGAGTTCGCGAGGTGGCGCGACAGCGCGGCCGATAGGTGGGGAACCCCGCCCCAATGGAGTTGATCCTGGGAGACGGCTTCCGCCACACGCTGGCACGCGGCCACCATCCTCACGGGGCTTTGGGCGTAGTTCACCACTTTCCCGGCGAACGGCCCTTCGCGATCCAACGCTTCCAACGATCGAGACCATCGGAACGGGTCCGCCGATAGTTCCAACACGTTCAATCCACGGACTTCGACTAGATCGCGGAGATCCTGTTCCACTTGCCCGATGTCCACTTGCCAATGGGGATCGTCCAACGGGCGTTCATATAGGAGCAACGGCTCGACGAACCCGTCCAACGTACACGCCACGGCCGCGCTCGCGTCCAACTGGAACGAACCATCCCACGCCACCACGCACGGCTCCCCTGGTTGAATCCGGCGATCCGTGGCCAGACGTTCCCACGCGCCATTCGGGAGCCATTGCGACGTGGTGGACACCCATCGATTCAATCGCTTCGTCTGGAACTCGACCGGCGAGATCGAACGCGCGGCCGCTTCGAAGTCTTCTGGATCGAGGAAGTCGCCAAATGCGGGGTTGGCCGTTTTCCAGGCTTCCGGCGAATCCCACGGGAGATCGTCGGATGCGTGGAAGTATCGGAAGAAGAACGCGTCGTCCTGGACTTCGCCGGTTGCGATACGGGTTCCATATTGCCAGAGCCGAAAACAAATCGAATCCTGGCCGCGGGAATCCGTCTTGGAACCGGCGGTGGAGATTGCAAGCACGAGCGGGTTCCGCCTGGTTCCCGACCCTAGGTTCACCGCGGACCAAAGCCGATCGTCTGGTTGGACGTGGAGTTCGTCGAAGATCACCATTGATGGGTTCGTGCCTTCGGCCCGTGAACCGTCCGACGATAGGACGCGAAGCACGGAACCGGTGTCGGGGTATTCGATCACATCGCGCATCACGCGGAGTTTCTTGGACAATACGGGATCTAGTTCCACCATCCGCGCGCATTCGCGGAACACGATCCGCGCTTGTTGCCGGTCGCCCGCGCAAATCAACACCTCCGCCCCGACCTCCTGGAACAGTCCGAACAGGGCGATCCCAGACGCGAGCGTGGACTTCCCGTTCTTCCGTGGGAGTAGGAGCAACCCGCGCCGGTTCTTCCGCCTACCGTCTGGCCGTACCGCGAACAATCCATCAAGGATCTCGCGTTGCCCCGGGCGGAGCCGAATGAGTTGGCCCGCGTCGTCGCCTTTGGATGATCGACAGAACGTCTCAATGAACTCCGCGACGAATGGCCCGTCCGTGCTAGGCGCGGCGGGTGGCGCGGATGATCGCGTCGAGTTTCGCGGTTGCCGAGTTCGCTTGTTCGCCAATCTCCGACCTCAATCCCACTCTTGCCGCCGGGGTAAGCCCTAACTCCCGCGCGTACTTTTTCACCGCGTCCGCATTATCGCGGACGATTTGATGAAGCGGGTTCTTCACGAAGTTCCCGTCGCGCCCTTTTAGGAGCGGCCCAGTCTTCGACAGCATCGCCTCCGCCTCCTGGTATCGAACGAACGCCTCCGAGTATAGGCGGAGAAGGTCTTTGTCCGCCGATGTGAGAACGCCCGTTGGCCCCAAGGCGGCGACGACCCGTTCCCAGACATCGCGCGCTTCTGGCCGTAAGTCCGCGGGCGGGGTGAGCGGCCCACCGGCGGGAATGGGTTCGGCGTAGTTCACCACGGACGGCCGCGTCTCGCCCGCCAATAGGCGGAGGCGGGTTGGCTTTGGTGCGGGTCCACGGGTTCCCATTGGGAGATTCTAGATCCGCGCTCGTTGCAAATCCCCGAACGTCGCCGCGCCTTGCTTCTTTTTGAAGTGCGGGATGTTGTTGGCCACGATGCCGATCCGATTGGATGGAGCGGTGATCGCGAGGATATCGGAATCCGATTGATCGAAGTATCCCGCCGCGTCCAGGGCGGCCTTGGTAGGGAACACGTCCGCGTGCCGGTCGCGCTCCACGTCGATCAAATGGTCTTCCTTCCCGCCCATTGAATAAAGCCATTGGAAGTTATCCGATGCCCGACCCTCGACGAGGCGTTTGAATCGCGACACTTCTTTCGTGTACGCGTAGAACACCACGGTCGGATGGTTGGCGGCGATCCGCATCCAGGCCAACAAATAGTCGTCCGAGAAAAAGTCGCCGGAGTCGTGGATGCGGACATACGATCCCGCCTTGACGTAGCGGGCGACCTCATCGTTCATTGCCGATTCCCACTCCGCGGGCGTGTCGAGGACGAGTTTGAGGTTGCGGGCGTGGGCGGCTTTGACGTTCTTGAAGCGGAACGTTCCGCTTCGGGCATAGCATAGGGCCGCGCACGCTCCCGCTTGCGGACACGTGTGAACGGTTCGACCATCATCCAACTTCGCGCCCAGGGCCGGAAGCGTCCAGTTCCACGCGCCTATCTCGCGGAGTTCCCGGTTCTGTCGCAACAATCGACCCATCGTGTGCCTCCTATTGGAGCGCGCGGATTGCATCACAGCATCCTCTCCCCGATGGAATCGGGGCGCATCGTTCACAATGCTTCGCGCGCTCGTGCTTCGGATTGTACCGCCGCGGGATACGGTTGAGCAAGCGGGGCCAGTTGTTCCCGCATCGCGTCATCAAGCGGCATCAAATAGCGGTGTTTCCCCGCCTTGATCACGGCCGTCGCCCCTGGGCCGAACCACTTTTGAACGGCTTCCAATGAGTTCGAGCAACCCTTCTGCACCACGCTTCGGGGATGCCAAATCCGTCCGTTGATCTTGTAATACCGCGCGTCGCCCATCGTGCCGGTATAGATCCAGCCGCCCGCTTTATAGATTCCGCCCGAATGCCCTTCCGTTGGATCGGCGAATGAGACCACCAGTCGAAGCCCTGGGAACGCTTTTCGCAACATCCGAAGCGCGATCGCGATCACCCGCGACACCGGCGTTTTGTGGGTCGTCATCGACACGCGAACCAGTTCGCACCCTTCAAACTGTCCTAGGCCATACGGCTTCAATAGGTTCGGGGTTGCGCCCCCGCCGAAGATCACCGTTCCGACAAACTTGTCGTCTTCCCACACGCCAAACGTGACGAGTTTGAACGTGGGCATTTGGCGGGAATAGTGCCATTTTTCGACGGCGTACTTCGCGGCTTCGCGGGAACAATAATCAACCCGAAGGCTAGGGCCGCCACTCATATCCGCATCCTGGGCATTTGATCGGATTCTTTTGATCTAGTTTGGATTGCTCGCCTACGGTGGACGGAGAAAAGTCTGGGGCTTCCGCACCGGTCGCGCGCGCTAGGTTGGACAACAGTTCCGCAACCTCATTCGATGACGGGGTGATCTCCGCGAGCAACTCGCCCAGGCGCGTCGGATCGGCGAACGCTAGATCACCGAGCGGATCGTAGGTGGCCAGAACAACGCGCTCCTCGTCTTCGGATAAATCGACATAGGACACGGGGATCTTCGCGTCGTGGCGCGCCATTGCCAGTTCCACGCGGAGGTGGCCGTCAATCAATCGACCCGTTCGTTGATTCACGATCACCGGTGCGACGAACCCAACCTCGTCCAACACCGCGGACAACGCTTCGCGTTGGGCGGCGGGATGGCCACGCCAGTTTTCGGGGTTCGCGAGGAGTTGATCGGGTGCTTCCTCGCCCGCGCCAATGATGCGCGAGCGGAACGCTTCTGGGTGTCCTCCAACGGTGTCCATTGGCGGATGATACCTCACCCCGTGGGCGGGTGCAACGGGAGCCGCGACTAGTCGAGGTTCTCCCGCGCGTACGTTTTCCAGAACGTCGGATCGAGGTATTCCCGCGCGACGACGACCGCACGGCGGCCGTACAGCGCGGACGCGTTCCCGATGAACGTGTCGCCGTACCACCGCCCCAACTTGGATTGGCTCCACCGGCGGAACTCCTTGGCCGTCCATCCCAGTTCATTGGCCGCCCGTAGGATCGCCGTGTCCGCGCGGCGGCGATTCCGGGCGGTGATGTAGGTTCGGGCCGCCCCGTATCCCCAACGGGTGGAACCGAAGTCGCGTTCGGTGCGCGGCTTCACCTGGCCACCCCAGGGGCGACGGGTTCGTCGTCCAAACTGGTTGCACACGAAAAGCATCGTGGCGTGTCTTCATTCACATCGGGCGAATAGAGCGCGTCCATATCGGGCGAGTCGTTGTTGCGATCCGCGCACGGAATGCACAGCACGATCCCCGCGATCGTGTCCGCGTATCCGACGAGGACGATTCCCGATCCCGTGTTCACTTGGCCACCTCCCCATCGGCGGGATCAAATCCCAACGTGGCCGATGCGAGTTCCGAACGTGGAACGAATCGGAACAAGTCCGCGCGATTGATTCGGTACTGGGTGAAGCGTACGATGAACGTCCACCGGCGACGACGGACGGAATAGCACAAGTTCCCCACGGTTCCCGCTGGGATGATATTCCCACGATAGTCCGCCACGTTCGACACCGGTGCGACGTTCGTTCGATCTAGTCGAGACATCTTCTGTTCCTCCTATTGTTCACGGGGTACATCCCCGATCTAGGGCCATCTTGGAACAGTTGTTCCCAGTTCGTCAAGGGGTTCGAACCGAACCCCACCGAACCGGTTCGGCCCACCAAATCCGAATAACCCCCCCACGCGCACGCGTGCCTGGGGGTTGGATATAGCATCCCAACGACTCCGAACTTTGCACCCCCTACCCCTTGGAACGGCGGGTCCGCCCGTGTCGCCGGTGGCACGGGATGCACAGGGGCCGTAGGTTCGACGGGTGATCCGTGCCGCCCAATGAGCGGGGGGTGATGTGGTCCACGTGAAGCGGTACGCCCGCGGTTCCGCATATCGCGCACCACGGGAACCGCTCCCGAATCTCGCGGGATAACTGGGTCCACGCGTAGCCGTACCCCGCCCGCTTGCGGTGATCGGGGAGCGTGTGAACCTCACACCGTGAACCGGCGGATGGCCGTCCGCACTCGATACAGGGTCGCCGCATACAATCCCCCCGATGATTCGTGTCGTTGTTCCCAATGATAAGCCCGAAGCGGCGACCCGCCGATGGTCGCCCGTGATCGCGTTCACCAAGCGCGTCGCCAAGGTCGAGCGCGTCGCCCTGGATGAGATCCGACTCCATCACCATCCCAAGGGTTCGATCGCGTGCTTTGATGCCGAAGCATCCTGGGAAGACCATTGGATCGCGTTCTGTGGCGGACAGAATCGGGAGACGGCCCTACACGAACTCGCCCACCTCATCGTTGAAGACTACCATTCCAAAACGTGGGCGACGGCGTTGATGGCTCTCCATCGAGCCTATCTCCCGCCCGCCCGGTGTCGTCGGGCGGATCGTGTGCTTGCCACCGAATACAGGGCCGCGCGTCCGATCTACGCGGCGCGATACGGGGAGAATCCACCGCCATTCAAATCCGAACGGACAGCGCGACGACGGGCCAGACGGCCGCGGAGGTGGTGAAGGTGGCGGGGAGTCGAACCCCGCGTGTCCTGGGCCAATCGTCCAGGACGGCCCAGGCGACCGCGCACCCTCGCGTCTAGTCTACTCCCAATCGGGATGCTCGATTGGATTGGCACACAGCGACAGCGGCGATACGTCGCGGAGCGGACATCGCCGGTCGGGGCATCCGATGCGCTTGGCCGCCTCATCCGTGTCCGCGTCCACGCATTCCCGGCACATCTTGCGAACGGCCACACGGAACATCCGCAACTCCGCGGACGCTTCACTCGATCGTTCTGGGGCCACGATGATCGTCTTCCCCCCGTGATAGGGGTTCGACTGGGCCACCTCGATCAACCGTTGGAGGATCTCCAAATCGCCCGCCTTCACCCGAATCCGACCGGCGACGCGTTCCCGCATCCACGATGTGGGGAGTCCGAGCGATTCGTGGGCGTAGGCGACCCCAGACAGCGCGCGGGAATCACCACGCGCCCGTCGCACCATCTCCACGAAGATCTTCGCTTCTGGGGTGGTGAGGTTGGCCGCGCTCCGTTGATCCCGATCCAGTCGATTCGGTTGAACCATAGGCGGAACAATACCGCGAATCGGGGAATCTAGGGGAGAACCTCGACGATAACGGGTTGAATCCC
>Ga0214923_10006294_pt1 | contig 13399 bp, 13 predicted proteins | sample LL1510_MetaG_FD_177993 | JGI IMG/M metagenome (GOLD analysis project Ga0214923, IMG submission 177993) | Freshwater microbial communities from Lake Lanier, Atlanta, Georgia, United States - LL-1510 | ecosystem: Environmental > Aquatic > Freshwater > Lake | place: USA: Georgia | collected...
AAAGATCGCATTTGGCATGGGCTCTCTGGGGCTTAATCCAATTCTTATTGCCGCAGTTGGAATCGATTGGCCTGATTACGAAGCATGGTTGGCGCGCCACGGCGTTGACACATCACACGTGTGGATTTCAAAAACATTGCACACTGCTCACTTCATGGTCACAACAGACACCGAACTAAATCAAATCGCTTCATTCTTTCCGGGAGCGATGTCGGAAGCCCGAAATATTGAACTTGCACCAATCATGGAGAAGACCGGCAAGTTAGATTTACTCGTTATCTCCCCAGATGATCCGGAAGCGATGTTGCGACATTCTGAAGTCGCTCGCCAAGAGGGTATTGCAATAGCAGCGGATCCATCACAACAGATGGCTCGGATGGGCGGAGCGGAAATTAAGCAGTTAATTACGGGCGCTACTTATCTATTTTTAAATGAATACGAGCTTGCTCTGGCGATCCAGAAGACGGGTTGGAGCGATCGCGAGATTTTAGAGCAAATTAAATATCGCGTCGTAACACTTGGATCTGAAGGCGCAAGAGTGGAATCTCTGCACGGTGAAACCGTCAAGGTAACTTGCCCGAAGGAGAAATCAAAGACCGATCCAACTGGCGTCGGTGATTCCTTTCGATCTGGATTTATAGCTGGATTGGCTTGGGGACTCTCTCACGAACGTTGCGCGCAATTGGGCTCAATGATTGCAACTTATGTAATTGAGACCACCGGCACACAGGAATATCGCTTTACCGCGGCTGAATTTTTAGCGCGCTTTAAAGATGCCTATGGCGCTAGCGCTGCTGCTGAGATTGAACCTCATCTACCAAAGCGTTAATAAGTAGTTCGACTTCCTCGGTTGTTGTTTCGGCGTGGAGAGTAATTCGGATATTGCCATCAGTCGGAAGACCCATCGCTGCTAAAACATGGCTGGGCTGAAGATTCATTGCGGTACAAGCCGATCCCGAATCAACTGAGAGCCCACGGATGCTCAATGCGCGCAGCAACTCTTCGCCATTGCAATTTGGAAATATAAAAGAAGTTAGATGCGGCATCGCGTTTTCAATATCGCCAGCAATCAGCGCGCTCGGAATTTGGCTCTTAATTGCAGTGCGCAGTTTTAAGTTAAGACTACGAATATTGCGATCATCGGGGGCAAAGTTTTCGAGCGCTACAGCGCTGGCAATTAATAGTGGCAGCGAAAAAGTTCCATACGTTCTACGAACAGCAGAGATATGGGGGAGCGGGTTCTTCCAATGTGCCGCATCGGCGATCGCAACAACGGCAAGTCCAGCGGGGCCTTCCCAAGAGCGCGAATCAAATACCGCGCTACTCCAACTAGTAGGTAAGGCAACGCGGCTGCCGCTGGCGGTGGCATCAACTGCGATTAACAAATCATCAGGAAGCGATGATGGAAGTTGATTGATCACCCCGGTTTCACCATTTGCCAATTGCAGAGAGAGGATTGAATTTCGCCCAATTTCTATTCCAGCAAAATCTAATTGACCGGCTGGAGCAAGTGGAATGATCTCGGAGCTTCCGAGATGAGATCTAGCAGTTGCAATCGCACCAGAACGATCTCCGGCGCCAAAAAATAGTTTGCGATCTTCGGTTAGAAATCCACCCAAAGCCTGAAAATAACCAAGTCCTACTTCTCCTGAGATTTCAATTTGATCCGGTTTAACTGCCAAATTTGCCGCGATTGATTCGATCGCATTGGTGCGAAGGATTGCGGCTTTACTTGGCACTTGGCCGATCTTTTTAGGGTCGGCCCAGCCGCTTTCGAAGGCAGCAAAAAGCGCTTCCTGGGCAAGGGAATTGAGTGCTGTCTCTGATTGAAAGTTGCCTGTGACTGGAACCACCTAGATAACGCTACTAGCCAATGCGACTGAGACCGAATTAGCCGACTATCCTTAGGCCTATGTCTGCTCTTAAGAACAAGCAACGCACCCGCGCAGCGGCTCTTTTGATTGCACCGCTGGCGCTAGCGCTCAGCGGTTGCGCTGAAGTTTCCGGTCTCGGCTTTGAAAAGGGGCTAACGAGCGTAAACGATACGACCTCTCCATTGTGGTCTTGGTCTTGGATCGCAGCTGGAGTCGTTGGCATCGTCACCTTTATCTTGATTATCTGGCCGGCAATTTTCCATCGCGCTAAAGCGGGCAAAGGTGAATTCCCAAAGCAGACTCAGTATAACATTCCGGTAGAAATCGCTTACACAATCATTCCTTTTATCATCGTTGCTGTTCTCTTTTATTTCACTGCAACAAAAGAGACCAAGATCTTTGAGAAGACGACCACATATGCACATGAAATTACAGTGCAAGGAATTCAGTGGTCTTGGCAATTTGGTTATCCAGAAGCTGGCCCTAAGGCCGTGGTAACTGGAACACCCGCACAACCACCAACCTTGGTTGTTCCAGTTGGCGAAAAGGTTCGCTACACGATTACTTCAAATGACGTGGTTCACGGATTTTGGATTCCAGCTTTCATGATTCAGATGCAGAACCTGCCGGGCGTTACCAACCACCTAGAATTCACCGCGAACAAGGTCGGTACTTATCCAGGGCGCTGCAACATCCTATGCGGTCGCAATCACGCACAAATGCTCTTCACCGTAAAGGTAGTAACCGCATCTGAATACAAAACTTTCCTAGAGACTCTGAAGGCGAGCGCAGCATGACAACTTATGCAGAACGTCCAACTATTACACCTACCGTTGCTGCTCCATCTTCAAAGGGCAAAAATTTCGTAAAGTGGATTACAACAACCGACCATAAGACGATCGGTTACCTCTATTTGATGACCACTTTTATGTGGTTCTTAATTGGTGGTCTTTTAGCGTTATTCCTTCGCGCAGAACTAGCCCGCCCAGGTATGCAATTTTTGAGTAATGAGCAGTACAACCAGATCTTTACAATGCACGGAACGATCATGTTGCTCATGTTTGCAACTCCACTGTTCGTCGGTTTCGCAAACGTGATCATGCCGCTGCAAATTGGCGCAGCAGATGTGGCCTTCCCGCGACTAAATATGCTCTCTTTCTGGCTCTTCACCTTCGGTAGCGTTACTGCAGTTGCCGGCTTCTTGACACCTGGTGGAGCTGCATCCTTTGGCTGGACCGCGTACGCACCACTTGCTAACTCAACTTACACACCAGGAATTGGTGGAGATCTTTGGGTTATCGGTCTGGCTGTTTCTGGTCTCGGAACGATTCTCGGTGGCGTTAACTTCATTACAACTATTTTCACAATGCGCGCACCAGGTATGACGATGTTTCGCATGTCGATCTTCTCTTGGAACGTTTTGCTTACATCTATCTTGGTATTGCTTGCCTTCCCACCACTTGCCGCAGCGCTACTCGGACTGGAATCAGATCGCTTATTCGGTACACATTTATTTGATCCAGCTAACGGTGGAGCCATGTTATGGCAACACTTGTTCTGGTTCTTTGGGCACCCCGAGGTTTACATTCTCGCGCTGCCATTCTTCGGAATCGCAACTGAAATTCTGCCAGTCTTTAGCCGCAAGCCAATCTTTGGTTATAAAGGGCTAATCGCTGCAACGATCGCAATTTCTGCGCTCTCTGTTGCGGTTTGGGCGCACCATATGTTCGCTAGCGGTCAGGTTCTCTTGCCGTTCTTCTCATTTATGACATTTCTTATCGGTGTTCCAACCGGAGTTAAGTTCTTCAACTGGATCGGCACTATGTGGCGCGGCCACGTAACATTTGAAACTCCGATGCTCTGGGTTATGGGATTCCTCGTAACATTCCTATTCGGTGGCTTAACCGGAATCATCTTGGCATCGCCTCCAATGGACTTCGCAGTTTCCGCTTCATACTTCGTGGTTGCACACTTCCATTACGTGCTATTCGGAACAGTGGTATTTGCGATGTTTGCCGGTTTCTATTTCTGGTGGCCAAAGATGACAGGGCGCATGCTCAACGAACGCCTAGGAAAGATCCATTTCTGGACTCTCTTCTTCGGATTCCACACAACATTCTTGATTCAGCACTGGCTCGGCATCAAGGGTTTCCCTCGTCGCTACGCTGATTACCTGGCAACAGATGGTTTCACGGGAATGAATATGATCTCAACGATTGGTTCAGCGCTACTGGCGCTTTCAATGATTCCATTCTTTGTAAATATCTGGATTACTCGCAAATCACCGTTGGTAAATTGTGACGATCCATGGGGTTACGGCTCCTCCCTTGAGTGGGCAACATCGTGCCCACCGCCACGCCATAACTTCTTAACTATGCCGCGCATCCGTTCAGAGCGCCCAGCATTTGATCTTCACCATCCACACATAAAGACTGAAGGGCACTAGTTACGGATGAAAACTAATTGGCAGCTCTTCTCAGGACTTAGCGTCTTCTATATTTTAATGGCGAGCATCTACTTCTATGTTGGCGGCGAAGCATTAGGTATAACCGGAATGATCTTGGCCGCTTGCCTTGCCGGAATGGTTGGTTTCTATCTTTGGTTTACTCAAAAGCGAATTGGTCACGTTCTTCCAGAAGATCGTCCAGCAGCAGAGATTGCAGATGGAGCTGGTGAGTTGGGTTTTTATAGCCCTCATTCATGGTGGCCGCTGCCAGTGGCGATGAGCGCAATGGCGCTGGGACTATCACTGGTAATTGGTTGGTGGATGACTCTTATCGCCCTTGGCGCTCTCGTGATCAGCATCATCGGCTTCGTAACAGAGTACGAAAAGCCACTACCTGAAAACTCTGCTCACTAACCTAAATTTCTTAATTGTTGCAATAAGTTACTGCCATGGAGCAAGTGCGTGCGGAAATATTAAAGGTTGATTTCCCAAAGACCGCTGCAGCCCGCATCATGATTGCCGCCCCGGCTCAGCAAATCTTCGATCTGCTCGCCGACCCGCGATGCCATCCGCTCTTTGATGGATCAGGCGCGTTGCAGGGGAGTATCTCTGCTCCAGCCCGCCTTTATGTTGGCGCAAAGTTTGCGATGGCGATGAAGATCAAAGTTCCGTACCGCATCACCAATACAGTTTTGGCTTTTGAAGAAGCTCGAAAAATCACATGGTGCCATTTAATGAAATGGACTTGGAGCTACGAGCTAGTCGATCTAGGAAATGGCCAAACTCAAGTGACCGAGATCTTTGATGCCCACGACCTACCTTGGTTTGCAGACAAGTGGCTAGATATAACCGGCGCCTTGGCACACAACCCCAAGTTTATGGCAAAGAGTTTGGTGCGCTTAAAGGCGATCTGCGAAAGTAATTAGTGGTGTTCGATCTCTTTGAGATCTTCGGCAGTTGCCTTTGGAACAGCCACAGCATGCGCTTTGCTCATGCGTGCGCGTAACTTGTTTTTGAGCGCCTTCGGGCGGCGGACGCCGCTGGCATCGTGCTCCTCAAGTGCAAGCGCTGGTTGTTGTTCGTGTTGAGTAAGCAACCAAGCCTTTTCAGCCGATATTGGTTCATGAACTTCCACGAATTCACCATGAGGCATCATTACCAACCGGCCTGTTTCGCGACCGTGCAGAACGAGTTCGCGATCTGCACGCTGTAGAGATAGGCACAAACGCTTAGTGATTACGAAGGCGAGTGGAGGTAGCACGAAGATCGAAATTCGTGAAAACCACATAATCTGGTTGATTGTTAAATGGAATGTAGTAGCGATGATGTCGTTTCCGCCGTTGATAAGTGCAACCAACATGAAGGTAAGTGACATAACGCCAAGTGCGGTGCGGTTTGGCGCATTACGCGGACGATCAAGGAGATGATGTTCGCGCTTATCGCCGGTTATCCAGCTTTCAATAAATGGATAGAGCGCCATGCCAGTAAAGAGAATTCCGGGAACGATCAAACCTGGAATCAAGATGTTCCACGAGATGGTGTGTCCAAAGGCGTGAGTCTCAATTGGAGGAGACATACGCACGAGACCATCGAGCCAACCCATGTACCAGTCTGGTTGTGAACCAGCAGAAATTTGTCCAGGTGTGTATGGGCCATACAACCAAATCGGGTTGATGGAAGCGACTGCGCCAAGGAAGGCGGTAACTCCGAAGACGATAAAGAAGAATCCACCAGCCTTTGCCATGTAAACAGGTAGCAATGGATATCCAACGACATTCTTTTCGGTACGACCAGGGCCTGGATACTGGGTGTGCTTCTGGTACCAAACCAACATCAGGTGGACGGTGATCAACGCCAAGAAGGCGCCAGGTAGAAGGAGCACGTGCACTGTGTAAATGCGTGGAATAAATGCTTCACCTGGGAATGCTCCGCCGAATGCAAAGAATGCGATATAGGAGCCGACCACAGGCAGCGCTTGAATGATTGCTTCTGCAATACGAATACCTGTTCCAGAGAGCAAGTCATCGGGAAGTGAGTAACCCAAAAATCCTTCGACGATTCCGAGAGTTAGAAGACCAACGCCGATGATCCAATTAAATTCGCGTGGCTTTCGGAAAGCGCCAGTGAAATAAACTCGCATTAAGTGAACAACGATTGCTGCCATAAAGATCAAAGCAGCCCAGTGGTGAATCTGGCGCATCAAGAGACCGCCGCGAACTTCGAATGAGATATGAAGTGTTGATGCGTAAGCCGCAGACATCTTTAAGCCAGCCAGCGGCTGATAGTTACCGTCGTACACAACTTCGCGCTGTGATGGATCAAACCAGAAAGTTAAAAATGTTCCAGAGAGTAAAAGAATAATAAAAGAGTAGAGCGCAATTTCACCGAGAAGGAATGACCAGTGATCTGGAAAGACTTTGGTTAAATTTTTCTTCATCCATTTGGCAGCGCCAGTTCTTTCGTCAACGTAATTAGCTACGTTGCCTGCGATTCTTTCACGTGCTGTCATGATGAGCGCTCCCAGAAGCTAGGTCCAACAGGTTCGGTAAATGGTTGTTTAGCGACTAAGTATCCCTCGGAATCTACTGTTATCGCGAGTTGAGGCAAGGGGCGAGCAGCAGGTCCGAAGATCACTTTTGCGGCTCGGGTCACATCGAAAGTCGATTGATGGCAAGGGCAGAGCAGATGTTTAGTCTGTTGTTCATATAGCGCTACGGCACAGCCCATATGGGAACAAATTTTCGAGAAGGCGATAATGCCTTCGTGGGTCCATGAAAGTCTCTCGGCGTCAAGATTAAATTCTTCAGGGCGCAGACGAATCAAAAGAACTGCATCTTTGCCGATATCTGACAACGGGCGGTGGGCCCCAGCTGGGATCGCCGGAAGAGTTTGTGCAACTGCGCCAACTTCAAGATCTTCGGGACGAATTGGGCGATCACCTGGATCGGTAACCAAGCGAGTTCCGGCTTTCCATGAAGTCTTTGAAAGTTCATCGCCAGGAAGTGGACCAAGATCGCGAAGCAAAATAATTGGTGAGAGACCAGCTAGCCCCAGAGCAAGACCAAGTGTGCGCTTGATCAATGAGCGACGACCAAGACCTGCAGCAGCAGCGCCATCTTTTGCGGCCTTAACAAATTCTTCGCGATCTTCCTCAGGTGATCGGAATTCGTGGCGCTGGATAACAACTTCTTCATCCGGCATCAAAGTCTTAGCCCAGTGAATTGCTCCCATTCCGATAAAGAAGAGTGAGGCTGCCATTCCTAAGCCAAGGAAGAATTGGTGAGCGTTGGTATTTCCAAGAATTGGAAGGAAGATAAATAGATCTTGTGGAATGAAGATGTAGGAACCAATAAGAAGTACTGTGCCAAGCGCTGAAAGCAAGAAGAGAATCGCTACTTGGCGTTCGGCCTGCTTAGCAGCTTTTGGATCGGTATCGGTACGTCGGTGAACGTGCGCTGGAAGACCAGGATCTTTAATCGCTTCGATTTCATTAGACATGATGTATTTATCTCGCCTTCATCGCTAGCCAAACTGCAACACCAACTAGCAGTCCGAGTCCAAGTGTCCAAACCAACAAGCCTTCTGTAACTGGACCAACGCGACCAAGCGCAACTCCGCCAAGTTGTGGCTCTGATTCAGCAGATTTAATCCACTTAATAATTGAGAGTTTCTCTTCAGGGGTAATTGTCTTATCAGAGAAGACCGGCATTGATTGTGGGCCGGTGATCATTGCTTCGTAAATGTGTCGTGGTTCAACGCCCATCAAAGTTGGTGCGTATTTGCCTTGAGTAAGTGCGCCACCTTGCGCTGCAAAGTTATGGCACATGGCGCAGTTAGTGCGGAATAGTTCGCCACCTTCAGCAGTTGATCCATCGCGTTCGTAATTTAACTTTGATTCGCTTGGAACTTCTGGGCCTGGTGCAAGAGATGCCACATATGCCGCAAGGGCTTCAACTTGCTTCTCGTTGTAAACCGGCTTCTTGCGCATCGCTTGAACGCTCATATCGGCCATCGGCATACGCCCCGTCGCGACCTGGAAATCTACTGATGCGGCGCCAACGCCGATGAGTGAGGGTGCGATTCCCCCGCCTTCCGCATTTAGGCCGTGGCATGAGGAACATCCCTTAAGAAATAGTTGCTTACCTTCATCTATCAGCGCGCTCTTTTCAGCCGCGGATAGGGGAGTGCTAGTTGCCGCACCAGCTACCGAGAAAGTAGCACCGATAGAAAGTAAAGCTAAGACCAGGAGAAGTGGCGCTGTCGCACGATGTCTGCGAAAACGTGAGAGACGTTTCAAGTTATGTTCCATTTCTACCCAGTGATCATTTAATTAGATAAATCGCTGCGAATAGCGCGATCCAAACAACATCAACGAAATGCCAGTAATAAGAAACAACTATTGCCGTCGTAGCTTGGTTGTGAGTGAAGCGACGCGCCTTGGTTACGCGAACCATCACGATCAAGAACGCGATTAAGCCTCCAGTTACGTGAAGGCCGTGGAAGCCAGTTGCGATATAGAAAACTGATGTATAGGCATTTGTAGAAAGTGCCAGACCTTCTTGTGTAAGGCTGGCATATTCAAAAATTTGACCAGCGATAAAGAAAGCGCCCATTAAGAATGTAAGAGCAAACCATTCGCGCATTCCCCAAGACTTTACGCTAAGCAAAGATCCGGTGCGCTTGGCTTGGAAACGTTCTGCTGCAAATACACCAAACTGACAAGTGACAGATGAGAGAACGAGCACTGTTGTGTTAAGCGCCGCGAAGGGAATATTAAGAACGCCGGTTGATTCCAGCCAAATGGCCGGACCTTGCACCGCGCGAGTGGTGAAGTACATTGCAAAGAGCGCCGCGAAAAACATGAGTTCGCTAGAGAGCCAGACGATAGTTCCGACCGCCACCATATTGGGGCGATTTATCTTGTTATGGGCCGCGAGAGTTGAGCTGGTCATGGGCGTAAGTATCCCTGAAAGTACGCTCACCTACCTATTTCTGGCCTCGGTTCTAGCCCTAAAATTGGCCAAACTTTTGGTGAAACGGGTCACGCGCTTTGGGCTCGAAATCGGGTAGGGAATGGCTCCGCCTTTGATTAGACTTTGTAACATGAACGCAGCACGCAAACCTGTCATCGCCATATATTCCGATGATTCTGCGGTCCGCCAAGCGATTGTTTCTGCATTGGGCAAGAAGGTTGCTGGAGACTTACCGGAACATCAAATCGAAGAGTTTGCTACCGGGCCAGCTCTGCGCGCCTACGTAGACCGCAAGAGCGCTGGAGATAATTCACCGGCAGATCTATTCATCTTAGATGGCGAAGCGGTACCTGAAGGTGGCATGGGAATCGCTCGTCAGTTAAAAGATGAAGTATTTAATTGTCCGCCGGTTCTATTGATTACTGGCCGTCGCGAAGATGCTTGGCTAGCGGCTTGGTCTCGCGCCGAAGCCACTGTCATTCATCCGATCGATCCTTTTACATTAGCTAATACTGTGGCTGAGTTAATGCGCGCCCGCACAGTGGCGACCGCGTAACTTCATCTCGAAGGCAAAGATCTGATGAGCTCCCTTGACTGGGCTGCAGTAATTGCGAAATTAGAAAGCGGCTTAGATCTTGAGCCACAAGAGGCGCAGTCGATAATGCGTGAAGTACTGGAAGATCGCGCTGATAAAGAACTTTTGAAGACTTTTCTTCTTTCATTGAAGAAGAAAGGTGAAACCTCCGAAGAAGTTGGCGCACTTGTTGAGCAGATGTATCGATTCTGTGCGCCCATATCTATCAAAGAGCGCGCGGTCGATACAGTCGGAACTGGTGGCGATGGTGCGCACACCATCAATATCTCAACTACTGCTGCGATTATCGCGGCCGCGGCCGGGGCACGAGTTGTAAAACACGGCAATCGCGCCGCCTCATCCAAGTCAGGTGCAGGTGACTTACTTGAGGCACTTGGCGTTGCCATAAATCTAGATGGAGAGAAAGTTGCAAAGACGGTTGCCGAACTTGGCATTGGATTTTGCTTCGCGCCCGTTTTCCACCCTGCGATGCGTTTTGCCGCTCCAGCTCGCAAGGAATTGGGTACTGCAACGGTATTTAACATTTTGGGACCGCTAGCCAACCCTGCAAAACCGAAGGCGGCAGCAATAGGTGTGGCAAACGAGCGAATGCATCTAGTAATGGCGCAGGTTCTAGCCGAGCGCGGCGTAGAAGGATTTGTATTTCGTGGCGATGATGGCCTTGATGAAATTACTTTGGCAACCACTACTTCTGTACTGACTATCGGCAATCGTGAAATAGCTAGCGATCGCGTGGATGCAAAAGATTTCGGCATATCCAATGCTCCAGTCTCCGCACTCGTTGGGGGAGATGCGCAAGAGAATGCACGCATTACCAAGGCAATTTTTGCAGGCGAACGCGGAGCGCCGCGAGATGCGGTTTTGTTAAATGCAGCGGCAGCGATTGCGGCCTTTGATGGAGAACTTTCACTAACTGTTCATGAACGTATTTCGAAATCTCTAAAAAAGGCTGAAGCTGCTGTCGACTCCGGAAAGGCTGGCGCACTTCTAGATTCCTGGGTGGTGCTAAGCAATCAGTTAATTGCTGGCTAGTCGAGCGGTTTTCGCTCTCGCTTTCTTTTGAAGGTCGTTAAATCTCCCAAAGTTGAAACTCCGAAAGTGCCCAGGCGCTCGAATATTCCGTGCAGAACATCGACGGTTGCGCGCGCATCATCTAACGCTCTGTGAGACGGTTCGATTGTCGCGCCGAAAAATTCCGCAAGAGTTGCCAATCTACAATCTGCAACTTCATCGCGGCCCAACGCAGATCGTGCGATTCGCACAGTATCCACAATCGTGTAGTTCGGCCAGGAAAACTGATTCTGGCTAGCTGCTGCTTTTAGAAAACCAATATCAAACGGTGCGTTGTGGGCGACGAGCACCGATTCTTCATGCGAGCCCAAGAATTCAAAGAAGGTTGGAAGTATCTGCTCGATCGCCGGTGCATCAAATAACATGGAATCGGTTATGCCGGTCAAAGATGTAATGAATTCGGGAAGCGCGTGCCCTGGGTTAACAAAGCTTTGGAACTCGCCGATGATCTCGCCACCGCGAACTTTTAGCGCGCCAATTTCGGTGATACCGGCTCCAACTGAAGGTGCAGCGCCTGAGGTTTCGAGATCTAGGACTACAAAGGTGGTCTTGGCTAGAGGGCGAGACTGAAGCGACATGTAAGCAAGGCTAATCCATGGATATGACTATTCGATCTGGTTATTCTTTGAAGCATGGGATTTGATGGAGCTCCAGCACATATATTTTCCGATTGGTCATCGCCTGGCCACGGGACGAATAAGGAAATAGGAATACTTCTTGTACATGGCTACACAGGTTCGCCTGCAGCAATGCATCCGTGGGCTAAATATTTAAATCAACTCGGATACACGGTTCGTGTCCCGGTACTGCCTGGCCATTGCACGAAGCCCGAAGATTTAAATCAAGTTAAGTGGGAAGAATGGCCAGCAAAAGTTGAAGCCGAATTAGCCGAATTATTTAAGTCCTGTAAAAAAGTTTTTGTATGCGGACTATCCATGGGCGGTGGCACAACGCTCAATGTCGCCACGCGTTGGTCCAATAGATTAGCCGGCATCATTTTGGTAAACCCCATGATCCATGTGCCATTTATCGGGCCTGAAGTCGCCTTCTTCCTTTCGCGATTTCAAAAATTACGCAAATCTGTCGGAGATGACATTAAACGGCCTGGAGTAACTGAGTGGGGCTATGACGCCTTGCCAACTCGCGGTGTGTATCAACTTCTAAAAATGCTTAAATACACACGGGCCAGCTTGCAGGATGTGTCCGTTCCCATGCAGTTATTTCATAGCGTCGATGATCACACCTTGCCAGTATCCAATACCGAAATAGTTATGAAAGGTGTTGGATCGCGAATCAAAGAACGCATCGAACTCACCAATAGTTACCACGTTGCCACCCTTGATTACGACGCCGAGATTATTTTTGAAAACTCTCGAATATTTATTGAAGCTCAGTCAGCCAAATGAGTAGAGAAGCGATTGAGCAGGCACTTGCTAAGATCGCAGAAATTGATAAGGCGGGCTATCAACTTAACTCTGTTTTAGCTATCTCCGAAAATCTCAATTACAACGAGACTGGTGGGCCACTCGCCGGAGTGCCAATTCTAATTAAAGACAATATTGAGGCACTTGGCCTTCCCGCCACTGCCGGATCCCTGGCGCTTTCCAATACTCCCGTGGTTCGAGACTCAACAATTGCCAAACGCTTACGAGCCGCTGGTGCGACGATTATTGGCTCAACCAATCTTTCGGAATGGGCAAATATTCGAAGCGGTAAATCAACTAGTGGTTGGTCAGCAGTCGGTGGATTAACTGCAAATCCGTGGAAACATGCACATAGCGCTGGCGGTTCATCTTCTGGATCTGGTGCAGCGGTCGGAGCAGGAATAGTTTCAATGGCTGTTGGTAGCGAAACAGATGGGTCAATCGTTTGCCCAGCATCGCTAAATGGTTGCGTTGGAATTAAACCAACTGTGGGATCTATTCCACGTGATGCGATGATTCCAATCAGTGCCAGCCAAGATACGCCTGGTCCCATGGCGCAAACTGTGGAACAAGCGGCGCTGTTGCTCGATGTACTAACCGGAGAAAACAAGTACCGCAGCGCGATCAACTCTGACAGTGAGTTGAGAATCGGTGTAGTCAAAGAATGGGTAACGCAAGATTCTGGAACAAATCAGCTTTTTCAAGGACTGTTGAGCAAAATTGGAAAGATCGCAACGATCAAAGAGATATCACTTCCTGAGCCATCCGAAGATGAAGGTGAATCCGAGTTCAAAGTTTTACTGCAAGAGCTCAACGAAGATTTGGCAAGCTATTTGAAGATTCGGCCTGGAACAAAGGTTAAAACCGTTAAAGATGTCATCGATTTCAATAGCGAAAATTCTGACTTGGAATTGCAGTATTTCGGTCAGGAATATTTTGATCTAGCACTCACGCTTGGTGGTCGTAACGAGGATTACAAGAAACTGCGTGCCCGAAACTTAGATTGGGCGCTCAAT
>Ga0214923_10006295_pt1 | contig 13399 bp, 15 predicted proteins | sample LL1510_MetaG_FD_177993 | JGI IMG/M metagenome (GOLD analysis project Ga0214923, IMG submission 177993) | Freshwater microbial communities from Lake Lanier, Atlanta, Georgia, United States - LL-1510 | ecosystem: Environmental > Aquatic > Freshwater > Lake | place: USA: Georgia | collected...
TGGCTTGCTTAATATCTTGTTGTAAATTTTTTTCGGTAATGTGGTTAAGCTTGATAGGCAAAGAATCGGTTGGCAAGGTTTTGTCGGTAATTTCTTGCGGTTTGCCGTTTTCTTGCCGATAAAACAGCGATAAATAAAAACAAGAGTTTAAAAAATCTTGTTTGGCTTCAAGCATAGCATTTTTGCGATTAAGAATGTTTCTTTTGTTTTCAATCACAATAATATTGGCAACATCACCTTTTTGCAAGCGAATTTGTAGCTGTTTATCTCGCTCTAAAGCCAGTTGGTATAAATCTTGGTAGATGAGATAAATTTTGCCATACAAAAACCACTTCCAGTAGGCTTGTTTGGCATCTTTGCTAATTTCGGCTTGCATTTTAGTTAATTGCAGCTTGCTTTCTTGGTTATTTAACATAGCATTGGCAATGGCTAGGCGATTTTTATCAAACATATTGTTTTGCAATAGAGAAACAGAAGCCCCAAAACGATATTCGCCGTTATTATTAGTAAGAAACTTACCATCATAATCGGGAAAATTACCATAAGATTTGCGATAGCCAGCATAAACTTTGCTACCTAAAAAAGCATTTTGTTTTTCTAAAAAAACATCAAAAGTTTTGCCGTCGTAAAAACCCTTGGTGGTGGCTTGATATTGTTGTTTTAACCTGATATCAAATAAACCTTGATTTTGTAGAATATCTCCTTCACTTTCGGCAACTTTTTCGTAGTAGGCAAGTATTTTGGGATAATGTTTTAAAGCAGAATCAACCACAATTTCGGGCGAAATTGCTTGATTTGCGAATGCTGAGCTAGTAATAAAAAAAATCAAGATGACTAATAAATTTTTAAACATATTTTTTATAGTTTTTTGGCTTTATTGGTATCTTTATCTTTGGTAATGTTTAAATCAAAATCGGCAGGAAAGCCGTTGATTTGTCGCCAAATTTCGTAGCCTATACTCACTTTGTTTAGCAAAATCCAGCCATAAACTTTGGCTCCATGTTTTAAAAAATGTGGATCTGGCCATTTATGACCATCTTGTGCTACTACAATTACTCGAAATTTACCGTTATCAGAAACCGAAGCATCTACTGCCGAAACAATTCCAGCAAAAGTGCCAACCGATAAAGTAGGCCAGCCCGAAAATTGCATTGCTGGCCAGCCTTCAAATTGCAAACGAACTTTGCGATTTTGCCAAATAAGCGGGATATCATTACCATCAACATAAAGCTCTACCGCCATTTCTTGTAGTTTTGGAGCAAAAGTAGCAATTTTATCGCCTGCTTTTACCGTGGTAGAGTTGTTGCCTGCCAACACTTTTAAGATAGTGCCATCGCTTGGAGCAAGTATGAGTTGACTTTCTTGCCGAGCAAGGCTAATTGAGGCTTCTAACACTTCTGCCGAAGCATTTTCGGTGGCGGTGAGAAGTTTTTTATATTCTATTTTAGCATCTTCATAGTTTTTTTTCGAAGCCAAGCCTTGGGAAAAAAGCTGCTGCTGCCTGTTGTAGTTTAATTTAGAGGTTTCAGAAGCTATTTTGGCTAGCTCATATTTTCGTTCTTTGATGTTTTTATCGGCTTTGAGTTTATCAATAATCAATGGATCGTTATCGATAATTTCGACGATTTTATCGCCTTGTTTTACTTGATCGCCATCTTTAACAAACCATTCGCTGATTCGACCATTAACCGTAGCATCGAGGTTTTGGGTACGGCTGTTGGGGTTGGCTGCAATAACATAGCCTAAGCCTTTCACATTTTGTTGCCAAGGTAAAAGAGTAAGTACTACCAATATAAATATAAAAAAAATCGCCAAAATTTTTTTTAAAATAATAATTGGTTTTGGTAATTTTATTTGCTCAAAAACAAGATTTGGTTTATTCATATTGCTCTTCAAAATTATTTAACTCGTCAATGCTTTCAAAAGCAAAAACTTTTTCCATAGCAAAAAATAAATAACTATCAAAGCCCACCATATGATCTCGACGGTTTGAAAAATATAAAATAGTTGCTTGATGATTTTTGGTAAGAAAATGCAAAATATTATTTCGCATTTTTAAGCTAAGCATATCTAAAACTTCGGTAATGATGATGATTTTTGGCTCATCAACCAAAACTTTTGCCACCCGAAGCAAGATTTTTTCAGACTCCGACAATGGCCAGCCAGAAGGCAAAATAGGTAAAGATAAATCGCTGTCGAATCTTTTTAAAACATTTTTTAGTTGAGTAATATCAAGAACCTCATGCACTTTTTTGTTATTGACAACCTCTTGATTAAAAGTGAGATATTCATAAATTGTGCCATCGATAAAACTTTGGTTGTCGATGATGGCAATTTGATTTCGTAATTTATTAAAGTTAAGATCAGAAATATTTTGTTGGTTAAATTCAAGTGAGCCGTAAAGTGGCTTTCGTAGGCCAGAAACAAGCTCGATTAATAATTTATGAATTGAAAGATTTTCGGCAGAAATTAAATAATTTTTGCCAGCTTCAAAATTGACATTAAATAAAAATTTTCTTTGAAAATAATTATCTACAACATTGTTAAAAGAGATGTTTATTGGTTTGTTTTCGAGACATTTACTACCTAAAACTTCTTTTGGTAAATAGTGTATTTGCGAAAGCTTTTCGCAAGCTGCCACTAGCTCGTAGATAGATTCTAGATCGCTACCAAGTTGCGAAATATTATAAAGCACAGCCGAAATAATAAGCTCTGATGCCACCAGTTGCCCCAAAGAAAGCTGACCTTTTAACACCAAATAACCACCAACAATCAGCAAGGCAGAAGTGGCGAAAGTATAGAGAATTAAAGTAAGGATAACCTGAAAAAATAAATAGTAAAAATATTTTTTTCGTTCTTGTAAATATTGTTTGGTGATGTTTTCAGTTTTATTGAGGGCATATTCTTTGGCATTATCTGATTTAAACAACAAATGATTTCGAGCGATATCTTCAAACCAAGAAGCCATATCGTATTTTTTTTTGCTGGTGGCAAACTTGGCGATAAAGCAATTTTTGGCAAAAAGCTGCCAAATAAAAAAGGTGGCAAAAAGCACCAACAAAGCAAAAAGTAGCAACACCCAATGATAAAAAGCTACTAAAATTAAGCCAATGATAGATTGTAAAATATTGGCAAAAGTTTTGGTAAAAATTTTTGGCACAATTTTTTGGACATTAAAAACATCAAAAAATCGATTGATAAACTCGGTTTGATTAGATTTTTCAAAATCTTGGTGATTAACATTAACTAATTTATTGACAATTTCAAAAGAAAACCGAGCGAAAAACCTTCTTTGAAAAATTTCGGTAATATAAAATTGTAGAGCATTTAAAACCGAAGAAAAAGTTACTACTAAAAATAAAATAAAACCCAAAACCAAAATGGGCTGTAAAAGAGCGGTAAAAGCAACAGAATTAATAAGTAATTGCACCGAAATTGGCACTGCCAAGCTTAATAAACCAATAAAAATGGCATAAACCAAAATAGTAAGCAAAAAACTTTTTTCGTCTTGCAAAACTATTTTAAACAAGCTTGAAATTTGGTTTCGCTTAACTTGGCTGGCAAATTTGTGGTAAAAACTGGTTATAGGCATATTTTTGATGTTTTTTTTGGTTGTTTAAAAAATTCTACAGCAATTTATTAAAAAAACAACTGTTTTTTCCGGTGTGGCAAGCAGGGCCTTGTTGTTTAACAATTAATAATAAACAATCAAAATCGCAATCAGCAGTAATTGAAACTATATTTTGATAACAACCCGAAGTTTCGCCCTTAACCCATAAATTTTGCCTTGAGCGAGAAAAATAAGTAGCAAGCCCAGTTTGTAAGGTTTGAAGCAAACTTTCTTGCGACATCCAAGCAAACATCACCACTTCTTGGTTAGCTTCATTTTGCACAATTGCTGGAATCAAGCCTTGCGAGTTAAATTTTAGCTGAGTAATATTTTTAGTATTTATTTGGTTATTTTGGTTTGGCATTTTATATGGTATTACTTAAATTTAAAATATTTTAGTAAATATTATTTTATAAGGCAACAAAAAACTCTTGCATTTTAATTTTATTAGATGTATTGTGTGTATTTATAGTTAAAATATTTGTTTTTTAATAAAAATTATGGAGTCATATGAAAATTATAACTTCATTGTCAAGTGCTCGGAACAATGGTCAGAGGCATGGTAAAGGCGAATATATTTTTGCCAATGGCGATCTTTATGTAGGAGAATGGAACAATGGTCAGAAGCATGGTGAAGGCAAATTTATTTATGCCAATGGCTGTTATATAGGACAATCGAAAAATGGTCAGAGGCATGGTAAAGGCGAATATATTTTTGCCAATGGCGATCTTTATGTAGGAGAATGGAACAATGGTCAGAAGCATGGTAAAGGCCAATATATTTCTGCCAATGGCGATCGTTATGTAGGAGAATGGAGAGATGATAAGATGGATGGTTATTGTAGATATGAAAATAAGACAGGTGTTACTGTTATTGAGGGATATTGGAAAGATGATCTATTATATGAAAGAAGTAAAGGTGATCAATTACATGAAAGAAGTAATGAAATTAAAAGTCGTATAATTGAGTCAGAAATATCCAGACAAATTAACCCAGCAGGAAGTTATTGTTATGGGTAATCCGCTTAAAGGTATTTTACCATCAACTGTTTTTGCATTAGGGCCATTAATAGTGAAAAAATTAACAGAGATAGGATGTATAACTCTTGAATCTGGTGTTAAGGTTGATTGTACTAATAAAAGAATAGGTATATCTGGTTTTGGTACAAAAGTTTTTTCGGATTATATAGACAATGTTTTTTTTAGATCCAAATGATATAAAACCAGAGGAAATTGTTTATTTTTTAGAGAATCTTTTTAATCAAATTAAAATTAAAAATCAATATCCAGTAATTGAGTCAGAACAAATTAACCCAGCAGGAAATTATTGTTATGGTTTTGGTTGTTGTTTTAATCCGCATCAAATTAAAATTAAAAAAAATATCAGCCTAGAACAAATTAAAGCTTTAAAAGGTTATAAAATCACTGCTACATCGGCATCTGTTGCTAGTCTTATAGCTTTAAAATGTTTTTTAAAAGATCCAAACAACAGAGAAAAATTTCGAGAAATCGCTTTAGAAAGATTACAAATAAATCAAGACGAAGAGCAAAAATTGCTAGATAACTTAATATATTTATTAGACAAAGCTATGTATATTAATCCGCCAGGAATTTTGTTTCTAGAAGGTTGTTGCATTGGTGCTCTAGAAAATCAGTCTTATGGAGTGAATAGTAGCTTTTGTAGCGAAAAATATTTTACCAATATGATTAACGAATATTTATCTGGCAATTTTAAATTATATCCAGTAATTGGTTTTAAACATAATATTGAAACAAGTAATTATAAATTTTTATGGAGTATTGCAAGCGAAGAGCATATCAGTATGTTTTCTTCTGTTACTGATGAGATGGTGTTCCCTTTTTATTATGTAGCAGAATTTGCCAAAGAATTAAAATATACAAATCAATTAAATGATGAAAAATTAAATGATGAAAAAATTTCTGAGTTAGTTTATCAAATTATGCAATATCATAATTTACAAACGATTGAGAAACATATTGATGAGAAATTTGCAAACACTCATGACGATAATGAAATCATTAAAGATATAGCTAAATTTTATTTAAAACTCAGAGATGAGTATTTAGCTTCTCAATCAATGGAAAATTTTGAAGAAAAATTAGTAACAATTTTCGAAAATCACGAACAGAGATTGCGACCAAAACCACCAAGTGTTCGTTGCCAAGGATTGAGATTAATGAAATTAAATGGAGATCAAGAAAAATTAATCGGGTAAACAGGGTTATGGAGAAAATATCTCATTTTCTATTTGATTATTTTAATTTCCCATTGTAGTGGAATATTAAATTTTTGTAAAACTTTTTCTTGAGCTAGTTTACCTAAATCAAGTAGGTTTTGGGCTGTTGCCTGCTTGGTATTGATTAAAAAATTACAGTGCTTAGCTGAGAAACAAGCATCGCCAATAAAAAATCCTCTTAAGCCTACTGCATCAATTAGTTGCCAAGCTTTGTAATTTTGGTTGTTTACTGGGTTTTTAAAAGTGCTACCTCCAGTTTTTGCCCTGATTGGCTGGGTTTGTTCTCTTTGTTGTAAAAAATCGCTGATTTTTTGCGATATTTCTGGTTGATTACTTGGCTTACAAGCAAAAACCGCTTCAAGAAAAATATATTTTTTAGTTAAGCTATTGCCACGATAAACAAAGCCAAAATCTTGGTTGGTGAGTTTATGTAGGTTACCCTGATAATCAAGGGCAGTTGCTTCTAGTAAAAATTGCGAAACTTCGCCACCATAACAACCAGCATTCATAGCAATACTTCCGCCAATTGAACCAGGAATAGTGCTTAAAAATTCTAGCCCGCCTAAATTATGTTGCTGGCAATACAATGCAACATTAGAGCATAAATTTGCCCCGCCAACAGTAAGAATATTTTGATGATGGCTAATATTTGCAAACTCTTTGCCCAGTTTAATTACTACTCCAAAAATATTATGATTAGCAATAATAATATTTGAGCCAGCCCCAATAATATGTAGCGGAATTTGGCTATCGACCTTGTTTAAAAAATTTTGCAAATCAGAAACACTGCATGGTTTAAACAAAACATCGGCAACAGCAGGTAAACCAAACCAGTTAGCTATGTTAGCCGATTGTTTGTAAGTGCCTAAAACTTTTGGCAAAGAGTTTTGCATTTTATTTTTTTAATCTTTTAAAGCCAAGTTCGAGATCTTCTTTTAAATCTTCGACCGCTTCTAACCCAATGTTTATTCTTAAGCAAGTGTTATTTGTGTAAGCAAAGTTAGTGGCGGTGCGAATTGAAGTAGCATCAAACGGCAAAATTAAAGATTCGTAGCCACCCCAAGAATATCCCATACCAAAAAATTGTAGTTTATCTACCATTCGAGCTAGTGATTCGTTAGAATATTTTTTATCAAGCACAATAGAAAATAGCCCTGCCGCTCCTGTAAAATCTCGCTTCCAAAGATGATAGTTAGGATCGGTTGGCAAAGCAGGGTATAGAACTTTTTCTACCTCTGGCCTTTTGCTGAGCCAATTAGCTATATCTAGGGCAGATTTAAAGCAATGATCGATTCTTAGTTTAGCGGTTCGTAATCCTCTTTGCACCATATAAGAACAATAAGGAGCTGCAGTAGCTGCCATATAGCGAAAGGCTTCGTACATTACTCTAAAATGTTTTTCTTGCACAGTAATAGAACCCATCATTATGTCGGAATGGCCGTTAATGTATTTAGTAAGAGCCATAACCGAAACATCAACTAAATGATCGAAAGGTTTAAAATAAATACCGCTCGCCCAAGAATTATCAAGAATAGTGATAATTTGATTTTGCCGAGCAACTTTACAAATTGCTGAAACATCAGATATTTCAAAGGTTTGCGAGCCAGGGCTTTCAAGAAAAATAACCTTAGTATTTTCTTGGATTAAACTTGAAATATCACCACCAATGTGCGGATCAAAATAAGTAGTACTAATGCCAAGTTTTTTTAAAAATTTATCGGCAAAGCCTCTGGTTGGCGAATAAACACTATCAACCATCAGCATATGATCGCCCTGTTTTAAAAAAGCAATTAAAGCAGTGTTAATGGCGGCCGCCCCAGAAGAAGTTACAAAAGTATTGTAGCCACCTTCTATTTCGGCAATTGCTTGCTCGAGAGCAAAATTAGTTTGAGTGCCGTATCGACCATATTTTAGCTCGTAAGGTTGCACTAAGTCGTTATTAGAATAACCTCTTTCAGCATAAAGTAAATCTTTTAAAGTCGGAAAAACAATAGTTGAGCTTTGATAAATCGGCGGGTTCACCATCCAGCCCTGCTCTTTTGGATGCCTGCCTGCATGCACAATTTTTGTGGCTTCATATAGTTTGTTATTCATATTTTTATAGTAATAATTTTTATAAGCGGTTTAATTTTATAAAAAATATTTTGTAAAGCAACAAAAAAACTCTTGTGCTTTCATTTTACTAGATGCATTCTGTAATAACTTTATTCTTTATACATATTATTGTATTATGGTTTCTTACACTTTATTATTTTTTCAATGTCATTTGTATATTCTTTTAAAAATGTTTGCTAAGGAGGTTGTGATATGGCAAAAAGTACCCTGAGATATGCCAATGGCGATTTTTATGTAAAAATAATATAAGGCATGGCAAAGGCAAATATACATATGTTAATGGTGATATTACTGTGCAAGGTATTTATAAGAATAATATCTGTATAGATTTTATAAAGGTAATAATTCAAAGTGAATTTTTATTTTCTTGCTTTTTTGATGCCAAATAGATATAATTAGCATTTTACAAACTTTTTACTATTTTTAGTTTCATTTTTATGGCTTTAATTAATCATAGTTTAGCAAATTTTATTGCCAAACGAAATAATGTTAAATTTTCATTTGAATTTTTTCCGCCAAAAAATGAAGAAATGGAGCAAAAATTATGGCAAGCCATCAATAGTTTAAAACATCTAAATCCTAGTTTTGTTTCAGTAACTTACGGAGCTGGCGGTTCTACCCGAGAAAGAACTCACCAAACCATTCAAAAAATACTTACTCAAACTGCTTTAAAACCCGCCTCTCATCTCACTTGCATCGCTGCTTCAAAACAAGAAATCGCCGAAATTTTACATAACTATTGGCAAATTGGAGTTAGGCATATTGTGGCTTTAAGAGGCGATATGCCTGCTTCTAGCCCAAATTATCAGCTACACCAAGATGGCTATCAATATGCTAGCGATTTGGTGGCAGGCATTAAAGATCTAGCAAAATATGGTATTAATTTTGATATTTCAGTAGCTGGTTATCCACAAAAGCATCCACAAGCTTCATCTTTAGAGCAAGATATTTACTATCTAAAACAAAAAGTTGATGCTGGAGCAAGTCGCATCATCACTCAGTTTTTCTTTGAAGCTGAAGATTTTTTAAGATTTGTCGATCTTTGTCATAAAAACAAAATTTTTGTGCCAATTATTCCAGGAATTTTACCAGTAAGTAATTTTGCCCAAGTGCAACATTTTGCCAAAATGTGCGATATAGCCATTCCTGGCTGGATGTTTGAACTGTTTAATAACCTCGATAATCACAAAGAAACGAGGCAACTTATTGCCTCTGTGGTTGCCACCGAGCTGTGCCGAATTTTGCATAACTATGGCATTAATGAGTTTCATTTTTACACCTTAAACAGAGCTGATCTCACTTTGGCGATTTGTCATTTATTGGGTGGCAATATTTCATAATTTTTTATGCAGTTTTATCGTTATAAAATTGTAGTTGAGTATAACGGCACTAATTATTATGGCTCACAAATTCAACAAAAACCTGCCCTACCAACTATAAATCAAGCTATGGTAATTGCTCTAAATAAGCTTACCAATCATAATTTACTTGATTTGGCGGTATCTGGTCGAACCGATGCAGGAGTGCATGCCTTAGGGCAAGTGTTTCATTTTGATACAACAAAATTTTTACAAAATCACCAAATAGTTTTAGGTTTAAATCACTATTTGCAAGCCGAAGATATTAGGGTTATTTCTGCATATTTAGTTGATGAAAATTTTCATGCCAGATTTTCGGCAAAAAAACGAACTTATCAATATCTTATTCAAAATAGGCAGGCACCTTCGCCGTTGTTAAAAAATTTAGCTTGGCATATTGCTAAACCTCTTGATATTTTAGCCATGAAAGAAGCCAGTAAATTTTTACTAGGTTGTCATGATTTTTCGGCTTTTCGCGATAGTGAATGCCAAGCTAAATCACCAATTAGAAGCCTTGATATGATTGATTTTATTTGGCAAAACTCTGCTTATAATCTTGAAAATAACGGCTTGCTTGCCGATAGTTTAAAAATAAATGTGGTAGCAAAATCCTTTTTGCATCATATGGTTAGAAACATTGTTGGCACTTTGGTTTATGTGGGTTTAGGCAAATTTAAACCAGCAGATGTTTTAGAAATTTTACAAAGCAAAAACCGAAGCAAAGCAGGGCCAACCGCCCCAGCTTGCGGTCTTTATTTTTTATCGGTTGATTTTTAAGTTAAAATGATATTATACCATTTCTATTCTTTTGTAAAAAAGCTTGCCTTTAAAAATTCTAATATTTCTCCATCTAAAACTGCCGAAGTATTGCTAGTTTCATAGCCAGTTCGTAAATCTTTTACTAATTGATAAGGATGTAAAACATAAGATCTAATTTGGTTTCCCCAGCTATTATCTGATTTATTTGCTTCGTTTAAGTTATCGATAGCCTTTTTTTTGTTAATTTCTAGTTCGTAAAGCCTTGATCGCAACATTTTCATTGCCTCTGCTTTGTTGCGAATTTGCGACCTATCTGATTGACACTGCACCGCAATGTTAGTAGGTAAATGAGTGATTCGAACAGCAGAATCGGTTTTATTGACATGTTGCCCACCAGCTCCAGAAGCTCTAAAAGTATCAATTCTTAAATCTTTTTCTAAAATATTAATTTCAATGTTGTCGTCTATTTCGGGATAGACCCATACAGAAGCAAAGCTGGTTTGTCTTTTGCCATTAGCATTAAATGGCGAAATTCTAACTAAACGATGGATGCCAGTTTCGTTTTTTAACCAACCGCAAGCATATTCACCGCTAATTTTTATAGTAGCAGATCTGATACCAGCTTCGGCATCGGCTAAAAAAGATACTATCTCACTTGAAAAATTAGTTAAAGTAGCAAATCTTTCATACATTCGAAGCAACATCAAAGCAAAATCGCAGGAGTCGGTGCCACCAGCTCCAGCATTGATATCGATAAAACAATTATTGTAGTCGGTTGGTTTATTAAATAAGCATTCAATAGCAAAATTTCTTGCTTTTTTTTCTAGATCAAGTAGAGTTTTTTGCAAATCAGCTAAAAGAGAAGTGTCGTTTTCGGCCAAAGCCAGTTGTAAATACTGGGAATAATCGTTAAAAGTATTGTTTAGATAGTTAAACTTATTTAGTTTATTATCGAGAATTGCTTTTTCTTGCAAAACAAGTTGAGCTTGCTGTTTATTTTGCCAAAAGTTTTCTTGAATTGTTTGTGTAGTTAGTTGTTGTAATTTTATAGAAAGAGAAGAAGGGTCAAAGACACCTCGCAATAACAACTAGTTGCTCTTTAATGGTATTTAAAATATCAGAAAAATCGGTTAACAGCATTTACGATAAATATTTAGTTTTAGTGTTAATGATTTCTTTTGTTTGAGAATTAAGCAATAGTGAATTAACAATAAAATTACCTTTCTTATTTTTTTTCACACCAGAAAGCATATAACCAGAAGTAACTCCAGCACAGGCAAAAATAATATGACCTCTCGCCATTTGACTAGCGGTATATTGTAGGTTAATATCAGAAATGCCCATTTGTTTGGCTCTTTCTATTTGGCGATGATTATTATCAAAAATTAATTTACCCATCATTTGCCCACCCACAACTTGCAAAGCTGCTGCAGATAAAACTCCTTCTGGAGCACCTCCTGTACCTAAATAACAATCGATGCCAGAATTAGGATTAGCACAAGCAATAACCCCAGCTACATCACCATCGGTAATGAGGCGAATTTTTGCACCAGTTTCACGAGTTTTGGCGATTATTTCTTGATGCCTAGGCCTATCGAGAATCATCACTACTAAATCAGATGTGGAGCATTTTTTGGCTAAAGCAAGATTTTTGAGATTATTAGCAACAGAATCATCGAGGTTTATAACACCTTGCGGTAAGTTTGGACCTACAGCAATTTTTTGCATATAAACATCGGGGGCATGCAAAAAACCACCTTGATTATTATGACCCTTGCTAGCAAAAGCAATAACCACCAAAGAAGATTCGGCCATATTGGCACAAATTGTAGTTCCTTCTAGTGGATCAAGAGCGATATCAACTTTTTCACCACCTAAGCCAACTTTTTCACCAATGTAAAGCATAGGTGCTTCATCTCTCTCGCCCTCACCTATTACTACTTCACCAGAAATTGGCATATTGTTTAAACCCTCTCTCATTGCCATAACCGCGGCCTGATCGGCCATATGATTATTGCCTTTACCAATATGATCGTAGCAAGCAATAGCAGTTTTATTAACCAAAGTAATAATTTGAGAAGTGAGAGAGGTTAAAGAAGACATTAGCTAGATAGTTTTTGTTCTTTAAATTCAACATGTTTTCTAACCACAGGATCGTATTTGCTAAACAACATTTTTTCTGGTTTTTGTTTAGGGTTTCTTCTGGCTAAATAGTAGTAGCCAGTGCCTGCGGTGCTTACCATTTTAAATAAAATAGAGCTTCTTTTTGATTTTGATGCTTTAGGTTTGCCTGCCATATAATTTTAGTTAAATTAAATTGATAACAAAGATTTTTAAAAATTTTACAATCATAATTCAAGAAATGCAACACATTTTTTACATTAAATCACAAAAAACCAGACAATTTACCGTATGGGTAAAAAATTCTTTTTTGTATTTGTGAATAGTATTTGTCAAGTCTAGTTCTTAAATAGTAATCTAAGCTACGATCATAATTAAACGAAATAATAGTTATATTTACAATATTTTTAGATATTTCGGCATCATCTTTACCAGTAATAATCAAATTTCTAATGTAACAATACCAAATTTTGGCATCAATATTTTCAAACAATTTTGTTTTTTCGCTTTTTAATAAATGATAAGCAATCAATTCTTTACCAGCTTTAATAAGCTCTTCTCTTTTGGTTTTTGATAATATAATACCAAGAAATACATAGATTTTCTTTTTCTTAATAGAATCAAGCAATTCATCAATACTAAACGGGCGATAATATTAAGTTGTACTAGAAATTAGACGATATAAGTTTTTGCTACTAAATTTACTTTCTGTTGTAGCAATTTTGTTTACCAGTTTTTCATCAGAAGGAAAGAAAAATTTTTCTGCATTGTTAGTAATAGTAAAATCACGATTTGCTCCTGCTCCTACCACAATGGCAATTTTTACTCATAGCTTAATTCAATTTGCCTTGGTGCCAATGATTTGGCTGATATTTGCAATGCCTTGTTTTTGCAGTTTTTGGCTTAAATCGAATTTGATTTTTTCAACCAAGCCAAAGCCAGCATAAATAAAAGCCGAGTAAATTTGCACCAAAGATGCCCCATAGCACATTTTTTGATAAACATCTTCTGCCGAAGAGATTCCGCCAACACCAATTAATTTGACCTTGCCTTCGGTGAGTTGGTAAAAGTTTTTTAGCACTTGGTTTGATTTATCAAGTAAAGGTTTGCCACTAAGCCCGCCAGCTTGAAAAGAATTAGAGCTTTTTAAAGATAAACTTCTCTCAATTGTGGTGTTG
>Ga0214923_10006296_pt1 | contig 13395 bp, 10 predicted proteins | sample LL1510_MetaG_FD_177993 | JGI IMG/M metagenome (GOLD analysis project Ga0214923, IMG submission 177993) | Freshwater microbial communities from Lake Lanier, Atlanta, Georgia, United States - LL-1510 | ecosystem: Environmental > Aquatic > Freshwater > Lake | place: USA: Georgia | collected...
CGGAAAGAAAAGAAGCGACGGCCAGCTTCTGCTCCATGCCAAGGACCTTAACCAAAGTTGGGAAGGCTCCCTCGACGATCTCTCCCCCCGTCCTCAGGTGTCGTGGGCGAACTACATCCTTGGGGTTCTCCAGGGACTGAAAGATCGCGGCGTGCCTTTGTCCGGGCTGGAGCTGGAGATTTCCTCTCAACTGCCGATGGGGGCTGGTCTGAGCAGCAGCGCCGCTTTGACCGTCGCCACCCAGCGCTGCCTGCAGAATCTGTGGGGATTCTCCATGCCTGCCCTGGAGATGGCCAAGATCTCCCAAGAGGCGGAACACCGCTACGCGGGTGTGAAGTGCGGACTCCTCGATCCCACGGCCATTCTGCATGCCAAGAAGAATCATCTCGTCCTCCTCGATTTTCACTCCTTGGAAGTTCAGACCATTCCCTTCCCCAAGGAAGCCGTCTTTGTGGTGGCTTCCTGCGGAGAAAAACACGCCTTGGTGGACGGGGAGTACAACGAGCGGCGCCAATCCTGCGAGGAGGCCGCCCAGCTCCTCGGGATTCGATCGCTGCGGGAAATTGGTCTTAGTGAGCTGGAGAAGAAGAACGAATTACCCGACTTAATCTATCGCAGGGCCCTGCACGTCGTCGGAGAAACCGACCGGGTGGGCAAAGCCTCTTCCCTGCTTCAGAAAGGAGACATGGAAGGTTTCGGAAAACTTTTGGATGAATCGCACGAAAGTTCCCGGATCAACTTTGAAAACAGCATCCCTGCCCTCGACCAACTCTGTGAATCATCGAAAATCAGCCCGGGCCATCTCGGCGCCCGACTCAGCGGAGGAGGTTTCGGCGGTTCCACCCTTCACCTGATTCAGGCGGATCAACAGACCGAGTTTGTTTCGACCTTTCAAAAGGAGGCGACCCGCCGTGTCGGCCATCCGATCGAATTTTTTGTCACTCGCCCAAGCGGAACCTCCTAATTCAACAGCTCTTGCAGCTCCGCCCAGTCCAGTCCCCTCACAAAGTCCTCCTCACTGACCAACGTCCCCCTGAAGAGTTCTTTCTTTTTCTCCTGCAGTCGCACGATTTTTTCCTCCACCGTGTCACGGGCGATCAGTTTGTAGGAGCTAACGATCTTATTCTGCCCAATACGATGAGCCCGGGCCGTTGCCTGATCCTCCACCGCCGGATTCCACCACGGATCAAAATGAATGACCGTATCGGCCCCCGTGAGATTCAAACCTGTGCCCCCCGCCTTCAGGCTGATCAGAAATACCGGAATGTCGGTGTTTCTTTGAAAACGATCCACCTCGCCCGCCCGATCCAGTGTGCCCCCATCCAGGTAACAGTGCGGGGTCTTTCTCCTGCGCAGCTCCTCCTGAACCAGTTTCAACATGGAAACGAATTGGCTGAACACGAGGATTCGATGACCACCTGAAATCGCCTCCTCCAACCGATCCAAAAAGTACTCCATTTTCCCCGACGGCTCCGCCCATGCCTTGGCACCTGAGCCCGCGGGAGGCAGCAACCCCAAATGACAGCACGCCTGCCTCAGGCGCATGAGCACCGTCAGCACGGCAATCCGATCTCGCCCGCCCGAGGCTTTTCCGGAAAGTTCGCTCACCTGCTTTCTTCCTTCCTCCAGAATCTGGCGGTACACCCCCTTCTGCTCATCCGTAAGCTCGCAGTAGGCGATCTGCTCGATCTTCGCGGGCAGATCCTTGGCCACCTCCGCTTTGGTTCTGCGTAAAAGAAAAGGCCGGACGCGCTGACGAAGCCTCTGCTGGGCCTTTTCATCCCCCAACTTGGCGACGGGAATCTCATACCGGTCCCGAAAATCCGTCGCCGTGCCCAGATACCCGGGCATCAGGAAGTCGTAGATCGACCAGAGATCCAGCAGCGAATTCTCCAGCGGCGTCCCGGTCAGGACCATGCGGTGGTCGCTCACCAGCTTTTTGACGCTGACAGCCGTCTGGCTCGTCCGGTTTTTGATATTCTGTGCCTCATCCAGGATGACGGCGTCAAACTCCAGTTTTTCATACTCCGCAATGTCACGCCGCAAAAGGGCATAACTGGTCACCACCAGATCATGCTCGGGAATCTTGGAGAGCAGGGGTTTCCGGCCGCCCCCGTGCAATGCCAGCACCCGCAGCCCGGGGACAAATTTTCTCGCCTCATCCATCCAGTTCATCACGAGGCTGGTCGGGCACAGCACCAGGGCGGGCAACTTGGTCCTGCTCTGGCTGCGCCTGAGCTCAAGAAAAGCCAGGGTCTGAAGCGTTTTTCCGAGCCCCATTTCATCCGCCAGCACCCCGCCAAAGTTGTTTTTTGCCAGATATTGAAGCCATCCGATCCCCTCCCGCTGATACGGTCGGACAATTTTTTCCAGACGCTCGGGGAGCTTGGCTTCCTCATAATCCGACAACTCCGTGGGCGGCTTCCAGTTCGATTTTCCGCTGATGACCCATCCCGTACCCCGGATGGCTTCGCCGAAATAACCGCGGAATCTTTTCTCCAGCTTGTACCGCGTGCCGTCGTTTCGGACCTGGCAATCCTTCAGGACCTCCTGAAATTCCGCCACATCGTCCGTCGGAACCAAAGCAATCCGTCCCCCGGAAAGCCGATGATGGCTCAGCCCCGTCTGCAATAACCTCTGCACCTCCGCCGGGGTGAGGGCATCGTTTCCACCTCCCGAGCGGAAATCCACCTCCACCGTCAACCAGGACCCGCCCGTGTCCTTCAAGGTCACCTCGGGCGCCACATAGTCGCAGCGGCTCAGCAGGGATTCCATTCGGGGCGTCATCTTGACTTCCCACTTCTGTTTCCACCGGGGAAGAATATTTGCGAGAAAGGCGCCGACTTTGCCTTCTCCCGCCAATGTGTAACGCTCCGCCGCTCGCTGCCCGGGAAGAAATCCCGCCGCGAGGAGCTCCCTCTGGGCTGTCCGCTCCATCGCACGGCCCCGCACCCGATATCTCTTCGGATCCGCACCGTCCGGCATCCAGGCATCCATGCCCTCATTCTGCCCTGGCATCCCCGTTAAAATATGCGACTCCTTTCCATACACCGCCTCCAACTGACAGCTGATCCCCGATAGCAACCCATCCAGTTCAACCCGGATGTTGGGAGCCATGGTCTCAAACTGCAGCCCACGGAGCCGATCCCCCGGCTCCACCCGCACATGCCTTTCCAATAAAGGCATCTCCCTCTGAAGAAAGGTTGCGAGACCCTCCCGGGCCACCGTTCGCTCCCCTTTTCTCAACCCCTCATAAGCCGTGGGAAGACTATCCAGCAGCTGCAAATGATCCCCCGCCAATCTCCACCGACCATGGGTTCCCTCGAGAATTTCGCTCCCCTCGGGCCCGGGAGGTGCAGGCACCAACTCCAAATGCAAGACCCCCTCCGTGTCCAACTCTGCTTTCAATCGGGTCCCATCCATGGCACGGGTCACCACCAGATGTTTTTTTCGACCGATGAAAATGCGCGGATGCCCCAACAGTACCGGAAAAAAAAGATCCCGATCGGCGGGGCTCAGCTCCGCCTCCCCGTGAACCGAGGCCCCCTCCAACTTTTCCAGCATCGACAAAAGCACCGCATCCGATTCATCCACGATATACGGCTCCACCTTCTCCACCGCCACCGCATCCAGACTTTTCGTCGGCCCCCCGTCCACCGAGGCCTCCACGGTGAGGGGAATTTTCCCAGACCTCCAGGTCTTTGCCAGATCGAGGGGAAGATGCACTTCAAGGCAGAGGGGTTTTGAACCCTTGCCCGCCAACTGACCCAACACCCTCGGAAAACGCGGGGCCATCGCCCGGGCCGCCGCAGCCACGGGACCCGCAACCGCACCGTTCGGTCGAGGAACCGGCCCAGACGCCGATCTTCCATTTTTTTCCAAATATTTCAAACTCAGGGCGATCACATGGGGACAGACCGTTCCGTACTCCCGGGCCTGACGGCAGCTGCAAAGATTCTCCACATCGGAAAGTCTCTTGCCCAATTTCAAACGCGCATTCACGGTCCCCGTTCCCGCCTGCACCACACCCCCCAGCATCGGATCCACCCAATCCACCGACATCACCTTTCCCGCCTCCCAGAGGGAGCGCCCCTCCTGCATGGCCCTCCAGCCCCCGATCTCCAGAAGCATCTCTTTCGATAACACAGAGGGTGCCGAGGCAGTTTCCGACATACTCCATAATCTTATGAAAAGCCGACAAGGGCGGGCAATCCCACCTTGCCCCCCCTGTGCTCTGCTTGGGAACAACTTTTGTTTGTCCTCGGCTCTTTCCACCAGCACGGTGTGATGTAGGATCTACCTAAGATCGTGACCCGCCCTAAACTGCTCCTCTCGCTTGTAGGCATCCTCGGCCTGGTATGGATAGGGCTTTGGATCGCTCAGGGTTGGGGCACCGTAACGCTTGTTTTTGAAAAAAAACCACTCTCCACAGTCCTACGCTCCTTCACCAGCCAATCGAAACTCAAAGTCATCACTGATATCGACCTCAATACTCCCATCACAATCCAAGTCCGTCGGGTCCCCGTCGCGGAGGCCCTGGAAGCCCTCCAAGCTGCTGCCGAATCCCGCGGGCGACTGGCCTTCCTCATTGCCCCGAACCAAGCTGGCCTGCAGAACCTGATCTCTCTTATGCCCCGGCCGAGTAATCAAAGCGGGATCAAATCCCTCGAATATAGGATGCCCTTTCTTTTTGTTCCTGGGACGGAAGAACTCCCCCAATGGCGCGACCCACGGGATCAGGTTTGGACTCCTTCCGATTTGGCAAAAAAAGATCTTCGCAATCTGGCAGAGGATGTGGCCCAAAAAACCGATATTCGCATCTTTTTCTCCGAATCTTGGGATCCTTCGGTCCTGAAATCTGTTTCCTCCGGACCCCTGCGTTCCTCCTTACCCTCCCTCGCCAAGGCATCGGGCGGAACAGGCGAACTCGTTTACCTTCTTCCAGGCCAACGATCTCAAAATGATTCCGGCGAGCGCACCCCGCCAAACACGGAACGTTGGCGCCAAAACGGGTCGGAAGGGACCCCTCTTTCTGCAGATGCTTTTGCGGAGCGCCTGAAAAATCGGTCCAGCGGCCTCTCCGGGGATCAGGCCAAGGAAATGCAGGCCTCCATCGAGGAGTCCGTCAAAAACTACCGGAGCTGGTTGGACCTGACTCCAGAGGAACGAGAGAAAAAAATGCAGGAAATGATGCAGGACCCCAACCGTCAGCAGCGCGGGTCAGACCGCTTCAGCCGCGCCATGCGTATGATGAGCCCATCCCAAAGGGCAAGCCGGTACAGCCGTTACAATTCGCAAAAAGGAGCCGCAAAGGATCCTGGCCATACGCGGTGAAAACATGTTCTCCCGCTTTCACCCTGGTCGAACTGCTGGTCGTTATTGCCATTCTTGGCATGTTGACCAGCATGATGTCCCCAGGAATCCAGCGTGTCCGCTCCCAAGCTGAATCCACGGTTTGTGTATCCAATTTAAAAAACATCGGCACGGCCATCTGGCTCTGGATTCCTGACAACGGAAACCAGTATCCCCGGATCGAAAATGATCCTACCCATCCGATTTATGAGCCGAACGATGGAGCCAAAACTCTCTATGAAACGCTCAAGAATTATGGAATCACAACGAACGTCCTCGCCTGCCCGGGCGACCTGAAAAGTCAGGCGAAATACTATGCGAAATACAACAACAGCTACGAATGCCCTCCTTGGGCGGGTGACGAGGCGGTGGCCAGCGGGCAAATCCTCATTTATCGCCCGGGGGGAACTTTCCAAATTTCCGCCAGCCGGGTGACTTTGGCTTGGGATTACGAGAACGTTCACGATGGCGGTTACAATCGTTTGAAGGCAGACAACACCGTAGAACACAAGAGTCTCAAAACCAGCTACAAATAATACGCTCTCGCTTATCCACGGTAAACTTAATCTTCAACTTAGACTCTGATTGGGGGTATCTTTTCCCCGTGATCCGCTTGGGCGTGAATATTGACCACCTTGCCACCCTTCGGCAGGCCCGCTACCGCGATCCGATCCCCGGGGTCACCCCGGAGCCTGATCCCGTTTCCCTCGCCCGCATCTGCCTGGCCGCCGGAGCCCACTCCATCACCGTCCATCTTCGGGAGGACCGGCGTCACATTCAAGACGAGGACGTTCTCCGGCTCGGCCGCGAATGCCGCGAAAAGCTCAACCTCGAAATGGCGGCCACCCCTGGAATGGTCGACTTCGCCCTCCGACTCCAGCCCGCCGAAGTCTGCCTCGTCCCCGAAAACCGAGCCGAAGTCACCACCGAGGGCGGCCTCAACGCCTCACACCAAATTCAGAATCTAAAGCCCATCATTGAAAAACTTTCCCAAGCCAAGATTGTCACAAGCCTCTTTCTTGATCCCGACCCTCGCCAAATCGATGCCGCCGCCACCCTCCAGGCCCCCGTGATCGAACTTCACACGGGCCGATTTGCGGATGCTAGCCCTGGCGATCGACCAGCCGCATGGGAGAAGCTCAAATCCGCCGCGGAGCAGGCCCACCGACTGAAAATCCAGGTCAATGCCGGCCATGGTCTTCGCCTTTCGAATCTGACGGATCTTCTTTCGGTTCCCCACCTCCATACCCTGAACATCGGCCACTCCCTGGTTTCACACGCCCTCACCGTGGGTCTTCAGCAAAGTGTCCGTGACTTTCTTTTGGCCATCAAAAAGAAATGATTCCCGAACGAATCCTTGGCCTTGGCATGGACCTGGTCGAAATCGACCGGATCGATGAATCCCTCCAACGTTTTGGGGATCGATTCCTCGAAAAGATTTTTCACCCTTCTGAGATCGAATACGCCCGCTCCCAATCCCGCCCTGCCATCCCGCTCGCCGCACGTTTTGCCGCAAAAGAAGCCGCCTCCAAAGCTTTTGGCACAGGAATTGGCCAGCTCTTGCCTTGGCTGGGAATGGAAATTGAGCGCCAATCCCACGGACAGCCCTTTCTCCGCCTGCACGGCCCAGGAGCCCAACTCGCAAAGGATCGGGGAGTCACGCGCTCCCTCGTCACATTGACACACACCCGCACCCACTCGGCCGCCACGGTCCTGCTCCTTGGCCCATGATTGTCCTCTCTCCCCCGATGGCGCGGAGTTGGGAGAAGAGAAGCCTGGAGGCCGGTGCCCGCATGAAAGACCTGATGCGGCAAGCGGTCGACGGTGCCCTCCTCGAACTGCTCCCCTTTCTACCAAAACCGGGCACGGCTCTTGTTCTTCTGGGTTCCGGCCACAACGGGGAGGATGCGGCCCTTCTTGGAATCGAACTGAAGAGGGTCGGGTGGAAGGTTGAATTTCTTCTCTCCCGTTCTCCGGGCAAACGAAAGCATCCGGATCCCAGGGTCAAAACAAAATTCTGGAAAAAAGCACTGGTCTGGCCTCGCAAGCCCACCCTCTTTCTACAAGCCGATGGACCACGCCTTGTCATCGATGGAATTCTGGGTTTGGGGGCAACCCCTCCACCCCGCCCCGCCGAGGCGGAGATGATTTCCTGGGTTGCTGGGCAAAAAAGAGGCTCCGACCTTTACGTCGCGTTGGACCTTCCCTCAGGGCTTGATCCGGCCGACGGCTCGGCTCCAGGTCCTGTTTTTCCGGCCGATCTCACCATCGCCTTGGGCTCGGTAAAAGAGGGTTGCCTTCGCGACTCCGCCCTGCCCTTCGTCGGCCAGCTCCGTGCCGCCCCGGTGGATTTTGGAACTCCCGCCCCAAAATCCTCCCTGGATTTTTTCCGCCCGCAGGATGCCTGGCAGAGTCTCAGATCCCGCCCATCAAATCTTCACAAACACTCCGCCGGAGTCGTCCACCTTTGGGCGGGTTCTACCGAATATCCCGGAGCCGCCTCCCTCACCTCGTCGGGCGCCCTGCGCTCAGGCGCGGGGTACGTTCGCTTGTTCACCGACCTTGCGGTCGCGGAATCATTGTCACCCCACATCCCGGAACTGCTTCTCCATCGTCTTCCCCCCCGATCCGCTCCCCCACCTGAAATCTTTTCGCAACACGCCTCCGCTCTTGTCATCGGACCTGGCCTCCCCGCCAGCGAAGCTCTGGAGGCGTTCCTTGTCCGGCTTCTCCCCACAATCAAAATTCCCATCGTGCTGGATGCGGGTGCCCTGGAAACTCTGGCACGTCGCCCCGAGATTCTTGCCACAGCCTCGGGCCCGGTCCTCCTCACCCCGCATGCTGGCGAACTTTCACGCCTTCTTGGACACCCTCTGCGCGACCGGTCAGACGCGGCACGGGAGTGGCTCGAAAAATTCCCCGGCACCCTGCTTTTGGCCAAAGGGCCGCATACCTTGGTCGCTGCCGGCGGTCACCCGCTCAGTTTCAACAGCTCGGGCGGTCCCGCCCAGGCTACCGCGGGAATGGGGGATCTTCTGGCCGGAATGCTCGGGGGCTTGCTCTCCGTTGGCTACCCTCCGTTCGACGCCGCGCGTCTGGCCGTTTCCTGGCATGGATTGGCATCCGACCTCGTAATCCAGCAGGGGGGGCCCTCCACCCTGGCTACCGACCTTCTGCCCATGCTTCCTGCCTCTTGGCGGATTCTGGCCGGGCGTGCAGGATAGAGGACCTCCATGGTATTCGACGATCATCGGCACTCGCGCTTGGCCCTGCAAATGATCGACGGAGCTCTTGCTTTCGCTGCGATGTTTTTGGCCTACTGGATTCGGGTTCACCTGCTTCCTACGGCTCTGCCGGTGGAGTCGCGGGAAATCGGGGAGATCACGGTTTACCTCCCCTATGCCGTCCTGATGGCTCTGGCTGCGCCCGTGGTCCTCGATCGACGCGGTTTCTATCGCCACCTTGCCGTCACCCCCACGGGTACTTTTGCATCGTTTCTGGAAGTTTCCCTGATCCTTTTTCTTCTCGCCATCTCTCTCATCTTTTTCTTTAAGGAAAGCCCCAGCCGTTTTGTTTTCCTCTTTTACGTCCCTCTTCTCACCTCTCTTCTTGCGGTTCGGCAGGCGATCTTTCAAAAGATCCGCCAAGCACGTCGCTCAAGCCCCCACTACTCCACAAACCTTATCCTGGTGTCCGACACGGAATTTGGCACGAGGCGGTGGCCCGACCTTTTCCGTGAATCGGGATCCGGCATCCGCATCGCCCGGCAGCTGAATCCCGCCAAGGTCTCCATGGAGGAGTTTATCCAGATTTTGCACGATGAATCGGCCGGAATTGTCCTTTTTGAGGTCGAATCCACCAACCTGGCTTGGTCGACCCAAGCCATTCAAGCCTGTGAGGAAGAGGGGGTGGAGGCATGGCTGAGTACCCGTTTTGTGGGGGCCAAAATCGCCCAAGCCCACTTCGAGGAGGTTCTGGAGCAAAATCTTCTGGTTTTCCGGACGACCCGCGCCGGAGCTTGGCAGTCGATCGTCAAAATGACCTTGGACCGACTGATCAGCGCCCTGCTTCTTATCCTTCTCTCCCCTCTGCTTCTGGTCATCTACTTCGCCATACGATGGGAATCGTCCGGACCGGCCATTTTCTCTCAGAAACGAAGTGGGCGGCACGGCGTCCCCTTCACCATGTACAAGTTCCGAACCATGGTGAGCGACGCCGAGATGCGGCAGGAGGAACTCAAGGCGCGGAATGAAATGAGCGGTCCCGTTTTCAAAATCAAAAAGGATCCCCGTGTCACGCGGGTCGGCGCATTTCTGCGTTTCACCTCCCTCGACGAGCTTCCCCAGCTTTTCAATGTCCTGTTGGGACAGATGAGCCTCGTCGGCCCGCGCCCCCTTCCCACCTACGAAACCCTTGCCATGACCTCCAACAACCAACGCCGTCGCCTCAGTGTTTCCCCGGGCATGACCTGCCTATGGCAGATCTCCGGCCGAAATGATGTGAACGATTTTTCCGATTGGGTCCGCCTCGACCTCGAGTACATCGACCAGTGGTCCCTCCTTCTGGATTTCCAAATTCTCCTCCGCACCATCCCTGCCGTCCTGTTTGGCCGTGGAGCGCGTTAAATCCTCAGAACTCCCGATCCACCCCCCGACAGTCGATTCCCATGAGCGCGCTTCCCCTTCTGCTTGATCAACCGGTCTCCGCTTGGGATCTTCCCCCCGACCAGCCGTACCGGGAGAAACAGATCCGCACATGGATCCTGCAACGTTTCGTGTCCTCTTATGAGGAAATGACCGACCTCTCCCTTCCTCTGCGAACCTCCCTTGCCTCCCGCTTCCGCCTGCGAGCCGCCGAACCGGTCACCATCCAGGGATCCGAAGACACCACCCGGAAATTCCTTTGGAAATTGGGTGATGGATCGTTTGTGGAATCGGTCCTCATTCCGGCTACCCCCGGAAAGGAGGGAAATCGTAGCACCCGCCTCACCCTCTGTGTTTCCAGCCAAGTCGGCTGCGCCTATGGCTGTCGCTTCTGCGCCAGCGGGATCGACGGTTGGCGGCGCAACCTCACCACGGCGGAAATCATCGGGCAGGTCCTGGAGGCCTCACGCATCGCGGGCCGCCGACCCGACAATCTCGTTTTCATGGGCATGGGCGAACCCTTGGCCAACTTACCCAACCTGTTGCCGGCCCTCGATCTCCTGATCTCCCCCGCCAACCTTGGCATGGGTGCCCGCCACGTCACCATCTCCACCAGCGGGCTAGCACCGCAAATCGAGGAGCTCGCCTACCATCCGCTCCAGTTCCGTCTCGCCCTCTCCCTTCACGCCGCCAGCGACGCCATCCGGGATAAAATTATGCCGGTCAACAAACGTTACCCCCTCGATCGTCTTCTTGAGGCCTGTGATGTTTTTGTCCGCGCCAAAAAGAAACAGATTTTTTTCGAATATATCCTGCTGGCGGGCATCAATGACTCCCCGGAGCAAGCCACCCTCCTGGCCCAACATGCCCGCCGCCTTTTCGCAAAGGTAAACCTGATCCCTTACAACAAAGTCGAAGACCTCCCGTACGAACGCCCTTCCGAGGAGGCGATCCACCTCTTCTGTCGCACTCTCCTAAAAGCCGGAGTCCGTGCCACGATCCGTCGCGAAAAGGGCCACGACATCGATGCCGCCTGCGGCCAATTGCGACTCCGGCAGGAAATGAATCAGTCGATGCCGACCTGATCCCTGCAATGTACGCTCTGGAAACCCGCCGCCTCTCCTTTCTCCCCATCCTTCTTCCCCACGCTCTCATCCAGCGACCCGGTCATCCTCCCACTCTGCAGATCTACTCGCCCAAAATCCTTCCCCTCCGGCAGGCCCAAAAACAGTTCCCGGGACGAATCCGAAAACTCCTTCTGCGCTCCTCGGCCCCTTTCCAACTCCGCATTGGTCAACGACTCCTCATCACGAGCGATCACCGAGTCGTATCCTCCAAGGATCGATCGATTCCCAGACTCAAAATCCGTGCAGGCCCTGCTTTTGGCTCAGGCGAGCACGCCACCACTCAGCTCTGCTTGCGCTATCTCACCCAGCTCCTGCTGGATCATCCAAAATCCGGCCCGACGGTTCTCGATCTGGGCTGTGGCTCGGGAATTCTTGCTCTCGCCTCCGCAAAGTTCGGCGCCCATACGCTCGGTTGGGATCTTGACCCAACCGCTATTCAAGAAGCCCAACGCAACGCCAAAGTGAATCGCCTCACTTCTCGAGTTTTATTTCAGATCAAAGACGCTCTTCGGGCTCCTCTTCCAAAGGCAGATCTGATTGTCGCCAACCTCTACGATTCCCTTCTTCTTCATCTCTTGCCACGTCTCGAAAAACACCGCAAAGCTGGAACGAGACTCGTTCTATCCGGAATTCTCCAAGGCCAGGAAAACACTATTCTCCGGACATCCCGTAAACTGGGCTGGAAACTTCAACGCCGAGGCCGAATCGGTCGCTGGTACTGCCTCCAGTTCCAATCCTGAAATCAATACCTCAATACCTCCCGTAAACCCGCCGCAATCCGGATCGCCGTCGGCCGATGGGCGGCCCAAAGATTCGGATGATAAGGAATCGGAGTATCTTTTGCATTCAGCCGTTGGGGCGGGGCGTCCAGGAGCTCGAAACCGTCCGAGGCCACGCGCGCCACCACCTCGGCTGAGGCCCCTCCCCACGGCCACGACTCCCCCACCGCAAGCAACCTCCCCGTCCTGGCAACACTTGCCAAAATCGTGTCCGTATCCAGGGGCTTCACCGTTCGCAAATCCACCACCTCCACCTCATACCCCTCCTCTGCCAACTCCCCAGCCGCCGCCACCGCCTCGTGCACCATCGCACTGTAGGTGACGCAGGTGATATCCCGCCCCGCCCGCACGACCTGAGCCCGAAAGGCAGGAACCGCGCTTTCTGGCAACGCTTCCGACTTCAGATGGTAGTAAAGCAGCTTGTGCTCGCAAAAAACGACCGGATCGGGCATCTCCACCGCCTCCAACAGCATGGTATAGGCATCTTCAACGGTCGCAGGTGTCATCACCACGATCCCCGGGTAGTGGGAATAGATCGCCTCCATCGATTGACTGTGAAAAGGCCCGCTTCCCGGCGTCCCACCCGACGGCAACCGCAACACCATCGGACACGGCTTGCCTGTCCTCCAAAAGGTCGTTGCCGCATGGTTGAGCATCTGATTCAGTCCAACCGTGGAAAAGTCTGCAAACTGCATCTCCACAATCGGCCTCATCCCCTCGATCGCGGCGCCCACCGCCATCCCCACCATCGCATCCTCCGAAATCGGAGAGTCGATCACCCTCCCGGGAAACTTCTCGGCCAGATTCTTCGTCGCCTTGAAAGCACCCCCGAACCCACCGACATCCTGCCCATAAATAAAAACCCGTGGATCATCCCGCAACGCCTTCTCCTGCGCACTGCGGATGGCATCCAGATACGTCACACTCACGATGCCCCTTGCGCTTCCCCCATCCCGCCCGATTGGGTCGCACGCCAATCCTCCTCAAAGGGATCCGGGACCGGCTCTGCAGAAACCTTCGCCACCGCATCCTCCACTTCCCGTTGCGCCTCGTCCCGCCAACCCTGCCAAACCCCAGCCTGCCTCCTCTTTGTCATCCACTCCTCCATCACGAGAAGGCAATCCCGACCCCTGACCGAACTCTTCATTTTTTTATGCACATACGAACCATCATCGTGCTCCCCGTGCCCGCACAACCTTAGCAACTTGCCCACGACCAGCTGTGGTCCCGCTCCCTCCCTGGCTCGCTCCACCGCTCTCCGGATGATGTTCCAACAAGCTTGGGGATCCGTGCCATCGACTCCATACCCCTCGACACCATATCCCTTCGCCCGATCCACCAGCTCCTCACACGCAAACTGCCTCTCTCTGGGGGTGGAGTAAGCGTACCCGTTGTCCGCCACGACCAGCACCAGCGGTAATCGCTCCACCGCAGCCAGATTCAACCCCTCGTGAAATGATCCAGTCGAAGTCGCACCGTCCCCCGCACAGGTTA
>Ga0214923_10006297_pt1 | contig 13395 bp, 6 predicted proteins | sample LL1510_MetaG_FD_177993 | JGI IMG/M metagenome (GOLD analysis project Ga0214923, IMG submission 177993) | Freshwater microbial communities from Lake Lanier, Atlanta, Georgia, United States - LL-1510 | ecosystem: Environmental > Aquatic > Freshwater > Lake | place: USA: Georgia | collected 2015-10-15
ATGTAGAACCTTTTCAAGACTTTGCAAATCCAGAAGTTGATGCAAAGATATCGAACGTAACAAGTTCAAACTATCAGTTTTTTGCAACAGGAAGTTTAGTTGAAACAACAGGTTTAGGGTTCCAACAACCTCTTTGGAGCAAGAACAAGATAGAGATTGATATAACTCCAGCCACAGAACAAACTTTTACTCTTTATAAGAGCGCAAGTGCTGGAAGTTATCCAATGGGCTATTGGAACCCTAACACAAAGCTTTATGAAGGGATTGGGACAGGAAAAGGTATTGATAGTTATTCTGGTAATTTGAGTGGTTTAAGAAAAGCTTTAGATGAACAAACATTTGGATATACGTTTTCAATTGATGATAGTGGTGTTCTTAGTGGTTTTGACAATGAACAATTTAATTTATATGGCAGACAAACCAGCACATATGGATTTCCATATCATCCAAAGTTTCAACCAACAAGTTCACAGCAAATCTTAGCTTCGAATCTGATATCCGAACCTTTTTTGCTAGAAAAAATTGTTTTAGAAATTAGTGGATCAGCAGCAATATACCAAAATAGTGGATTAAATCCAAAGTCACCAGCAATATGGAGTTTTTTCCTTTTAAATTCCAGACAAATAATTCCGTACTCTACATCGAAACAACAAAATGTAAATTACACAGCAGGAAGCGCAGTAAAATACACTAGTTTTACAACTTCTTCTTTGCTAGGTCCAACCATATTGGATGTTGTGGATACTATTCAAATTGCTGTCAGCTCATCAGTTGATTCAAAAGGTCGATTAATAAGAGAACAATTGATTAAACCGTGGACTGATTATACAATTGGTGCAACAGGTTCTTTTCAATTTTTAGCAAATAGTACAGTAAAATCTCCCATATCTTTTGATTCTTCTATTCCTAATGTGTTTTCTGGGAGCATTGCAACAAGAAGACGAGTTGAGTGTACATTGGTTTCTTCTGGAAGAAACCAATATTATGATGTTAATGGAAGAGATTGGGATACCAGTTTTGAAAATCCAGTTATTGTTTCAACAGGATCTTTTAATTTAGGCACTGGAAATGTAACTGTAAATATCAATGAAAAATATACAAAACCAAACCCATATATCCTTTTACCAACAGATAAATTAACTTTTGGATTTCAACTTCCATATCAAGACCTAAATAAAATTGAATCTAATACATTTATTTTTTCCCCACAAGGCATCAACAAAATCATTCTTTACGGGTCAACGTTAAGGTTTAATCCAGAAACAAATCAACTTGAAGAATATCATGACACACTAAATCAATTAGTTTCTTCAACAAGTATTCATGAAGTGATAGGAGAATAGTTAACGTTATGCCTCAATATGATGTAGAAAACAGATTCTCTTATTATAAAAGCTATTCAGACAACATTCTTGTTGGTAATCCAAAACCTGCTATTGGAGATACAACATGGAATCGTGTTGTTTCTGGGAGTGTTGTTAGTGGTTCTAATGAACCTCGTGTTGCAACAGTTTATAGTAAATTCCTTTTTCAATCTCAAAATCCATTTTTCCGAAGTGGAGAAGTTAGATACGTCAGAATTGCAAGTTCCACCCAAACCATTCAAGATACTATAGTACCAGATGTTGTTGGTTTATATACTCAAGGATTTACTTCTGGTACAGGAAGTATTGTTAGTATGTCTTATAATCCATTCTTTTTGGGTGGAAGAGCAGGATATGCACTTTTGTTTTCAAGAGATGGAATTCCGGTAACAGGTAGCGATGGTGAAAGAATTAATAATACAGAATGGAATTTTTCTTTTCCATTTGAAAAAAAATATTTTCAAGTTAGTAAAATCAAAGCATCGCTGTATAGTATCAATTATTCTTATTTTTTAGATACATTATATTCAAATATATTCACAGCAACAAATTCAACTTTTGTTCCAAACATTAACAGTTATCAAATATTATTAGCTCAAACTACAACAAGTAGTGCTATTACTAAAATACTTTTTGATTATAATCAACCATGTTTACCTCCAAATGGTACACCTGTATCTTCTTTCTTTGGTTCATTAGTGCTTGATGATCGATCAAGTAATAGTTTTATATTTGGAATTGATTCTAAACCTGCATTTGCTTTATCTGGTTCGATTTACCAATATTTGACTGGTTCAACCACATGTTATCAAGCAGAAGGTTGGAAATACGGTCTTTATAACGGAATTCCAACTAATTTTTCTTGTGTGTTTCGTCAAAACAAATATGGTCAATTTAGAGACATGCTTGAAGGTAGATTTTATACCCAAACCTATAACAATCCTGCTGCTGGTGGACCGTTGGATAGTGGTATAGCATTTATATCTGGTGCAGCATTAGCTGGAGAAAGTGATGAATGGTTATCTGCTTCAATCTATAACGGAACAAATGTTCAAGCAGCATATGATGTAAATCCATACGGCTCTGGAATATATGACAGTTATTATCGAGCTTCTCAGCCTTGGTTTGATAATGATCCAAGAGCGAAATAAAAGCAACTATATAAGAATAAGGATTAAAAACTAATGGGAATTTTATCACCCAAAAAGCGTTTGATGGATACGATTCTTACGGATGAAGGTCGCAGACAACTTGGCACAGGTAAATTTGTACCTGCTTATTATTCTTTTTCTGACGCAAGTGCTGTATATTCTCCCTTGGATACTTTTGTTTCTGGTACAGCACCAACAGACAACATAGCCACATTAATATCTTTTGAAGCTTTTCCATTGCCGCAAGATCAAGTTGCATATGAAGCTGATGACACAGGTGCATTGGCTGTGATGGGAAATAACAACTATTTTAGTTCATCACAAGGTACAGTACGTGTTATAAGCGGTCAATTAGTAAAAGGTTGGGAAGAAGGCATACCAACAGTGCTGTCAGCATCTAACGCATTTACTTCTTTGGCAACAAGCATCATTAATGATGGTGGCAATAACTTTAGAAAGTTAATGATACTAAAAAGCCCAGATTTGTTGTACACAAACCGAGATGAATTTAAATTAAGTGTAACAAGCAGTGAATTTAGATTGTTTGACAACATGATGCCGGGGTATGTAGAAACAGGAAAGTTAGACGCTACAGAAGCATTATATAACGATAGAAGACTATCCCACATTGACAACTTTAAATTCTTGCCTCCAATAAATAAACGTATACCAAATACAACGGCAGTAACAGCATTAGGGAACTATGAGTCTGCAATTAATGGCAACAGAGAAATCATAACATACAGTGATTTAAAAAATGAGTTTTTAAACAATGTTGTACAATATGGTACAGTTACAAACTCCACACCATTACAAAAACAAACAGTGTATTTTAATGAAACAAGTATAACAAACAGAATTGTTGGACAAATATTTGAAATTGGAGACGGATATGTAACAAAATTAGATGTTATTGATTTCGGAGTTTTCACCATAAGAAAAACAGATCCTCCATTATTCCCAGATGAACCAAATCCTAAACCATTAAATCCAGATGTTGTAACAAGTACAACAAGAATTCATGTTTATTTTGTTGGCAAAGTAATGAAAGACTCAACAGGCACAGACAAGTATCTCAACATTTTTACTTTAGTATTCCAATAATATTCTCAAAAGGCATAAGTTACTACTTATAACCAAGTTGAGAAAAAAGTGCAGATAAAGTCTACAACAAACACAATTGCTAGTCCAGCTACTTATTTTGCTTTTTTAGAGCAAATAACAAAAACCACATATCAATACACACTTGAACTTAATGTAAGTAAAACAGCGGTTTTAAATTCAAAAGCAGTTAGTTTGGTTGTAAGAACATATTACAAAGATCCTTTAAATGCAATTACACCTTCAATTTTTTCAAAAGAAAAAACCAGTACAGTGTTAGAACAAAACCCTGTAAGTATTATTTCTAAAATTCAAAAACAAGCAATTTCTAACACAACTCAAATTATGGATGTAAGAGCAAAGTATCTTACAATTTCTAGTTTTTCAATTTCTGATTTAATAGAAAAAAACAATACTGGAATTGGGTTTGCTCCAATAACGCAAGAAGTTGTTTCTGGCGAAATAAATGTTATGCGAACAAACAACAATAAAATTATTGATGTGGAACTAGAAGAAGACAGAACTATAACACAAATAAGCACAAACTTAATCAAACAAGAAAAAACAGATCCTGCACAAACAATTGTAAGAACATACGCTACAGATACTGCTTCTGATACCAACAACGGAGTTCTTGGAATTTCATCTCAAAGTCGCTTGTTTAATAACCAAATAAACAAAATCGCTAGTGATTTACTTTCAATCAACAGCCAAAATCAAAAACAAGAACCACCAAACTACAAAGCGTTTTCAATAGCTGAACAAGATGAAATTCCTGTTAAGCTTAACATAGAATTTGAAAAAGAAAAAATAGGGTTAAACAACTTTTATGTTTTGTGTACCATTTATGACAACAACAACAACATTCTTCAAGAATTCACACAGTTTGTTGATAATGCAACAAACATATCTTTTTTTAAGAAACCAAGAATTCCACCTGCTTTTCAAGTTTATAAACAAGCAGATGGACAACTAGCTTTTGTATTTACACAAAAAGATGAAAATGCTTCTGGTGTGTTAGTTTATCAAACTGTTTATAACCAAACTGATTCTGCATCAACAACTTCACAGAACTTGGTTGGCAAATATCAAGTTGCATTTGGTAGAACCGAAACGTTTATTGTTGAAAATCAAAACTTTGGTACAATATTATTTCGAGCTTTAAGTTATAATGGTATTGATACAAGTAGCGATTTTTCAAGTGAAATAATTCAAGTTGATCCTCCAAAAGAAGACATAATCAATAACAATGTGTTTATAACATTGAATTATTTTTATGTGGATCAAGGATTAAAAATAACAGTAACAAATATTCCAAATGATATTGCTTGGATAAATTTGTATAAAACAAATATCACAATTGACCCAAACCAAGAACAGTTGTTGACAACATTCAATGTTGGTGGAATGGGAAATAACAACGCTTTTGCTTATTTGGATTCTAATTTAGACCCCCAGAAAAACTACAGTTATCAAGCAAAAGTTTTGGATATATATGGGAATGAATTAAATTCTACAGGTTTATTAGAGATAAACTATCGGCCACAAATTTCTGGGGATACCACAGTTTCTGTTACGGACCCAGTAACAACTATAATATCTGCTGGAACAAATTCTACATTAAGTTGGGATGTAACTTTTGATATTTCATACGCTGTAGTTCCCGGTTTGGAACAAAACGTTCGTAATTTGCTTACAAATCAAAATTTAATAGAATATTATGGTAAAGATATTGCTGCAAATGATTTGCAACAGTTGTTAGTAACAAAAGTTGAACTTCGTGATTTAGAAACTAATGACAAATATTTTATTTCTTTCACTGATGGTACTTTTATCCAAAGTCAAACAAACTTTGGTCCAATTACCAAGCAATCTCGTTATGTTTACGAACTAACAACGTACATAAGACATCCAACAACAATTCTTAAAAACAACATACAAACAGGTAAATCTCAGGAAAGACCTTCAACTAACAATGTAAAACCAAATTTAGGTTTAAAACCTCAGTATACTTATTATCCTTTCAATGTAACTCATCCTTATGGATTACTAACTGGTACTGTGCCGAAATCTAATGGAAATGAATTTGTAACAGAAACTGGTTATAATCAATTAGAATTTGGTGAAATAGCTAATATTTCATATGTTTATATTGACTTAGTGCCACCAGTTACTTCTGTTGTTTCTTTGCAAGCATTTAAATTCAACAAAGAAAACATACAAATAGCTTGGTCAGTTGATGGTGACCAAACAAAAATAAGTCATTTTATCATTAGAAGACAAAATAACTTCACAGGTAAAGTTGATCTTATTGGAAAAGCACATGGAATAAATGTGCAGAACAATTATAGTTTTGTAGATCCAATCCGAAAAACAGATACAGGCGTGTATCAATACATTGTAACAATTCAATTTTTTGATATGACTTTAAGTGCAGATTCTGTAAGCAATGAAGTGGTGATATAATGGGAGCAACAAGAAACAAAACAAATCTTTCTTTTGGTCAAGTAGCAATTAGCCCAGTTGTGTCTTTGTCAACACCTGTGATAACAAATCCAGTGGGCAACACAACGGTAAGTCAATTAGTGCCAACAATTCAACCTGTTCAATTAACCACAGTTACAAATCCAGAATCTTTAAATGCAGCAAGAACAACAACAATTATTAATCCATTAGCTGCTTTACAAGGTAATTTTATTTTACCTATTTCAAATCCTGTAACTATTCCAAGTAACGATATACCATTTGTTGAACAAAATCAAACCTCCCGAGAACCAACGCTGCCCTTGGAACGTTTTAGAAGAAGCAATGGAGTAACAATACGTACAACTACCAATATCAGAACAGATTTATTGTCTGTCACGGATTTTAAATCGATATATCAAACAACTGGATTGGGTTATACTGACTTTGGTGTTTATTTGTCTGATCTTTACAAAGCAAGCACTATAAGAGACACACTTAGACGATATGTGTTAGCAACCCAGAATCAAACAGTTTTGGGTCCAATACTTTCAGCAATAAACAATGCTGTTGTTAATTCAATTACAGAAACTCAAACAACCATCACCAGTTTAGATCAATTGGTTAATTCATATAACAATGTTAAAAACATACTTGATGTGAAAACTGTTTTGGGTGGAGTTCAACAAACTGAACCAACTGCACCACTTCTTAAACTGCCACAATTTTTTACGTATAAAATGCAATTTTCTGGAGAAGCTTACAACAGCTTCTCTGACACAAAAATACTATATCAATTGCTTGCCGATTTATCGAACATCATATCTTTATGTTCATTTAATTTGTTGGATAATTTTCAAGATTTAGAAAGAAAACAATCTCCAACAAATGCAATACCGGGAAGCGTTGTTGATCCAATAACAATTGACACAACATATGGAACAGGACTAAGATACAGTCCTAGTAGTATTTCAAACGTTTACATAACCAACTATGCAAATTACAACAACATTTTCAATGTGTTACCAACAGAAAACGGTAACCGTATTAAGTTTTTGATCAATTTACTTTCAAAAGAATTCAGAGTTTCTTATGGGTTAGGAACGCCAAACATATTAACAAATGAAATATCATTCTTTGGATTTGGAGATAGCGGTAATCCATTTGTTTCTGTTAATGGAACTGTACCAATAGACATTTTTACTGCTCCAAATGGTGCTAATAGCTTAAGTTCTTTGTTTTATCAAAAGATAGAAGGAAATGCAGTAGTTTTACCTTTTGAAGCAAGGCAAGTTGTTGGAGATGGGGAAACCATATTTGTATCAGGAATTGAATACTTTGGTGATGGTATATTAAACAATAAACCAATAAATTATGAATCATATCGTGATGATTTTAGCACGGTGTATACCAATGCACAAAACGTATATGACAAACTGCTATTAAATCAAACAAACAAAAATTTGTTTCAAATAAATCTGTTAAACAATGCAGCTTTGTTGTTTCAAGGGTGTCAATCTCAATTCAAAACCAATGGCGTAAACAGCGATTCAACAAGTTTGTTGATTTATTCTTTGTTTTTACTTGGTTTGGGAAATACCAACTTAAAATATGAAACATATAAACTTTTGTTGTTGTTAATTCTTTATACAGAAAGAGCTGTTAACAGAGTTACAACAGTAACAGTTAATCAATATCGTGATTTTCTTTTTAGAGAACTTTCTAATTTTAGCACAAATCCTGTTACTGAGGAAACCTTAGATTCTGAATTTATTGCTCAAGTTAGATTAGTTAGAACTCTTTTCGAAAAAACTGTTTTAAACTCACCAAATTTAAACAACACAAATAGCAGCATAACCAATTATTTAAGATCAAACATATCTGTAGCTTTAGAACAGTTTTCAAACTTGGGAGACAGTCTTAAAGACTCAAGATGTGGTCCAAACTTGTTTAAAAGCATCAACGCATTTGCAAAAAATTTGTTTAATGTTTGTAGCGTTAACAATCAAGCTTTACATTTAGCTGCTGGATCTACAGCAACTCGCTTTAATGGCTTATCAATAACAGGTACAATTTTACTTTCATTTGAATTGTTTTCTTGCTTTGTTAAACAATTTAGCACAGATATTGTTTTGAACACAAAAGTTGAAAACTCTCAAGTTTCAACTTTGAATATTGAATTCAATATTGACACTCAAACCATTGATGATTTTGTTAATGGCACAGGATCAAACGGAAACATAATGGTTTCTTATGCTACCAAGCTACAAGAAGAAGAAGAAGTTATAAAAAACATTTTGGAATTTTTTAGGCTAATCAACCTTGGTTTTTCTCAAGTTTCTTTTCCTTCAAACGTTAACTTAAGTCAAATTCAAAACATTGGAACGCAAGATGTATCTTTGGGTTATATTCGCACAATCAAAAATTCATTGAAATCAACTGTTGATAAAATGCAAGCTGCAAATTCAAAAAACTTAAAGAATTTCCAGTTTTATATTCCAAGTGGAAAGTATGTATCAATTTCAAACTGGTATGCAACAACAATAGCCCTGCAAAATCCAGCTTTAAGGTCTTTAAACAAACAAAAAATCATTAGCATTGGTATACCAAAAGGTTTTTTGGATGCTGCTCTTGGAGCTAGACTCTCAAAAAATGCTGTGGTTGGAAATGTGTTAAACATAGCAGCTTCTGATGTTGTTAATATCAAGCTATATAAGTTATCAAAAAATGACGAAGGATTAATTTTTCAACCACAATCCTTTAAATTTGACTTGTCTTTGTTTTCATATGGGTTTGACGGGGTGTTCCCATTAAAAGACAATTCACCTTCAAGTAATGACACATATCAAACCTTGTTAAACAAGTTTCAGTTTTATGATTTTGATGAAAGTGTTAAGTATAGTAAAATTAAACCAACAACCTTAACTGAGTTGTTAACAACAAATGACTTTTACAAAACAAGATCAACAATTGCAAATGAAGTAATTAACAATCTTTACACAAGTTTTGTGTTAGAAAATTATCTAAATATACTAACAGGGTTAAGTTTAACAGAAGATACGTTTATCGAATACTCCCAACAAGAAATTGATAGTTTTAAACAAGCTATGGAATCATATCAGTCTGGAGATTCAACTTCTTTGGTAAACGTAAAATTTATGTTTAAACCCTATCAAGACTTGTTGAATTTTTTCACAACTGCTGATGAGAAAAAGCTTATGTTAACTTTGTGTAATGACATATCAAAAAATGTACTTAGACAAAAAATATATGACCGTGTTTTTCACGTTGTTGTAGACCCAACAAAATTTGCGATAGACATAAACGCAACAAAACAAAATCCAGAGGCAGCCAAATATTTGGAGAACTTGCAAACAACAAATCAAATCGAAATCATTAATGGTTTGTCATATCGTAAAAGTGAAAGTTTAGATGTATCTCAGTATTTTATAAACGTGGAGATTATAAGCTAATGACCGTATCTTTAGGTTCTTCATTACCCTCATTACCTGCAACTAATGTTGCTATATCAACAGTTTCAAATTTTAAAACTAAGTTTGTGTATAATTTTTATACACCAGATGAATTGATTAATGCTCCATCTGTATTACAAAGCAATACAACAAATCCTAATACTCCCGGTTTTTCCAGAAATGTTCCCAGATATGTAGAATTAACTTGGGATAAATTTCAAGCCCAGTCAAAAGATACAATAAAGCAAGAGTTTGTTGACATATCAATTGAACAAAATGCTAGTTCGATATCTGATGAAAATTCATTGTCATTAAAATATTTTGGAACATATTCACAACAAGAATTGAGTTTTGCTCAAAGTATGCAAAACTATCTTAGTTCACTGTGGAGTAGAATGGGTTACCCACAAACAAATGCTAGTATTCCTGATGTAATCAAGGCAATACACGAAGTAACTCCAGAAGAAATTGACCAAGACTTTTTAAGTCGTTATTTAGATTATGCAACAAGCAAAAACATATCAATTCAATCAACAGAAAACGAAATAAACAAAACAGAAAATATTGTTACAACAACTAATATTTCAAATCGTGCTTTTGGTAATTTGTTTTATGATAAAGTTATGAATGATTCTTTGATGCCTATCGACAGATCTTCAATCGATAATGTAAAAGAGCTATATAATCGTCAAAGCTACACAAACGAAACAAACAACAAACTTTTTGCCTCTCAATATGACATAACGGTTGATAAACCAATTTCAGTTATTGCAACAGATAATTTACCATATTTCGGTACAGTATATCAACACACTGGATTTGTTATTGAACGAACTGAAATAGATCAAGGGATGGAAGTTAATTCTGTAGTTTATTATATTGAAGATCCAAGTGTTACACAATATTTCGATACAAAAGTAACTTATAATCGTGAGTACATATATCGAATCAAACCTGTTATATCCGTGCAAACAATGGGATATGATGTTGAGAAATCTGTTTCAACAGTTACAACTTATTTGATTGCAGGACAACGTACTGCAAGTTCTATACAAACAATAGACGAAACCCCACCAGAACCACCAACAGATTTTATGATAAGATGGGACTATAATTTAAAAAAGCCTGTTTTAACTTGGAATTTTCCAATCGACTCACGCAGGCATATTAAATATTTTCAAGTGTTTCGTAGAAGGGATATTGGTAACACAAGACCCGCACAACTTCCTTTTGAATTAGTTCGGATGTATGATTTTAACGATTTACAAAATGCGAACGGTGTGTTTTATAATTTGCCCGTAGAATCAACATCAGATCAAAGATTTAGATTCCTAAAAAAAGGTGAGGATAATATTGATGCTGCAATTATTTTAAACCCAAACAAAGTTGAAAACCAAACTTTTTTAAGTTCAACGTCGTTTGTGGATGAAGAGTTTGATAATCAAGGTTATTTCATATATGCAGTAGCTTGTGTTGACGCTCATGGAATATCTTCAAACTACAGTAACCAACTTGGCGTAAATTGGAACAAAGAACGTAACACAATTGATTTAACAAATATTTCAACGGCAGGAGCACCAAAGCCTTATCCTAATCTTTATCTTGATAAAGATGCTTTTGTTGATACCGTTAAAAACGAAGGATACAGTCAAATGACAGTTGTGTTTAACCCAGAATATATGAATGTTGTTGACAACAAAGGTTTAGATTTGCAGTTTCTAACAACCAAACCAGATAGCAAATATAGAATTCAATTGATTAACACTGATTTGCAAGTAGATCAGTTTTTTGACTTTACTATTAAAGACGAACGGTTGCGATAAAAAATTCAATTAACAATACATGATAGATAATGTTTCTTCAAAAGTAATCATTTACATAGTTATGGATACTAAACGATAGGTTAACAAAATGGGATTTTTACAACAAGATACCAACAATATTATCATTGATGCTGTTCTTACAGATCTTGGTCGCCAAAAATTAGCACAAGGATCATTCAATGTAATTAAATTCGCTGCTGGTGATGATGAAGTTGATTATGGTATGATTACTAGATACGGTCGTACTGTTGGTCAAGAAAAGATTGAAAAAAATACACCAGTATTTGAAGCCATAACCAACAATAAAATGGCATTAGTACATCCAATTATATCTATACCAGATCCAAATCGTTACACACTTCCTTTAGGTCTTGTAACTGGATTAGATGCAAGCGATCAATTGATTATAACTGGTACAAGTAGAACAGTAACCATCACAGTGTCTCAAACTTTAACAGGTAATGAAAATGTTCCACCAGAACTTTTCGACAATCAGTTTCTTGTTGTATGCGACGATAGATTTGTTCGAATAGGCAATTCAACACCTATTATTGATCGTAATCGTATGGCTTCTTACACAATTACAAGTACAGGTAGAACAGCTTATCAAGGTGCAACTGTACAATTAAGTGTAAGCTCCAAAGCTATCACAAGCGCACAGTTTTTGATTTATGGTCAAAACGCCGCTAAAACAATTATTAGAACACCAATTCGTGTTACAGGCATGAATTCTGGTCAAGTAGTTGAGTTTGTAACTTCTATTTCACAATCATAATAAGGATTATATCAATGGCAACATTTGAACTTTTTGGCCCACAAGACAAACAAACTCAAGGCGACGTTCTTGAACAACTTATTGATGTTATCGGCAACGATGTTTCTTCTTCTGTTACAAGAAGAAAATATCAAGTTTGGGTGACAGGTTCTGGAACTGGTCCCGGTGTTACTTCTTCTTTATTTCAAACTGTATTTGACCAAGACTATTCGTTGCAAACAGCCAACCAAGTGTTTGATGTTACCGTTGGTCTTCATACAAGCTCATTAATTGTAACTCAAACAACTTCAGCTTATGATGCTGTAAATGATCAATATTACTTTCCAAGTACATCATTAATGATGCGTGAAAAGATTGATCTTTATCGCACATTTGCTCAACAACTTCTTGGAAATGATGCTCAAGCGTTTACATTTATTTCTGGGTCTTCAGCAGGTGAAACAATCAAAGAAGCTTTGTTTTTTTCCTACAAACGATTGTTCTCCAGAGATCAACTAAAACGTGAAACATATGCAATGCGTTTGTTTTATAGTGGATCATCAGCAACACCATTCGGAACTGATCCACCAAGCGATCTTTCATCTTCTGGCACAGCAGAAAAAATCTATACAGACATTGGTTCTGCAACAAATATTAACACACAATATCCCGGTGGTTCTGTAGGCACTCTTGTTGATACAGCTACATCAGCACCTGTTGGACTTATTTGGCACGATCAAGGGATTGTTGTCTTAGACGTTAGTCGTTCTTTTAATGGTAGCCAAGCAATCACAGGCTCTATTAACAGCGTAACAACTTTAACACAACCATTCTCAGGTTCTCTTATAACTCTTCCAAACACACTATTTTATAGTGCTAGCGTAGACGATATTCTTGACTACTTTTGCTCTACACGTTTTACTGGCTCTGATGCAACTGTTATGGCTTTCCAAAACCAAACAAACATCAATAGCTCTGTATACTTCTGCAACTTCCAAGCAGATAGGTTCAATTACTCAAGCAATCCAACATACACAGATGATGATGGACGTATTGTTGTAATTGATCCCGGTCAAGAAGACATTCAACGTAGCTTTACTTTTATCACAAGCATTGGTTTGTACGATTCACAAAATAATTTGCTTGCTGTTGCTAAAACTTCAAGACCCATTTTGAAGAATGCACAAAGGTCATATACTGTCAAGGTACGTTTGGACTACGCTCGTAAACAACGTTTTACCTTAAAAACCAACAAAAAATGAAATA
>Ga0214923_10006298_pt1 | contig 13392 bp, 16 predicted proteins | sample LL1510_MetaG_FD_177993 | JGI IMG/M metagenome (GOLD analysis project Ga0214923, IMG submission 177993) | Freshwater microbial communities from Lake Lanier, Atlanta, Georgia, United States - LL-1510 | ecosystem: Environmental > Aquatic > Freshwater > Lake | place: USA: Georgia | collected...
AGTAAAGAAGAACTATAAATAATTTTTATATAATTTGTGCTATATAAAAATCGGCGTTTGAAATGTTAAAAGGTGTAAAAAATATTATTCTTTTATATTTATATTAATCTCAATTGTACTAATATAACTAATCCTATACATAGTATAAACAGAAATAATAAATAAAATTTAAAACATATTAAATTATAATAATTTAAGTTTACTATAAAATTTAATTCATTATTTATTGTATTATTATTATTTAAATTATCATTTAAATTATTATTATTATTATTATTATAATTTATATTTACATTATTTCTATTCTCTATATTATTCATAATATTTGTATTATCTATTATTTTACTTTCACTATATTTATTTTCAAAATATTCATATCTACAAAAAGGACATAAGGGATTATTATTTCTATTTACAATATTTATATAACAACAATAACATATTAAATTTTTACAATTTTTATTTTTGCAAAAATTTGATATTATTTTATTTTCAAAACAAATATTACATTCTTCTATTTTTGTATAATAATATAAATCTTCTTGAACTATATGCTCTAATCTATCTAATCTATCTAATCTATCTAATGTTGAATTATCTAATATTATAGTTTCTAATTCTATATTTGTAATTATTATATTATTTTCTGTTATTTCAATATTCATTCCTTTATTATAATCTTATTTATAATTTCTCTTTATAATTATTAATTATTTTTTCTGTAAATTAAATAATTTTTTTCCACTTTGTAAAGATTGAGAAGATAGTAGTGAAATACTATTACTAAATAAACTATTAAATAAATATATTAAACCAATAAATATTAAAAATCCAATAATTATTTGAAAATATAAACTATTTACTATATTTTTATAATCTATATTTAATATTATTGGATTTAGTTTATTATCACTTACTACTAAAATTTCTTCATCACTATTTCCAACAGGAGAACAATTTATATATATTTCACCATTATTATTTAAAGAATTATCTGGTCCTGTTTCATTATAATAATAACTTGTTTTTATTGAACTTATTATATAACTATTACTTTTTATAAAAGTTTTCATTTTATCATAACTAGCACTAGTTATATTTATGACTTGTCCACTATTATCAAAAACTATATAATCTGTATCACTGGAACATGGTTGGTATAATTCTAAACCACTATAATAATAATATGGTTTTTTTGGAACAAAATCATTCAAATTAAAATCACTAATATTTATTGATGTTGTTTCTCCTTCTTTTACTGCATTTGATGACATAGTATTTATTATTTCATCTAATATTTCTGTTGCTTTTGATGTGCTATTTGATATTATTATTGGAACACATACTAATAATTGTTTTGGATTAAAATTTGAACTATGTATTATTATCATTTCTCCGTCTGTTTTTATTGAGCTATAAGAATGTAAAGATGGATAATATATTCTTATTTCTTTTACATTATAACTATTTGAATTAAAAATTACTTGTGGTGAATTTTTATAATCATATGTTAAACTTATATAATCACCTCTATTTGTTGCTTGTGTTGTACTATTATTATAATAAAAATTATAATTACATTTATAATCACATTTACCACTTATATTATTTATATTTATATCTATTGGTGAATTATTATTTTGACAAGTCATTTATATAATATTATATAATTTAATTATAAAAAATTAAATTATAAATAATAAAATTGAATTATATTTTTGATATTTATATATTTATATAATCATAATAATTATATAAATATTTATAATATAAATAAAATAATAATATGGATTTAATTAGTTCATATAATAATCAAAATCAAAAAGAATATATTTATAAATTTTTAGAATTTGAAATTGAAGAATTTGAAAATATAAAAAAAAATAAATATTCAAATATTATTAAATTATTTATTTTGATTTATATTGAATATAAAAAATGGAAAAATAATTATTTAATAATTAATAAAGAATGTTGTAATATTAATTATCAAAATTGGATCACTAAAATGAATAATATTAAATCTTTACATTATTCTTTAAATTTTAAAAATTATTATAAAAAATTTACTTTTTATAATTTAACTTTAACTTATAGAAACTTTTATAATAATTATTATATTATTAATATTAATCATAATCATAACTATAAACATAGTTATTATTATAAACAAAACTTTGATTTTTATAATAATCAATTAATTATAAATAATATATTCATTATAAAATTAAATATTCTTGAAAATACTCAAAATTCATTTATTAAATTTATTGAAATAAATAATATTAATAATAAAAGTAGTTTTGAAAATATTAAATTAGTTAAAAAATCTAATAGTAAAAATATATTATGGAATAATTATATTAATAAATTAAATGAAAATAATATTATTATAGAACTTAAAGAACTTAAAGAAGAAAAAGAACAATTTGACTATTTTTATGATTTAGAATTGGATACTATTATTGATGAAGAATATAACAAAAATTATTATTATTATTAGATATTTTTGTCTTTTTATTTTTTATATTCTATATTTTTACACTTTTTTATATATTCTTTTTCTTTTTTTACAAAATTAAATAAATGGAATATATTTCATAGTAGAATTATCATAAATTGTTACTTTAAATACATCATTATATCCTTCAACATAAACTCTATCTCCATTAAATAATTCATCTACACCATACTCATTTAAACCTGATTTACCTTTTACTGAAATAGGTAATTTAATATTATTATGTTGATTTGAAATAGTATAATATTGAAATTTTTGTCTATTTGTAAATAATGGTCGTCCCATTAAAGGTAAAATATTATTCTTATTTGGACTATTTAAAGGAGTTAATATTCCTAATTGTCTAAAAGAAACATCTAATGAACCTATATTAGAATTTATATTTATTGGAATAGAATTTATATTATTTTCAAATATTGGTTTTAAAAAATAATTTGTATTTTTTAATGGAGCACTATAAGGATTTAATAATATATCTTCTTGATTTTGATTTTGTAATAACAATTGTGTTATTAAATTTTTATTTATATTAGAACTATTATAATCATAATTTATATTATTTATATTACCTAATTGTGGTATATTTGATACAATAATTGGATTTAGATTTGGATTTGGATTTAGATTTGGATTTGGATTTGGATTTAGATTTGGATTTGGATTTGGATTTGGATTTGGATTTAGAATTGGATTTGGATTTGGATTTAGATTTGTATAATTATTATATTTTTTAAAATTATTATTATTTATAAATAAATAAATTATTATTGTTATTAGAATTAAAGAAATTAATAATGATATATTTTTTATACATAACCAACCTTTTGGACACTTTTTCATTTATATTATATTATAATATTAAACATTATAATATATACTTTTTGAAAAATAAAAAATAAAAGAATATTATCTATTATTTACTTTACTGGAGAAGGTTGAAGCATATTAGTTAAATTTGATAAACCCTTTATGTCAAATCCTTGAAGCATTTTTTGTGCATCTTGAACTAAAGGCATCATATTTTCCATTTGTTTAATTAATTGTGCTTGTTGTTCTGCAAGTTGTTTAGTGTCATTTGTTAATCCTTCCATTCCTTTTGGACCTAACATATTTTGTAATTGAGTATATGAATCTGAAAGAGTTGTTGCATAATCTATTCTTGGTTCTTTTGATTTATTATTTTGCATATTTCTCATTGATGATATTCCAGTTGGTTCACTTGTTTCTGTTGTTTCTGTTGTTGTAGTTGAACTTCCTGATGAAGTTGAATTTTTTTTATCATTTATTTTAGTTCTATTATTCTTTATTTTTTCTTTAGCTTCTTCTAAAGATGATGAAGACTTAATATCATCTATTGCTTGTTTTATTTCTTCATCATGTTCTGCTAGTGTTCCCTTTAACATATCTTTATTGTTATTAGTGCTATCCATATTATCTAATCCTTCTCTTAATAATTTATTTGTCATTAATAAATTTGTGACTATTAAACTTACTAATAATACAATAGTCATATTTTTAGTAAATTGATATGTTAATAATCCAATTAGAGAAAAATAAATAATTGCATTTAAATTATTTAGTGCTAAATAACCCAATATATTTAAAAAAGAAATTAATACAATTGTATATAAAACATATTTATTTGTTAATACTTTGTTTAAATTTAGTTGTTTTAGTTGTTTTTGAAATTTCATTATATATAAATTATGTATAAAAATTATTAATTTAAAATTTTTTAATTTTTATTTTTATTTTTATTTTTATAAAAAATTGATTTAATTTTTTTAATATAAAAAACTTTTAATTTAAAAATATTACAAATTATTAATTATTAATTATTAATTCTCAAATTTTATATTTAATATGGAAATATTAAATAACTATCCTATTTTTAAGAATATTAGTAAATTTAATCTAGTTTTAGTAGAATTATATAATGAAAATATTCATGGAATAAATAATATTAATAGTCATTATTTATTAATTGATAGTTTTTATCCTTATAATTATTATTCTAAAAATGATATTAATTATATTTATAGTATAAATAATGAAAATAAATACAATGAAAATGAATATAATGAAAATGATTATATTATTATAAATAATATTATTTATAATTTTAATAATAGTGAAAATGAAAATATGATTGATTTATTTAATATTAATGATACAATAGAAAGTTTTAATCTTTATTATAGAAATTTAATTAGACAAACATGTAAACATAAATTTATTAGAAATTATTATAACATTATTAATAATCATAATTATATAATACCTCAAATTGGGCTTATTATTGAATTACCTACTAATGAAAGAATTGTTATTATTAAAACATTTTGGATCAAAATTATACAAAGAACATGGAAAAATATTTATAGAAAAAAAATAATAATTATCAATAAAAGAAAACATATTCATAATATTAATTATAGAATATTAAATGGTAATTGGCCTAAAGATTTAAATAATATTCCATCACTTAAAGGAATGTTATATAATTTAATTATTCATCATTCTTTATAACTTTTATATATAGTAAAAATAAAGAGAAATATTTTATTGTTTTTTATTTTTCCTTGATTTTCTAGACATACTAGATTTTGATAATTTGAATGATTTTGATGATTTTGAACTAATTGAACTTCTAGATTTTGATGATGATTTTTTATAAACATATCCTCCTTTTAATGTTTTTTTTGTTTTATTTTTATTTACTTTACTTTTTCTTCTCTTTGTTTTTCTTTTTCCTCCTTTAAATTCATCATCAGTATCATTATCTTCACCTAAATCAGCTCTTCTATTAGCCATTGCTCTTCTTAATACATCATTATTATTTAATGTATTTGTATTTTTATAATTTTGTTCTATTGGTCTTAATTGGGGTCTTCTTAATTTTCTCATACCTTCTTGTAATTGTCTATCTAATGGTATTAGATTATTTTGTTGTGTAGTCTGGAATGTAGATGGAGGAGGTGGAGGAGGTGGAGTTAAATTATTATTATCTCTACTATTCATTGATTCATTAACAGAAACTAATTTTTCTTTAATAGTATTTAAATCTTCTTTTATTTTATTAAATTTAATATTAGTTGTTGATAAACTTTCTATAATTTCTAATTGAGAAATAATATTTTGTGATATAATATTTAAATCATCTTGAATATTTTGTTGATTTTGTTGTAATTCATTTAATTCTCTTGTAATATTATCTTTTTCTTCATTACATTGTTTTAATTGTTCTACAATATTTTGTTTTTCTTCATTTAATCTTTGTTTTTCTTCATTTAATTCAGAATTTTGTAGTTTTAAATCATCAAGTTCATTTAATTGATTTTGTATATTATTTAATTTTTGTTCTAATTCTGATTTTTCTTGTTCAATATTTAATAATCTAGAATTAATATTATCTTTTTCTTTTTGACATCTATCTAACTCATTTTGTAAATCTTCTATTTTCTTCTTACTAGATTCTAACTCTCTTCTTGTTTGTTCTAATTCATCCCTATTAGTTTTTATTTTATTAAAATCTATTTTACTCAAAATATTATTTATTTCATTTATTAATTCATTTAGTTCATTAATAAATCTTTCATTATTTTCATTTAAACTTTGTATTTTATTTCTTAAATTAATATTTATTTCACTACTTTTTTGTTTAATATTACCAATTATTTCAATTATTGAATTCATAATATATTTATATATTTTATTTATTAATTTACTAATATTTTATTATATATTTTAATTCTCATTTATTTCTTTATCATTTATCAAATTATTATCTATCTTTATTTCATTATCGGTTTTTTCATTTTCTATTAATCTATTTATTTCATTCTTAATTTTTTTCATTTCACTAATTATATTTTTTTGGTCATTTTTTGCAATTATTAATTGATTATCCAAAAAACCTTCTGTTTTCATTAAATCTTCTAAATAATCTTTTAACATTTCTAATGCTTTATATTGTTGTTGTTTTTCATTTAAAATATAATAATAAAAATTATTATAATCTTTTGCAATATTTTCTAAAAACTCGTTTAAGTTATTCTTTTTATTTAATTCATTTCTTTTTTGAATAATATAATGTTTTTTATTATTTATTTGTTCTTCAATTTTATTTAATAACATATCTCTTTGAACTAATGTTAATTGTTTATTCATATAAATTATAATATAATTTAAAATATTGAAAAATATATAAAAATATATAAAAAATATATAAAAATAAAATTATAAAATTATAAAAATATAAAATATTTATATAATAATATTTAGGATGTCAAAACTTATGAATGAACCTTTACTTGCTCCAGATGATAATAGATTTGTAATGTTTCCAATTAAATATGATGATATTTGGAAAATGTATCAAAAACAAGTCGATTGTTTTTGGAGACCAGAAGAAATTGATTTATCCAAAGATATATCACATTGGAATGGTCTAAATGATGATGAAAAATATTTTATATCTATGATTTTAGCATTTTTTGCTGCAAGTGATGGTATTGTATTAGAAAATTTAGCACAAAGATTTATGAGTGATGTCCAAATATCTGAAGCCCGTGCTTTTTATGGTTTTCAAATTGCTATGGAAAATATACATAGTCATACTTATTCTATTTTAATTGATACTTACATAAAGGATAATGATTTAAAATTTAAATATTTTCATGCTATTGAAAATTACCCTTGTATTAAGAAAAAATCTGACTGGGCTCAAAAATGGATACATGATAATAGAAGTGGATTTGCAAAAAGATTAGTTGCTTTTGCTTGTGTTGAAGGCATTTTCTTTTCTGGTGCTTTTTGTTCTATTTTTTGGCTTAAAAAAAGAGGATTAATGCCTGGTCTTACATTTTCTAATGAATTAATTAGTCGTGATGAAGCACTCCATTGTGAATTCGCAATTTTACTTTATAGTAAATTAAATAAAAAATTATCTAAATCTATTGTTTATGAAATTATTAAAGAAGCAGTTGAAATTGAAAATGAGTTTATTATTGAAGCTCTACCTTGTAGATTAATTGGTATGAACTCTGATTTAATGACCCAATATATTAAATTTGTTGCTGATAGATTATGTTTACAACTTGGTTATGATAAAATATATAATATTGCTAATCCTTTTCCATTTATGGAATTAATTAGTTTAGAAAGTAAATCTAACTTTTTTGAAAAAAGAGTTGATGCTTATGCATTAGCAAATAAATCTAATACTGATATTGCTTTTGAATTTACTGAAGATTTTTAAACCCTTAAAGTAATGATTATTTTCACTTGAATTAAATCTTTTATATATATTTTATGTAAATCATATAAAATAATATTATTATATAATATTATTATATATTGAAAAATATTCTTATTTTTTATTTTTCAAAAACAAAAAAATAAAAAATAAAAAATAAAAAAGAAATTTTTATATAAATTTCTAATTATTTATAGATTATATAATAAACAATATAAATTATATTATAAATATAAATCCAATTAATTATTCAGAAATAAAATTATTTAGAACAAATACTACAAACACTAATATTATACCTTTTCAAAGGTGTAAAAGAAATAATAATATTAAGTTTGACTATTCCTTTTTTTATTTAATTTTATTGATACTATCATCTATTGGTTTTGGATTTTATATTGGTTTATTAAATTATAATAATATATATAAAGACAATTATTTTGATAATTTTATTATTAATAATTCTACTATTGTTACTAAATATAGTAATGAAATAAGAAATATATATTTTTCTCAATTTAATAATGTAAATATTTTTTTTAGTGATGTTAAATATCATTTAATTGATTTAAAAAGTTTTAATAAAATATTAGAAATAGATAAAACAAATGAAATGCCTTATAAAAATGAAATAAATGATTGTGATGATTTTTCTATTATATTAGCAGGAAATATTAATAAATTAAAATTTATGTATAAAAATATTAGATTAAATATTCTTATTGGAGTTGTTTTTGGAACTGATAATAATATAGGTCATTCATTTAATTTAATTTTAACTTATGATATAAAAAATTCAAGTAATTTAACTTTTTATTGTTTAGAACCACAAGAAGATAAAATATTTGATTGTTATGAAAAAAATTATAATATTAATTATGTTTTTTTTTAATTAATTATGTTTTTTTTTAGATTTATTTTTTTCTTTTTCTTTTATTATTTTTAGAACATAACATAAAAAATAATATATATTTTTATTTTCTATTTATTATTATAATATTATAAAAATATATATTATTATAAATGGTAAATTATTTTAAAGGTTTTGGTAGTGGTTCTAATTCAAATGGACAATTTTGGTATGGAAATTCTATTGATTTTCCTGGATTTTTATATAAAAAAAATGTTGGAGTTGGAGGAAGAAGAAATCCAAAATATGGATTAATATGTAATAAACCAACTCAATTTTGGAATAAATATAAACCAGGACAAAGTGGTGTTGGAGCAACTAGTATTTCTGTAAGAAGAGCAAAAAATAGATTAGCAACAATTTGTGAAAATAATAATAAATGTTTTCCTTGTTATACAACATTGGGACAATATAATAATTATTTATATAATCCAAATGGTTATTATCCTTGTAATAATTCTAATAATTAAAATATCATAAAAAATAAATTAAAAATAAATTAAAAAATAAATTAAAAAATAAATATTATGATTACTATTTATTTACAAGGAGGTTTAGGAAATCAATTATTTCAAATTTTTACTTTAATATCTTGTTCTTTAAATTTTCAAATACCATTTATTTTTATAAATCAAAAACAATTAGGAACAGGTGAAAATGGTGGAACTATTAGATATACTTATTGGAATAGTTTTTTAGATAAATTAAAACCTTTTATTAAAGATATTAATTTTGATTTAAATAAATTTATATGTTTTAAAGAAAATAAATTTAATTATGATTATTTATTAAATAATTTTATGTTATTAAATAATAATAATAATAATGAAAATATTTTATTAATAGGATATTTTCAAAGTCATCTTTATTTTAATAAACATAAAAATCAAATTATTAATATATTAAAACTTAATAATAAAAGAAATGAATTAATTAAAAAAATTATATTAAATTCAAATACTTTTTATAATTTACCTAATAATGAAATAAATAAATTAAATATTATTAATATTCAAAATTCAATTTCTTTACATTTTAGATTAGGTGATTATAAAAAGTATCCAAATAAACATCCAATATTACCAAAAGAATATTATAATAATGCTCTTGAATTTATATTAAATAATATCAAAAATGATAATATTAATTATAATTTATTTTCAAAAAAAGTATATTATTTTTGTGAAGATAATGAAGAAGATTTAATTATTGTTAATCAAATTATTAATTATCTACAAAATAATTATCCTTTATTATCTTTTGAAAAAGTAAATAATAATCTTGAAGATTGGGAACAAATGTTATATATGTCTTTTATGAAATATAATATTATTGCAAATAGCACTTTTAGTTGGTGGGCTTCTTATTTAAATCAAAATAAAAATAAAATAATAACATACCCTTCTTTATGGTTTGGTTCTGAATTAAATCATGATGTTAGTGATTTATTTCCTAATGATTGGAATATTATAAATTTTTAATTTTTTTATTATTATATTTTTTCTAAAAAATCTAAAAAGAAATATTAATTTTGTATTTATATAGGTAATATTTGTTTTTGTAATTGATAATGTAATATTTTATTTCTAATTATATAAATTGATGATATTGATAATAATGTTAATTCACTTGAACTTCTTATAATTAATGGTAAATCATTTGTAGTATAACTATAATATATCCACATACTAGATGAAAAAATACTTAAAATACAAAAAATTAAAGATAAACTATTTGTGCTTTTATTTTTATATAATAAAAACATAAAAATAAATCTACTTATAATAGATAAAGTTAAAGCATTATATGGAATAATTTTTATTTCTTCTTTATTCATTTTATATAAAGTATAAAGTATAAATTTATAACAAAATATATTGAAATTTAAACCATTCATTATAAATACTATTTTCTTTATGAATATAAAAAAAATGTGGATTATTTAAAATTATATCAATAACTATTGTTTGGTCATCTTTTATAAAAAAATTATTTTTAAAATAATAACTTAATTTTTCATCATAAAGTTTTGCATATTCATTAATATTTTTACATTTTGATAAAAAGAAACCACCAGCAAAAATATTAATATTATGATTATGTATAGGTTCATTATTTTTTTTAAAAATATAATGTTTATCAATATTTTCTTTTGTTTCATTTATAATATTTATATTATTTTGAATACAAGCATAATGAATTAAATTATCATTAAAAAGAGAAGAATAAAGTTTATTTAAATTGGGCCAGTTTTTTAAATATTTTGTATTTATATTATTAATTTCATTCCTAAAATAACCTATATCACACCAAGCATAAAATAAAGTATTATAATATTTCTTATTAATTACTTCATTAACAAAAAATATTTTTTCATTCCACAACATATTTAATTTCCAATCTATTACTTTATGTAAGTTCATTAAACTTCTATTATGATTAAATTTCCATTGTTCTTTATATTTATAAGTATTAAAATTTTCAAATTCTTTAATAATTATTTTAACATTAATTCTTTTAGGAACAATAAATTTTAATATGTTTAAATAAGTATATTTATCTGTAAAAATCACTAAGTTAAAATTATTATTTATTATTGATAAAAAATTTTTAATCCATTCTATATATTTTGTATTATTAAATTTAGATTTTAATATATAATAACTTGTAACTATTGTTATTAAACTATTAATTTCATTAGTTTCATTAGTTTCATTAGTTTCATTAGTTTCATTAGTTTCATTAGTTTCATTAGTTTTCATAAAGTAAATTTCACTATTTTGATTATTTTGATTATTACCATTTATTATTTTGATTTTTTCTTTAATTATTAAATTTTTTGTAAATAAATTTATAATTTCCATAATAAATTAAATTAAATTAAATTATAATAGAAAAAAAATTATATAATAAAATGATTAAATAATAAATTTAATATTTTAAATTATTTTATTTAATTTATTTAAATATTTATGAATTTTCAAGAAAATAATAATAATAATAGTTTTATTTCTAATATTGAATATATTTTATTAATTATGAATTGTCAAAAATATGATTTTAAAAGAATAAAACAAAAAGAAACTTGGTTAAATTATTCTAATATCTGTCCTATTAATTTGTATTTTCATGTAATTGGAAATAATAATCTTGAAAATAATTATTTAATTGATTATGAAAACAATATACTTTATATAAAAGTAGAAGATGATTATATTAATTTACCCAAAAAAGTAATAAGAGCTTATGAAATTATTATTTGTAATTTTCCAAATATTAAATATATTTTTAAAACAGATGATGATCAAAATTTAATAAATAAAAATTATTTTAATATTTTGATTAATATTTTAAATAAAAAAGAACCCAAAGTTCATTATGGAGGTTTTATTGTTGATGTAAAAAAAAATTATTTAAGTAAATATTATAGAATTCATAGTGAATTACCAAAACATTTACCAGTATATAAAACTAAATATGTTAATGGTAGATTTTATTTTTTAACAAAAGAAGCAATCAGTCATTTAATATATAATAAAGAATTAATTGAAAAAGAATTTTTAGAAGATTATGCAATTGGTTATAATTTAAATGAAATATTTAAATCTAATATGTTATTTATTGATACTAATAAATATTTTATTGATTTTCAATACTAATATTTCTTTTTCTAATTTTTCGTAAATTATAATATATAAACATTAAAGAATAAATCTATTATTTTTTATTTTTTATAAAATAAATAATTTTTATTAATATCTAACATAATATTTTTATAATTAACATTTCTTTTTTCAATATCACTATAATCTTCTTTTTGAACAACAGATGTAGGTATTATTAAAAACCAATTATCTACTTTTTGTAATAAAAACCAAAATTTATCAATTGCATATAAACTATGTAAATGAGGTTTATTAATTAAATTTGTTAATCCAACTTTAATATTAGTTATTAATTTTGAAATATAATGTCCATTAACAATATAACCAGTAGTAGTTTGACAACTATTAACTTTAATACAAGTATCGTCTATTTTTTGATAAGGAGGAAGATTATTTCCTGCTATTAAAATAACATCCCATTCTTTATGATTTTCTAAAAATTTATTTAATTGACTAATAAATAATTCAGGATTTAAAAATATTATATCATCTTCTAAAATACAAATATGGTTTAAATTATTTTTTAATGCATTTCTTAATAATTGATAATGACTTAAAGAACAACCTATTGCTCCATTAGGCATTTTAATAGCATTAAATCTATTTGCTTTTTGTAATAATCCTAATTTATTTAATTCATTTTCTATACTTTTTTTTCTATCTATTCTATGTTCTAAATTTATATAAAAAATATGCTCTAAATCATCAATATTATTTAAATTTTTTTTTATAGTTTCTTTATTTTCTTTAGTTTCCATAATAAATATTTAAAAACTTAATATTTAAATATTTATTTTTCTCTATTTTATTTTCTAATAAATACCTCCTAATCTAATATTAACAGAACTTATTGCTTTTGGTTTTAAATTAATTAATTTATTATAATTTGGTGAATATTTATTAAAAGGAATATTATATTTAATTGGTGAAATATTAGCATTTCTTATTTCATTTTGTTTTTGATTATTATTTTGGTTTTGGTTTTCTTCCATATTTGGATGAACTATATTTTGTGGTATTAATTCTTCAAAAGGTTGTG
>Ga0214923_10006301_pt1 | contig 13388 bp, 9 predicted proteins | sample LL1510_MetaG_FD_177993 | JGI IMG/M metagenome (GOLD analysis project Ga0214923, IMG submission 177993) | Freshwater microbial communities from Lake Lanier, Atlanta, Georgia, United States - LL-1510 | ecosystem: Environmental > Aquatic > Freshwater > Lake | place: USA: Georgia | collected 2015-10-15
AAATCTATTTGTTCCGCCGCCGCCCGAGCTACCTCCTGCTAAAGTTCCGCCTCCATAACCATTATAAAAACCACCTGATTGATTATTTTGTCCATCACCTTTCCACCCAGCTCCGCCGCCCGACCCTCCATAACTACTTGTCTGTGTTCCTCTTCCACCAAAACCTATTCCTTGGTTTCCTTCTGACCCTGCACCTTGTTTTGGATTTATTCCAAAAGATTCACCTGCAAGAGATTCTCTACTATTAGTATTACTACTACCACCTTTACCATTTCCTCCAGTAGTTGAGCTAGTACCGTGCCCTGTTCCACCGCCACCGCCGGCAATCATAATAATTTTAGTATCGTCACCTACTCCTGAGCTCGGTGAAGTTCCCCTATAAACGAAAGTTCCACCACCGCCTGCTGATCCATAAAAATTACTTTGATTCGTAGCAGATGAAGGACGTTGGCCTACAACGATGTATATTTTTTCATCTTTAGTTAAAGATACTGTACCTGAAACAGTTGCACCACCACCTGCATACCCAATATAATCATATGTACCAGCAAATATACCTCCATCTCCTCCTCTTGCAGTTACACGGTAATTGCCAGTTTGAGGAACAGTCCATTCTTGTATTCCTTGTACTGTAACATTAAAAAATGCAGTATTTGTTAACCAAGAATAGGCTACGGTGTCATAAGCGGCTAGTAATTCCGATAATGTTGGGCCTTCACTACCTGTTTTATTTCCACTAGTAAATGTAAAAGTTGTAAATGGAAAATTAGCAGCAACAAAAGGCATGCTTATGCTTATACTTAGAGAAGGTATACTAAAAACAAAAGTTCTAACTGCACTACCCGTAGATATAAAGTCAATCGCTCCATTAATACCAATAGTTCCTGTTAAAGATGCTCCGTTAATTTCTGCACTGGTTACTCCTGATATAGAATAAGGAAAAGTAGTTCCTGGAAGATGACCTTCACTTTTAAGATATATCGTGAACGATCCATTAGAAAATCCTACTTCTACTTTATTAGAATATAAGCCATTAACTGTATGTGTATAATTAAAATCTGATTCAGATAATATCTGAAAGTTAGCATCAAGATGAACTGTATTACTTGTTCCAGATGAAGCAAATAGTATATCGCCTTCATTTAAATATATGGCTATCATATCACTTATTACTGTGATAGTATTATTCTGTGTAATACCAACAGTGTAGGCTAGATATCTTATTACACCACCTCTGTTAATACCTATACTAACTGTTTGCTCTGTTATTCCTTCAGTTTTATCTAAATTAGAACAGGTTAGACTTGTTAATTTTATAACATACTGAGAGTTTACTGGATTTACAATAATGTTTCTACTAACTGTATCTAAAAGATAGCTAACTTTTTTAGTTTTTATAAATTCACAGAGGGTTAAATTAGGATTCGCCATGAGTACTAAGACCTTTAATCTTAAAATCAACAGGATAGATCACTAAGTATGGATAATTCTCCTGTTGATCTATTGCCTCTAATTGAACTATATAATTTTTAAGTTCATCTAAATTATAATTTGGAACTATGCCTGCTCTTATATCTCTGTCATAATTTTCTATACATTTATCTATTATCTTTAATAAATTAGACTTATAAATGTTTACTTCATTTAGCCTAGATTGATAATCGTATTGGGCTATTAACCAGGATCTAGTAGTTTCATCCCAGTCTAGGTAATTTCTATTTAAATCAACAATTTCAGGAGGATCGTCAACCGGAGCATAACCTGCATCTAAAATTTCATCTTCGGTAAATGTTGTCTTATCTGTTCTTGTAAACCCAGACGATAATCTTATTCTATCTGGAAAATCTTCCCAAGAAACAGGTCTTTCTCCTTTAAATGAATAATACACTCATTACTCCTCAAAAACAGGCCAGTTTATATTGTAAGGAAATCCTTCTTGTTCTGGAACATCGCATAATGCCTGTATATATTCATCTAATTTGGCTATATCATCTGTGGTAGGAAGGCCTAGACGACTTTGACGTTGATGTCTGTAAACTCGCCACATTATTTCATCTATACGTATATCTCTTAGCTGTCTCATTTCTAAAGATTTTTGCTCAATAGGTATATCAGTAACTTTCCAATCATAATGAACAATATTAGAAGAAATATCTGTACTACTATCAGTAACAACTACTTCTGTTGAAAAAGCTAAAGACTCTCCAACTAATTCGTATGTTAAAATTTGCCTATTAGGATCGTAATAGGGAGGAGGCAAAACCTTTTTATATCCAGCTGATATTAAATCTTCAAGACTATAATTATCGTTAATACCTACAGTTCTTGTTGAGCCATCAGGCATTCTAATTCTATCAGGCCTTGGGTAACCGACTTCTGGATAACCGTTTTTAAAAGAAAAATATTCTATAGCCATAACATTCCTTTAGTTCCATCTCTTAGCAGACCAATAACAAGAATTTAAAAGGCATCTTAAAATATTATTGTCCACAGCGGGGTTATCATCCCAGCCACCACCTATCCAAGCATTGATGTCTACTCGTCTTGACAACTGTCCAAAATCTTTATAGATCGCAAGTCGATAAGTAGAATTAGTATTTGTTTGATCTGCATATGCACCTCCGTTAACAGGTGAAAATCCTGTAGCTAAATACCCCTGAGCCGACTGCTCTGTTACACCTTTCATGATCCCTATAACTCCATTTACTTGCCCGTAGGCATCACCGGGCGTCCATCCTCCTGCGGCAGTAATTTGCCATTGAGAACCGATATTATCATAAGCCTGCTGAGCGTTCCAATAGGTATGGGCAAAATTACACCATACTACTCCTTTATTATTATTTAAAAATCCTATTAATGTTTGCCAAACATTTGAGCCTCCTCTATAATTATTACTCCAAATACAAACATCATAAGGAGTATGATCTACAGGAGCACTAAGATCACCAGCAGCCTGAGTTACATTCGTAAAGGTCGATGAATTGGTGTAAAATTGTGGTTGAGAATTAGCTAAATTATCATTTAATGTTTTTAAATTAGCTGTAGGTGCAGTTACGTAATCATTAGCTATCCATAATACTCTAACAGCTAGATTAGCACTACCTTCACTTCCACCTACAGATGTATCATTAATAGTGACGGTATTACTAGCTGCTATAACAGTTCCTGTGGTTCCATACAATATTAATCTAAAACTCTCAGTTCCTTCTGTAAATGTATCAGCTAAAACTTCTATACTTACTGTTCCTGTACTACCACTAATAACAACCGAGCCTGTATCTGATGCATAATCAGTTACGCTTTTAGTTCCAGACATCTGCTCTATTGACCAGTTTAATGTACCACTAGTAAAATCCACTGTAGTAATTGTAAAGGTAGCAGTTTGTCCTTCATTTATACTGGAAGGACCAGTTACTGAGGCGGCAGGTTCAAGAATCTGTATTACCCCAGTCTGAAGAACAACAGCTGCATTGACATTATTTTGTGTTCTGAGTTGAACTCTAAATTGCCGATTAGGCTCTGAGATAGTATCGATTGTTAAAGTAATGCTGAAACTGCCAAGATTATTATTAATTAAAAAACTTCCACTCGTTTCTCCTCCTACAAAATCACTGCTAGTAACACCGTTAATATTAAATATAAACCAATATACACGGGTATTATTCGACACACCGATTGTACTTACATTAAAAACTAAGGTATCACCTTCAAATACTTGAGCACCCCTATCATAGGTTATAGAATTATAACCAGCCGATCTAGTCCATAAATCATAAAGTGTACTATTATATTGGTCAAATGAATCATAGATACCTACAGTAGAATTTGGAGAAGGTTCTCTGTTGGGTCCAATGATACCTCCATTTCTCTTCATTTTATGATCCTATAATTCTAATTTTTTCTAATCTAGAAAAACCGGTATTTCCAGACCGTCTAAAAATAAACATCCTAGCACTTCTATTAATAGCAACACTGACTAAACTTCTATTAGTAGGCAAATTGGCACTTCCTATAAATTGCCATTCAGTTACTTGATTGCCATCAGCTTTTGTAACTACAGTAACATCACAAGTACCCTGCCCGCCAGCACTATAAGCTTCTCTTGTAGATCCTATTTCTACACGTAGTATAAAAATAGTTGTAGCTAACTCTACAATTAATGCATCTGTGGGACTACTAGTTTGTAACCACCAAGCTGATTGAAAATTATTTCCGCCATAAGGCCAACTTGTTTGATTGTTTCCTCGATTTAATAAAACACAAGTACAAGGAGCATATGTACGACCTAAGTAGGATGATTTACTCCAGGCACGAATAATAGTTGCATTCGCTCCTTCATTCATACTACCATAAACTAGGCCTGGAACACTATTAGGTACATAATAACTTAAAGTTTGCCCAGTTTCATCAATAACATCTGTAGGAGGTAAAGTAGGTAAGGCTGTTCTAGCAGTTCTAGAATTTTCCATATTAAAATTTGCCTGCTTACCAACTTTTCCTGAACCTACTAGAGATCCATTATAAGGATAATGAAAAGCCATATTATGCTATCTCTTCATAACTAGCAATACAATGTATCACACTATTAGAACTTGCTAAAGCAACTAAGCTATCATTCTCTTCTAAATATACTGCTGTATCTTTACTGACAACAACTAAAGTAGCATCACCAGGAACGCTTATAGTGTAACTTAAATAATAATCAACACCACTTCTTCTTAATGCTACAGAAATATCGTGAGTACTTGTACCAGTAATGTTTGTAGCAAACACAGAATTTATCTTTAAAATCTTATTAGCAACTCCTGATACAAGTGTTTGAGCACTAGTTGTAACAGCTAAAAAAGCAGTTTTTCCTAAAATCGAAGATACTTGAACTATATTTGGATTTGCCATATTTTATCCTTAACCAAATACTATTGCCATAGCAATAGCCTTTCCTGTAGTTATCCCTCCTGCTATCGAGACAGTACCACCTAGGGAAACTGCTGTACCATTTATTGTTATTGAACTATTTACAAGTTTGTCATTAGCTATACTACCAGCTAACATAGCATTACTGACTGTACTAGTATCATTTGTAAATATAGCATCTGTATCACTAATAGCCGCATTTAACTCTGCTTTGGTGAAACTAAATGTGTTGTTGGTAGCATTTAATGATTTGTTTGTAAGAGTTTGGCTGGCAGCTAATGTAACAATGCCCTGACCACTAATTGTTAAAGCCATTTATATCTTTCCTTATTTAAATTGTGCATCTACCCATATGGTACCAATGGTTATTATTGTTTTAGTGGCAAATGTTGATGACCCGCAGACATATATACCTGTGCTAAAATACCTTCCCCATGATCCCCAGTCAAAACTATAGTTACTATTTGCAGGCACACTGAACGTGACAACAGGAGCTGTTCCATCAGCAGGAGCAGAAGTAGCATTATGTAATTGTACAAAAATATTATTAGAGGAATTATTATAGCCACTTACTAAAAACAAGTTACCTGCGCTATTTTTAATAACTCCTCCTGTTACTGCACCGAGAGTAGAGTTACTATTGACTAAAGTACTACTAGCAGTAGAAACAGCAACGACATTACCAATCGTGCTGCTACCTGCTACTAATCCTACATTACCAATCGTATTTGATCCTGCTGGTATAGAAGGTAAAGTTAATACATCTACATCACCTATATTATTAGTGCCTGCCGGTAATGCAGTATCAATCGCTGCGCTAGTATATAATCTTCCTAGACTTGTGGTCTTTAACCAAGTATAATCTCCATCATCGGTGGTAGAACTTGCTAAAACATCCTGTCTGACTGCACCTATTGGAATTAGAGTATCACCATTAGCAGAAGCAGCATCTTCTGCCTTTGCTCCGACAATATTTACATTACCAATAGTGTTCGAGCCTGCTACTAATCCTACATTACCAATCGTGTTACTACCTGTGGGTATGGCATTTACTGTTACTGTACCCGTTACAGTAACAGTATTATTAACAGATACATCACCAATATCCACGCCATCATTAGCACTAAGTTTACCAATCGCATTGGTTCCTGCTACTAATCCTACATTACCAATCGTATTTGATCCTGCTGGTATAGAAGGTAAAGTTAATACATCTACATCACCTATATTATTAGTGCCTGCCGGTAAAGCATCTCTCACAGCAACTACAAGAGCAGTATCTGTGGCGGCAGCTGCCGTGCTTGCTGCCTTAACTACTACATCGCTAAATGACGTACTTGCAGGAGTGTTTCTTCCGTTCAAAACAGATCTAGTTAGTTGTGCAAAGTCTGTTGGTAAAACACTATCATTAAATTTTCTCAGTGTTCCGTTTGCTGAAAGTCTATGTAACCTAGTTTGTAATCTTAAGGTAGTGGTAGTAGTAGCACCATTAGTATATATAACTCTAAAATATCGTAAATGAGTAGGAAATCTTGCTCCACTTTCCGCATTCGAAGTTATAGTTAAAGTATTGATTACATCCCACGAAACTGCATCTTGTGAAAATTGAATTTGCAATCCGTTACTAGCAGAAGAATGAGATGCATATACAGCTACGCTTATTTCAGCAAATTCACTAATATCTATCGGTAGTCCTGTAAAAACGGCGGAGAAAAGGAGGTTAGATGTAAGACTATTGTAAGGATCGGTAACTGAACTTAGCTCTTTATTTCTGGATCCATAAGCAGTTGTAGTGGAAGGAATAGCAGCACTACCAGTAGCAGTTAAACTTGTCAACACGGAAAAGTGACTATTCAATCGTATAAAAGCCGTAGTCTGACCATTTGAACTGTTCGCATAGTGCAATCTAAAATGATCTATTCCTGGAATATTTCCCGTATATGAAGCCATTTGAAAATTTAAGGCAATATTACCTGATGAATTAGTAAAAACATATTCTGCACTAGGTAAAGTTGTATTACCAAAACTATCAACTCCGACTACCTTAAAATAGTAAGTTCCGTTAGAAACAGATCCGCTAACCCCACTTGCTGCCGCAGCAGCAGATATTACAGGAGCAGGCATAGAATCTGCTGTTCCTAAGGCATACCATGGCGTGGTGTTTTGTGTATTTCCTGGTTGAACTGTCCATGTGCCACTTTGACTAGCAGGTGCAGCAGCACTGCTTGGATGTACTGTGACAACCAATGACTGATCAGTTGCTAGAGCAGCAGTACTGGCCGCTTTAACTGTTGCTGTGTTAGTACCATCTGTTATTCTTTGGTATACACCTCTACTTGCGGCGTCGCCAGCGGGCATTGTGTTAGTACCATCAGTAACACGAACATAGGCTCCTGATCCTATAGCATTGTTTACACTTACACCAACATTAGGTTGGTTAGAGGCTATGACAATTCTTTGTGTTCCAGCATCTGCATTTCCGGTATTGACGGCAACTGCGGTGCCTGCTACCTTTCTAAGATTAGTGGTTGGGTTTGATGATCCAGCAGCCATTAGCTCACCTCTATTCCAAATACATTAAATGACAACGCACTTGGTTGACTAGTTTGTACTCTAAGAACGTCTGTAGCCGCCATTGTTATTCCAATTGTAGCACTAAAATTACTGAATGCTTCTATTTCTTGATCATAGAATATATACTGTTTGCTGGTATCCGCAGCACCTGCTATGGCCACTGAGATCCTAAATGTTCTCACAGCATTTGTTAAATTACAGACACTAACACTGCTAATAGTTGCTGATGAACTAACAGGAACAGTGTAGCAATCTGTTAGAGTTGTGTTAGCTGGTAGTAGCTGACCTAAAATTTTAAGTGACTCTGGCATAAGTTATGTCCCCATAAAGGCAAAAGTTCTTGACCAAAAGCTTCCACTTGTAACAACATTACCAGTTCCAGTTAGACTAACTCCTAAAACCTTTGTTGAGCTTAAAACTTCTGTGCCATTTATTCTGTAGACTTGGCCTGCTGCCAAGTTAATATTTTCTGATGATGTCCAACCAACAGTTGGTTGCCATGAAATTGTTTTGTCTGTGGTGCCTTTTAATGTAATTCCACCGCCTGTAGCTGACGAATCAGACGCACCTTCTACATTAAAAGTTACCGATCCAGCAGTATTACTTGTAGCGGATAGAATAGTTAGTTGCGTATACCCATCTATGCTGACTATCGTTGTAACACCGCCGAATGCTCCAACTCCTCCTGTTTTAGCTAAAACTTGTCCTACAATTAATCCTGCTGTAGAAGTTATATTAGTTATCGTAGTAGTTGTTGCTGTACTTGTAATATTTCCTGTAAGACCTGTTTTAGCCACTACAGATCCTAATTCTAGATTTTTATCATCTACTGTAATTGTATTAGAATTTACTGTGGTTGTTAGTCCATTTACAGTTAAATTTCTAGCTATTACCACATCATTATTAAATGTAGTTGTACCCGAAGTAGTTGAGGCACTTGATCCAAAATTTATATTTGTTGTGCTTGTTCCTACTCCTCCGGTACCAATGTTTATTGTTTTTACAACATTGTCCGTATTGGCTGCTGTAGAAATATTTAAAGTACTAGCAGTACCAGTTGAATTATATCCTATGGTTAGCGAAGTTGAGCTGGCAAATGCTCCGAATGTTGCTGAACCATCTATACTAGTACTAAATGTAGGACCAGTGGCAAATACTAATGCACCTGATCCTGTATCATCGTTGACTACAGTGGCTAATTCACTACTGGTTGTAGAAGCGAAAAATCCTAAGGTATTAGTTGATAAAGCCACTATTCCTGTTTTATCGGCAAATGTTACAGTCTGATCTTGACTAGGATTAGTAAATGTTACTGTAGTTTCAAAACTATCATCAGTAGAACCTTCTACAGTAAATCCACTATCACTGATAGCCAACCCAGTGACTTTAGGATTGGTCAACGTTTTATTTGTCAATGTTTGAGTAGCAGTAGTACCAACTAATGTAGTATCCTCATTAGGTACAGCTATGGTTCTGGTTGTTGATGTTGTTATCGAACCTACATCAAATTTAAATCTTTTAGTGGTATCGTTAAAATCTACAAAATAATTTTTTTCATCATTAAATTGCTTATCAGATACTGTTTGTGTTCCCTGAGATGTTACTACCTCCCCTGCACTTGCATCAGGTAATGTAAGTGTGCCACTAGGCCTGTCTCCTGCTTGTATAGTTATGGAACCGCTAATTGCTCCATGTAGTGTAATACTAGGAGAGACTATACCGTTCTTTACTCTAAACTCATTTGCCATACCGTTTCCCTTTCCACGGATACTTTAAATATTCATTAATTTTTTGAAAACTTTTATTGTTGCCGAATTAGAAGACCCCATTTGTATTCTTAAACGAACTTCATTTGTATTTATAACAACAGTATAAGTTCCTAATGCCTGATTATTATATAATAATGCATATTCACTAAACTGGGCCTGCGATCCATTATGTAAAACCATAAGTTCTGAAACTTGATAATTATTATCTTGTGTGATCTGTATCATATATTTGGCACTTCGATATAACGTTTTATCCCAAGTATCTACAACAAAAACGTTCGTTGTACTGACAACAACAAAAAATCCTGTATCTAAGCTAATACCTGTACCTTGGCTTATAATACTTACATTACCTTCGATGGCAACATTTATAAATGTTTTATTAGTAAATGTTTGCTCACCTGTTGTAGTTACAAGTGTGCCGGTGGTAGGTAGTGTTAATTCAGTGTCATCAGTAAGAGTAAATTGTAAATTTCTACTTTGATTTGTAATATTACTAACAGTGTATAATCTTCCTACTGTTGATATTTCACCCCCAACTGCAATTGCGAAATTATTATTAACTCCTGTACCACCTTTACTGCTAGGTACTACTCCAGTATAATTAGTAGGATCTAAGTAATAGCTTCCCGGCTGTCCGTTTAATTTTATAGCATCAACTACACCATCTTTAACAAGAACAGCACCTGAGCCATCTGTGGACACATCAAATTGATCTTTTAAGAATCTTGCTACACCTAAATTTGTGTAAATTGCATCCCCAAGATCGCCTGCTACTCTTTCTATATCAATTTCTACATTTCCGTAATAGCCACTGCTGTCACCACTGGCTAAAAAGAAAAGAGGTCCATCTGCTGCTTCTCGTATAGATTGTACTGCCGGAACCCAATTACTATCACCTCGTAGAAATGTATCTGTATTAGCATAACCTGCTGCGGCTAAACGAGAAGTTGATATAACTCCACTTACTATATTACCAGCATCTATGTCTGTTGTACTGATAACTGTCCAATTATTGGCATCGCCTGACGCAGTGTTGACCGTAGAGATAATACTAACATCATAGACAAGAATATTTGTATTACCTGTAGCAGCACTAAGATTTAAAGGATTGATGGTCAATCCATTTATACTATCAAGTGCATCCGATTTAAGTACATGTAAGCTAAAATTATTAGCAGTAACACTACCTACATAATAAAAATTATTTAGAAACTTTACGGCTGTTCCAGTGTCGAGTCCGTGATTAGCTACTCTTATGGATTCGAGCTGCGTACTTAGAATTTTTCTAATAAAATACTGCGTTCTAGCTGAATCCACAGGAGCTACAATATCTATTATACTAGATAATGCATAATTGGTAGATAACTGAAAAGTATTAGCTGTTAAAACACTGACATAGTATTCTGTAGAATTTACCAGTCCTTGTATAGGTAAAGAAAAATTTGTATCATATGTAACTATGTCTCCATCTGTAAGTCCATGACTTGTTATAGTGAAAATATTATTAGTGTAATCTACATTAGACACAGTATTAAAACTACTTGTAGTCGAACCTCCTTGGTCAATAGTTAAAGTACTACTTGTATTATCTCTAATATAATCTATATTAGTGCTGGAAGCTGTGAAAGAAGAGCTTGACGAGTCACGTATTACATACAGTCTACTTTCAACAACTGTTACCGTTATAAAGGCCTGTACTCCTCCAGCAGACTTTCCTCCTATACTAGCATTGGGTAAATTTATTGTAGAGTTAACAGCATATCCTTTACCTCCTCTAACAATATCAACACTTGTGACTGAATTATTAGATACAGTTATATCAGCAAAAACTCCAGATCCAGCTACTAATTCTACATTATAATAAACGCCATTGGTTGTATACCCATTACCTTGACTTGTCAAAGCTATAGCAGTAATAACACCTGTTCTATAATCATAAATTCGCCCAATACTGCCATTCAAAGAATTGACTTGACCGTTATAGGTAAAATCATAAGTTCTTCCGCCGGCTAATACCAAGTACTGTGAATCCGAATCTTTTTTGAGGAAATAAGGTAAGCTGGAAGATACAGGGCTGGCAACAGAATTTACAGTATAAGTTAAATTTTTACTTAAATTAACTATAGATCCAGCAGTGAAAATATAGTTATAATTTGAACTACTGTTAAAGTTATAAAGCCCTAATTCAGTGACACCACCAAGACCTACAAAAACAGGAGTACCAAAAGAAAACAAATAAGTTACTTGAAAAGAAAATGCACTAATTAAATTAGATGCACTACGAATTTTGTACAAAACATATCTGCTGGGACTATTCTTCATCCTTATGCTAATAGTATGTCCTACTGCAATGGTTGATAGTAAAGCAGTACGATCAACACCATCATAATCAGTGACACTAAAAAGCAGTTCATTTGCACCACCTATAAATTTTTGGTCAACATTGTTGAAAGTTCCAGGAGGGGCATAATAGCTGCTGATTGAAGTATAAAACCAAGATCCTAAAATAACATTACTAGAATTTCCAAAAATTCCCAATGAGTTACCCTTGGCCACTGTAATTGTATTAGAACTAGTTACAGTACCTTTAAGCAATCCATAAGCGCCAGTAGATGCTTGATAAATTACATCTCCATCACTACCTGTTAAATTAGTAGATAAAGTCAAAGTTTGTTGTGTAAATTCTTCTGTAACTAAATCTCCGCTGTTTAAATTATTAGCCGGAATATCTTCGTATTCAAGGAATCTTGAATTATACCCTTCTGTGATAATACTTTGGAAACTATTTGGTATAGGCAATAAATCACTGTTAATCTGTCCTTGGGCGTTTAATTGAACCACAGCACCAGGTTCACTATTAGTGCTGACCTTTTTACCAATGAATGTACCTAGGTTGTTGGTAATAAAACTACGAATGGCCTTTTGAGTAGTAAGTCTATTATTACCAGGACCACCTATTTCATTTCCGCCTAAATCTGGATCAATACTAATAGTATCAATTACTACATCACTAAACGCCAATTTAATAACAGCAAGTTCAGCGATGTTAACCTGATTCTTAAATGTAATAGTTCCTGTTCTGTTAAAAGCAACAATAAAGTCTCCAACTTTAAAGTCACCTAATTCATTGGTTCCTGAACTGTAAACCCGACCAGGTAATTCTACATATTGTTCATAGATAACATTGCCTTTACCTCCGTTTTGAGGCAAAGCATTATAGTCTATACCACTACCTGCATATTCCCAAGTATGACTACTACTGTTAACAATACTGGGTCTATGTAAAAAACTAACCTTACCTTTAAGGTCTTGACTGTTATCAAAACTACTGCCCGCTTTTGTAGACAATACTTTAATTTTATTTGTATAATATTGTGTAGTGCTTAAAACATTTGTAACAGAAACATTTACAGTTGGTATTGGAGCATGATCAGCTAAAATAGTACTACTGGAAGTATCATTAAACGGACTTCTATAAGTTATGCTGCCTATGGTTACTAATTCAATACTGACAATAAGTTTATAATTAGTAGGATCCCAATAATACACATAGGCCTTTACTGGACTACCTCCACTTATAGCGTCGATAGATCGCCCTCTTACAAAAGTGTAAGACCCAGCATTAAGTGTTAGTATCTGATATGTATTATGACTTTCTAATAATTGTTCTACAAATAGTTCTTCTACATTAGACAAGAACTTATGTGTACCGGAACCTAATTGAAAGAAATCAACTCGTACTTTGAAACTTTCATCAAAATATAATCTTATGGTATTAGGAGTTAAGACTTCGGCATAATATGTCTGTCCTGCATCTAACCCGGCTATTTTAACATTACCATTAGGATCATATTCTAAACTATCGCCCGAAGTCAAATTATGATCTGTACTAAATGTAATAATATCAGTGGCTGTATTAATATCAACCGCAGCATCAACTAAGTACTCAGTAGGAATATCTTTATAATTTCCTGTTATCTCAGCTGTATCAGTATGAGTTGCGTAGATTGTGCATGACGCAGTTGTATTTGTATAATTTACACGGTATGTTCCAAGACCATTAGAACCTGTTAACACTCCGGGCTCTTCAGCGGCTGTGGCCACGATGGTAGTTCCTGGCCTTATATT
>Ga0214923_10006304_pt1 | contig 13386 bp, 6 predicted proteins | sample LL1510_MetaG_FD_177993 | JGI IMG/M metagenome (GOLD analysis project Ga0214923, IMG submission 177993) | Freshwater microbial communities from Lake Lanier, Atlanta, Georgia, United States - LL-1510 | ecosystem: Environmental > Aquatic > Freshwater > Lake | place: USA: Georgia | collected 2015-10-15
AAAATTATCGAACAGCTAAATCTAGTCACCTGCGATGGCAAATTTAACTCCAAGACACAATCCTACCCTCAGCGTCTAGTAATAATATCCACACTAAAACAATAAGTTTTATTACTCCTAATATAATTATCAGGGTGTTTTTAATCTGTAAGATGTTATAATGGTAGTTGCAAGTAATTGATTGAACTCTCCGTTGTCATAATTAGCCTTAAGCTAGTACAGTGCGAGCAGCAAGAGTAAGTGCTAGCGAATCCATAAAAGAAAGGTAAATAATTATGGCATCAAAATTATACGTCGGTGGTTTAGCTTATAGCGTAACCGACCAAGAACTAAGTGATTTCTTCGCGAATGAAGGAACAGTAACAAGCGCATTTGTAATCAAAGACAAATACAGTGGACGCTCAAAAGGCTTCGGCTTTGTTGAGATGGGTAGCGAAGAAGAAGCTAAAAAAGCTATCGACGCACTAAACGGCCAAGAACTAAATGGCCGCGCCATTATGGTTAACGAAGCTCGTCCTCAAGAAGATCGCCCTGATCGTCGCTCCGGTGGGAACGGTGGTGGTGGCGGTGGCGGCCGCAACTACGGCAACGACAACTCTCGCCGCTACTAGATTAACCTTGTTTTGATATAGTTAATACATATGAGTTTATACGACTATATGTATTTTCAAGTCAGCGTAAAAGCGATTGTTAAAGACGGCCCAAAAATATTGCTACTTGAAACGCCAGACGACTACTATGATTTTCCAGGCGGACGAATAGACGAAACAGAAAAAGACCTAGAACTCCACGAAGTCTTAAAAAGAGAACTCCAAGAAGAGTTAGGTAATAACATAAAATTCACTGTAGGCGACATAGCTTTTGCGTCTAAACGGCGATACACCAAAAACAACAAAGAAAATCGCTTAATTGCCATATTTTACGAAGTTAATTATATATCTGGGGAAATTAAACTTTCAGAGGAGCACGATACATACAGATGGATTGATCCCCAAAGCATTCTTAACAAACCAAACAAATTCATGTCCGAAGACGAATACGCTAACTACAAAAAATATATGCAAAAATAGCTTTACTTGATTTAAGAAAGTTTAGGTGCTATGTTTTAACTAACGCTTAAATCGTAATCATGAAAAATAATGAAAAATCTAAAAAAAATATAAAACCTCAAACTAATTTATTTGTAAAAAAGGGCACTCGAAATTACAAAATTATAGTTGGCCTATGCATTGTAGCGTTGTTGCCGTTGATATTTATATTAATTATGGCTTTGAACTTGGGATTAACTTATATTACTTTGAAAAATACTCATTCTAATTACACCAGCAACAACCTGCGTATTATTAGCATGCCTAGTTACACAGCAACAGTTCCTAGTCAATTACAAGACATTACATCAAGTAACGCAGACACCAGACCATACAAAGAAAAAAAGGTATTTGTGGAAAAAAATCCAAATTTGTTTAGCCTGATAGACATGAAACCGGGTAGTTCGTTTCATGAAGCGTTTGTAAGTTACAGAACTGAAATTGTTACAGGGATAATGCCAACAAATAGTACTGAAGCTGAATTTAGAGATTATATTAATAGTAATGAAACGACTATAAGCATTCAAAAAGATGTTCAAAAAACTATTCTTAAAGAATGTAAAAATCCTAAGAACGTATATTCGGATGTCAAAAAAAACATCAACGAGCCTTACATCAAACACATAGTATCTGCTGACTGTCATGATATCGCTGACTATCATATATACTTCAGCGAAACTCTATACAGCCCAAAACAAATTAACATACTGTATCTGACCACATCTCAAAAAAACTGGAGTAACAACAAAGATTTTTACGAGAAATACGTCTTAAATAGCATGAGGCAGCTTAACTAATTTGAGTTATTTTTATACCACTCTACGAACCCGTGCCAGGCATCACGGTTTTTTAAATATCTTTTAATAACGCTATCTTGACCTTGTTCAAATACCTCTGCAATGGTTTTACCGTTGTCGACATCAAGCTCGATTACAGTCATATTTGGTGATTTAGCATTTGTGCCTCTAGGTTTTTCTATGATCTTGCCTTTGATATCGTTGCTGAAGACTACGGTTTCATGGCCATCTGCATATGCCAAATATTGATGAAGGATTACTGTTCTATCTTTTACGCCTTGCATTAACCTTATAAAATCATCGGCCTCAAACCAATGATTTACAGATTTCATGTAGGGGCCTGGAAAACCATTCAGGGCAGAAATATCCCAGCTATCATCGCTTACCACGATGGGTTTGCCGATTGCCTCATAGGCTCTTTGCGCCTTATCTTTGACGATTGCTACTGGATCTTCGCCCTGAATTTCATCAACTTCTATTAATACTTGCTCAACGTCAAGTTTTGCCGTGTGACAAATAGCCTGAGCAATAGCCAGCTTTTCTTTATTAGTGGTGGCAAACAGTATTTTACTCATCAATATAATTATAGTTTACTTCTCTCATATTAGTTAGTCATTAACTACAGTCCAAATACTAAATTTAAGATTTATTCTATCTGCAGCCACTGCCGGCGCCTGCCAAAAATTTACTCTGCTGTTGAGTTGGGAAAATAATGTTATACGCGTGATCCCACATGATATCGTCTTGGCCAAACCATAATTTATCATCTTTGAAATCTGGATAACCAAGTAAGTGGCCATACTCATGAACAAAAAGTATGCACACTTGCTGCTTAGACATAAGTATAGGCTGAGGTGGTTCCTTTTGTCCTGGGGCGTGATTAATTATTATGCGACAATGTCCCTGATTTAGGGGCTTATTTGCCCTACCAACAGATTCATTAATAGTACCTGCTGCAGGTTTAATATCAACCGCAGTAATTGTTTCGGCTACTATCGCAACGGAACTAGGACTACAAATTGCCGTGTTAAAGGCCACTATTTTCTGTGAACGTGCTCCTCCAGGTACGCGCAATGTATTGCTCCAATCCTCTTTGCGTGTCTTTCTATTAATTAATTCAGTGTCTTCATTGTAAAGATTTGGATAATTTTTTAAATATTGATTTAATGCACGTTGCTCGTTTGTTATATTGCCAGCAATGGCATGTCGTATTCTCCAATAGCGGTTTGCTGCATTTATGAATTGGTTTTGCCAAGCAGCAGGATATGTTTTAAACATATTAATATTTATTTCGACTTGCTGACTATTGCCAGAGCCAATACCTATAATTTCAGCTCCAAGATCTCTGGTTGAACTAGATATAGGAACAATTTGATAATAATTACCGACATTGCTTAGCTCTATGCCTGTCTGTCCACGATTACATTCTTTAAATGTTGCGATTCCATTTGCATTAACTGTTTGCAATTGACCATTCTTACATCTTACGCCTTCAGTTAGTTTGACTCTCACATTTCTTATTTGTTCGCTACTTTTACCAATAATGTTGTTAGATTTAAGTCGAACTTCGATCGTACGGCTATTCGCAATATCTTGGCATTTTTTTGAAGCATTTTTAGGCGGCTGGTTTCCAAGTTGATTTTTTAGTACATTTTGAAGTCTAATTCTGTACGAAGAGTTACCTGGATAATTATCGTAGTATATAGTACCGCCCTCATTGGATGAATTAGAGCCTTCAGGCTGCTTGTTGTTCTCTGCCTGTTGTTGAGCTACGCATTCATCTGATCTGGCTTTATCGACGTCATCTTGTAGATCTTCTTCTGAAATAACAAGTCGATTAGCTTCAGCGTTATACAAATCTCTTTCTTCTATGATTATTCTATTGCTAGACATCACAGATGAAGCTGCATTGTTCCAGCTTTTTGCAGTATTGAGGGAATTTTGTTTTTGTTTTTTGTTTTTAATCATTCTTGCCTGAAAACGCAAGGCCTTAGCGACGCGAGTTGCGGAAATGGAATGGCTTATTTGGGCTTTTGCATATTCGTCATAATATTTAGCCGATTTTCGGTTCTCTTTTATTGAAGAATTGAGTTTTTCTTGGGCCTTGATTGCGCTGTTTATGAATTCGGCGCTATTGCCAAGTTGGTTAGTGCTGTTGTAAAGACTGGATGCTGATTTGTAAGCAGATACTGCTTTATAATTATTTACACCTATCATGTTCTTATTTACTTTGTCGACTTTAGCCTTTTTATCGCGTAATACCTTGTTTGTTATGATAAAAGTTGAGTAAGCCCTCGATACATCCCGACTTCTACGCAGTAACTCTGCTTGCTGTCCATATTGCCATTGACTATTTAGTGTACCGCCTGGAATTTTATTACGACTAGTCATTGCGTCTCCAGCATACCTATTTTGATTATCAATAACCTTATTATTTTTACTTTTTTCAGTACGGTCAGTTATGAGGTTATTGTATGATCTAACCGCCCCTATGTAAAAAAGACTTGCATCATGATACCTTTTTTGTGATCCTGCAGTATCGCCGTAAGTATCAGACGCTGCCTGAGAACTAGACATAGCATTAGTGTAAAGCTTGTCTGCAATTTTAGCTTGTTGCTTAAATTTATTATAATATTTCAAATTGCCAGAACTATAAAATTTATTTCCAGTATTAGTAACTTTGTTTGCTTCTTCATAGGCTTTATTTGTTTGACTATCTGCCTTTTTCTTTAAAGTATTTAATTTTTTGATATTACTATCTAATTCACCTGCAGCAGTTTCCAATTCGCTAAATTTGTTATCCACGTAATTTTTTCGCCTGCCTAATTCAGTTGAGGTACTATTTTTGTTAGTTTTAGGTTTAGGTTTAGGATTTGGCCTAGACTTAGAGCCTGAATTAGTTGTGGCATCAATGAAATAGGTCATGTAAACTACGTGGCTGCCCTTATAGTCAAACTTCTGGATTGTGCGGCCAACTCTGGCAATTTTATATCCCGGTAAAGCATCGATTTGCACTCTGACTTGTGTTTGATTTTCTAAATCACGAAAATATATCCAGCCTTCTTCATTTGGGGATGCTTGACTAACTAGTTTATTGCCAAAGCCGCCGCAGCCATACTGCTTCATGCACACTCGTTCATAGCTAGTCATCTCTACCGTACCCAAACCGCCAGGAAGGTCTTTATAAACGTCAGCATGGTTTCTGGATCCAGTTGCAGAATAAACACGGACATAATACTGAATTACATTTTCGTTTTTATTAAAACTATGCCTACTAGAATATTGGGGATGGATTCTGTCAGGAGTTTGATATTCGTACTTTGCAGCACCAGAATATACAGGTTCGTACCTCGAATAGCCTGTATCATCTGGGAAGATTAGCGCCGTAGCAACAACGCCAACGCCACCAGCTAGCCTACCTCCAAACTTTGCTAATTTGCCAGCAGTTTCAACCTCGGCAACTACTCCGCTGGTGGCGACGGTAGTGCTACCAGCCCTGCTGACTACTTTTGCAGGCTCGGGCTTGAGTTGATTGACGATTTTCCAAAATTCATGATCAGTAACTTCTTGGGAAGCGGGAACAGTAACCTGCGTGGTGGCATATGACATATAATTAAGTGGCAGTTTAGTGCCCGACAAAGCTTTGACATTTTGGTTATAAAATAATGAAATTAAACATCCACCAATAAACAATATATAAAAAATCTTAATTCTCAGAATTTTTGTTAGAAGGTTGCTCTTCATTTTATTTATTAGAATGTTTGTGTGTTAAAAGGTCTTTTAATGATATTAACATTAATCATTCAGATGTCAAAAAATATATGCTTACTTTGAATTAGATAGTCAAAAGACCAAGACGCATACTTTTGATTAAGCGCTTAAGTATTTTTTTTATGTAGTGATGGTTCAAAACTATTAAATAATCATTAAATTTTTATAAAAAGTATTGACTTAGTGGTTTTTTAGGACTATTGTTCATTCATAACTGCGAGAGAGACAAATTTTAGTAGTTATCAAAAAGTAAATTAACAATCAAATATCACCCAAAATTTAGCAATCTGAGCACTTTAAGTGCAATAAGGACCAAGGGATGCTTACAAACACATCGTATTATGTGTACCAGCTCTTCACAGGGCTCCTTTCGTTTGCTTACGACATACCGCCCGCAGTATTTGGATTTACTAAATCATTTATAAATAACACACAGCGCCTAATAGCGCTGTTTTTATTTACCGTTTTTCTAGCTAGTATTTTCACGACAACCGCTTCAGCCTTGCCTCCCGATACATTTGTTGGACAAAACCGCGAACCAGGACCACTCAATGTAGTTGAGGTCAATCCCAATGAGGTTCTCGCTAAAGACGCTCAACCTGATCATGTCAATAAACCCGTTAACGTTTCCGAGCAGAGACCCGGCCCAGACGGTAAACCTGTTATTAAACTAAAAGCTGGAGAGATTACCGCCAAACGTGATGCATTCAATAAGGTTTTTCAAAATGCCGATGGCTCTCAAACAAAAAAACAATACTTCGCTCCAGTTAATTATAAAAAAGACGGTGCATGGCAACCAATTGAAACAGACCTAATCCCAGACAGTAATGTTGGTGATAGTACTAATGTATTTCAATCTCTTGTTAGACCAAGAAATATGCCTTTCATGAAGCCTAAGTATTACACGGTCAAGGCCAATGACTGGCAGGCTCGATTTGCTCCTAGTAATCACAAAAATGGTATGGTGCGAGTTAAAGACAGTGGTGGACAAATTGGCTTCAAGCCCATAGACGCCAACAAGGTAAATCCTGTAATCACAGCCGACAAAAAGGGCAACCAAACAGTTCACTACTATAACCTCTGGGATGGAGTAGATGTGGAGTACATGGTGCTGTCTGATCAAGTTAAAGAAAATATTATTATCAATAATAAAGATTCAGTCCGTTCAGTGAACTTTAAACTAATAGGTGCCAGCGTCACACCCAACAAGGACGGCAGCTCAAAAATTAATAGCCCGTTGGATGCAGATTACGGCATTACGCCGCTTACTTTATCTTTGAATAACAGCGGCATGCAGGCTGACTCAAGCATGCTAAAACAAAGCTACAAAAACGGCGTATTAAATGTAAGCATTGATGATAAATACGTAGATACAGCAGACAAAAGCTTTTTCCCTATGACTATTGATCCAGGTGTTTATAGAAACAATACTCGAAACGGTGGAGATCATGTTAATTTTCCTAATGACAACCTGCCATGCTCTTCTAGCAGATGTGGCTATATGTATGCTGGAGCCCTAAGAGCAAAGCCAGGTAACTGGTTCTGGTGGCGTTCGGCTATTCGTGTTCCTTATGAAATTTTCAGAGATCACAACGTTGCACTACTGTATGCCAATTTACACCTTCAAAGAGCTGGCGGAACTTCTGCAGGCAAATGGATAGATGTCTATCATGCAACCTGTTTGGATTACCCCTGCAGAGGCGAATACGGAGATCATGACTTTACTTATGATGACGCCGATTTAAACGTAACAAATATATATCAGCACGGCATACAACAAGGTGATTTTGGTCGCTGGCTTATGATAAATGGCGAAGAGTGGGCCAATAATCAGTCATTCAAGTATTTTGACCCAGGAAGCAGTTATGTAGATTTTACCTACAATAATCTTCCACCTTCGCCAACCCTTACTTCGCCTGTTGTTGACAACCAAGTGTATATCGATCCACAAATTAGTATGAGCGTTAATCCAGTTAGCGATGCAAATGGCGATAAGGTTCAGTATTTCTTCCGAATTGCCACGGGCAGTGACGGCGAGAGTGGTCAAATTATTGATTCCGGCAATCTCGATGCCCCTCAATGGACAGTGCCAGATGGTGTTTTACAAGATGGCACCACATACTATGTCCACGCCTATACTTTTGACGGATACAACTACAGCATTCCGAGTTCACCCAGACCCATAAAGATTGATTCAAGGCGAGGCAAGGATAAAACTCAAACCTATGACACTCTTGGGCCAGTAAGTGTTGACCTATCTAATGGCAACCTATCAACCAGCGCCAGTAGCCATACCACTAGTGCGCTTGGCGGAAGCATTGGTATCAATATGGATTATAATTCTCCACTTAAATCCCGAAATGGACTTGTCGGAGAATATTGGAACGTACCCGGTAATTACAATGGCGGGGCACCTACAAGAGCACCCGACATTACACGGGTCGACAAAAATATTGACTTCAATTGGAGTAGCGGATCGCCAGCTTCTGGCAACATAGGCAACGATTGGTATTATGCTAAATGGAGCGGCTATTTTGTAGCTCCTGCAAATGGTGAATATAATTTCGGAGGCAATAACGATGATTACATGGGAGTCTGGCTCAATGACCAACAGATATACAACAATGCCATATGTGGCGGAGTCTGCTACGACAAATCTACTTATCTAACTGCCGGCCAAATTGTTAAACTCAGAATTGAATATAAAGAATCAGTTGGGCTCGCCTATGCCAAACTATTCGTTAAAGGACCAGTTGCAGAGCAAATTGTGCCTAGCGATTGGATGCAAACGGGCGTAAGACCAGTCGCACAGCAACGTGGCTTAACTGGTCATTATTATGCCGATGATGGCTCACATAAAATTCCTGATAACCCATCCCAAGCCTTTCTTACAAGAACTGATTCACAAATAAGCTTCAATTGGGGCAATGGCTCGGTTATTCCAAATGCCCCAGCCGATAATTTCATTGTTCGGTGGAGCGGCTATTTAACTGTTCCTGTTACAGGAACTTACACATTTGGCAGTGTAAGCGATGATGGATCCAGAATATCAATCAACGGCAACGAAGTGTTTAGTAAGTGGCGAGATGACGGTGGAACAGAACTTTATGGTAATAGCGTTAGTCTGACTGCTGGGCAGTCGGTTCCAATCACCGTAGATATGTTCGAGCATGGCGGTGGAGCTGCAATGTATCTAAAAGTCATAGCTCCAGACACAACAACCGGTCAAACAGTTCCAAGCTCATGGTTGTCTCCAAAAGCTCAAGTGCTACCAGATGGCTGGAACTTAGGAATCGATCCAGATGGAGACCTCAACTATGACCATATTAAAGTAAATCAAAACAGTGTAGTATTAACAGATTCATCGGGTGATACCCATGAATACACTTGGACGGGCAGTGGTTACAAACCACCAGTCAACGAAGACGGAGTGCTGGTTCGCAACGATGATGGCAGCTTCACAATGCAAGATGTTGACGGACAAACATATATATTTAGCCCTCAAGGCATCCTTACGTCCGTCACAACACCAGTTGATGACCGCAGGCCAGCTGCCTTAAAATACACCTATAGCGGCAGCCCAGCAAAAATTGTACAAATAAGTGACGGCATCAACTCTAACCGTAATGCCAAGATTTATTACAGTGGCGACTTGAACTGCGGTAAAGCTCCAAGTGGCTTCGATGCTCAAGCACCACCAAATATGATTTGTGCTGTCATTACTAATGATGGTCGAGCGACATATATTTACTATGATCAAGGTCGTTTAGCTCGACTTTCCTTGCCAGGCAATGAAAACACTGACTACCAATACGATAGCTTAGGCCGCATCACCGGCGTCCGCGACGACACAGCCAACGATGTTATTACAGCCGGTCTTCGCAAAAATGATGACTCAACCCTAACAAGTATTGGTTACGATGAACTTGGAAGAGCGAGCCTTGTAATAGAACCTGCTTCATGGCCTTACGATGATCGCACTAAAAACGAAATTGAGTTTCTACCTGGTTTAAGCGGAAGCTATTATGGGGCTACGGAACAAAGAGTTGTCGGATTTAGCCAGCCCAACGGCTACACCAGGCGTGTTGAATACGACAATCTATTAAGAACCATAAAAGACACCGACATTACGGGTAAAAGCTCTATTCAGTCCTGGGATCAATATAAAGATCTTTTATATAGCACGACCGACGCCACTGGTCTAAAATCTACAAACATTTATGATACCGAGGATAGACCAATTAAAAGCTACGGCCCAGCGCCAAGCAACTGGTTTAACCCTGATGGCACACCAAAGGCAGACTATGCCAGCAAAGTACCAAGAGTTGATACAAACTACGACGAAGGTATTATTGGCCCAGCAGTAAGCTGGTTTAATGTAAAAGTTGATCCAACTTCTAAAAAACCGCTTTTCTTTGGCTCACCAAAACTTCACACCACTGGCTTTGGTGGCAATGGAAACAGCAGTTGGCTAGGCAGAGATTTTGATACTTCTCCAGCACCAATCACACCAGACTCCGGTATGGACGGATACGGCTTTAGTGCTACTGGAAAAATTAAATTCCCACAATCGGGAACCTATACTTTCACTATGGTAAATGACGATAGTGCCATACTGAGCATCAACGACAATATGGTTGTCACCGACTGGGGCATTCTTACAGACGGCAAGGCAACCAACACACGCTCCTATACTTTCAATGCCGAAGCCGGTAAATCATACCGTTTCAATCTGAATTACGCTCACGCTGGAGCACCCGGTGCAGCTATTGAGTTATTTGTAAAAGGTCCTGGTATTAGCGATGAAAATACCAACGGAAACAGTCATTTTGCAAACCTCATAACACCTAACTATTCACTTGTGACCAGTACTACAAGCTACGATTCTCAACTAGGCAACAAAACATCAACAACCAACTATGGCACAAACCCAGAATACGGTTTAGCCCAAAGCACCACCCTTGACCCTGGTGGAGCTAATCTAGTAAGCACGTCAACTTATGAATCACCTGGTAGTGGATATCTGCGTCAAACAAGCAGCAGGCTACCTAGTGGCGGAGCAACCAATGTGGCCTATTACGGCGCCAATGATGCGATAGACAACCCTTGCACAACAAAAGTAGAAGCGTTCTTACAGGGTGGAATGTTGAAATCAAAAACAGAGCCAGATCCCGACGGCTCAGGACCATTAAGTGGAAAAACCACCGAAAACATCTACGACGATGCTGGCAAAGTAGTGGCAGCTAGAATCAACAATGAACCATGGACCTGCACAACTTACGATTCTCAAGAAAGAGTAATCTCTACAGTTATACCAGCTTTCAATGGCGCCCCATCCCGAACCATTACCAATAACTATGCCGTTGGCGGCAATCCTCTCATAACGAATACGTCGGACGCTACCGGTACTATTACCGTTGAAAAAGACATACTTGGCCGCTTAATGAAATACACCGATGCGCGTGGAAATATAACAAATAACAACTATGATCAATATGGCAGACTTTCTAGTCGCACAGGTCCACTCGGCAATGAAACGTTTATATACGACAGCTACAACAGATTAATTGAGCAGAAACTAGGATCAACTAGCTATGCTCGCATCACCTATGATGATTACAGTCGAATCAGCAAAGTAGACTATCCAGGCAACCAAAAATTGTCAACTATTGCGAGAGATGAACTGGGAAGAGTAAATTCGCAAATTTTCACTCTAGCAGATGGATCAACAGTAGGAGATCAAGTAACTAGAAGTGTTAGCGGAGATATAACCAGCGGAACCGAAATTGGTATCAGTAAAACTTACAGCTACGATAGTGCTGGGCGACTAACTAAAGCAGTCCTTGGTGACAACACGTTTAGTTATGGATACGAAGATACCTCCAAGACATCGTGTGGACAAGCTTCGGCCAATTTAACTGCTTCTAAAAATAGCAATCGTACAAGCTTCAAGCTAGTAAATTCTGTCCAAAAAATAAACAAGAATTTCACTTACTGCTACGATCAAGCCGACAGATTAATATCAAGTAGTGACCCGACTATTGACGTACCTACATATGACACGCATGGCAATACAACCAAGCTGGGCAACTCTACCACGCCCACTTCATTCAAATACGATTCGTCGGATAGATTGACAAGCATAACAGATGGTAAAAATAGCTCTACCGTCACATATAGCCGAGACGTAGAGGGCAGGTTAGTGCAACGTTCAGCCATTCAAACCGTAAAAACAGGTAAAACAACAGGTGTTATCAGGCAAAACAATTACTATGGCTACACGGGCAGTGGCGATACTCCAGATGTGCTTACAGATGCCAGCAATAAAGTTGTTGAAGCTTATCTACAACTTCCAGGTGGTGTGCTAGCCACCATCAGGCCGAGCGCAAAAACTGTCGACAAACTACAAACATTCACTCTTCCAAATATCCACGGCGACACCATGGCAACTTCAAATGGCAAAGGTGTATTAACAGGATTATTCATGACTGGACCATACGGCGAAGCCATGACCATTACAAAGACAGTTACTGGCCAATTAACCACGCCAGACAATACAATCGGTGATGGAGCTGGCGGTGGCAGAGGAAGTGGCACAGTTGCCAATCCAAGCTTCAGTTATGTTGGTCAACATGAAAAACTCACTGAAACAAGCATGGTACTGCAACCCACCGAGATGGGGGCCAGAGTTTACATCGCCTCACTCGGCCGCTTCCTCCAAACCGACCCCGAACCAGGTGGCACTCCAAACGCTTACGTATATCCAACCGACCCTGTAAATGACTTCGACTTAACAGGTCAATTCGGCCTTAAATCTTTCGCCAACATAGCCAGTGTAGCCTCAATGATTCCTGGCCCAGTCGGCATGGCTGCAGCCGCCGTTTCATGTGCTGCGTACGCTGCTGCGGGTGATCACAAGCAAGCTCTTATTATGGGCGCAGGCATAGCAGCAGCCGCCATTGGCGCAGGAAGCGCCGTCGCCCTAGCCTCCCACGCCAGCAAAGCAGCAGAAGCAGTAAATGCCACAAAAGCTGCAACTTATAGCGTATATGCGGGCAGGGAGGGTGGCAAAATAAAATATGTAGGAATAACTAAAAGAAATCCTGATATTAGATATGCTGAACATAAAAAAGGAGGCGGACCTAAAGCGAAGCTCAAGTTTGAAACACTACCGAAACAGACTGGTTTAACAAAAGCACAAGCAAGAAAAATTGAACAACATTATATTGATAAATATGGCATGAAGAAAAATGGAGGCAAACTGTATAATAAAATTAACTCAATAGCCAAGAAAAAGAGGAAGCACCGATGAACAAGCCTAAACGCACACAATCAAGAATAGGAGATATCTTTGAAGTCAGAAATGGCAAAAAGAAAGAATATAGGTATTTTCAGTTTTGTGCATTAGATTACTATCAATTAAATAGTGATGTTATAGCAGTATTTGAAGGTAGGTATTCTAAACCTCAAGAAGTAGAAACTGTAGTATCTAAGCCAGTAGAGTTCTTTACACATACAAGTGTGAGATATGGAGTGCCTGAGTTATGGCAAAAGATTGGTAAGGCAGCAATTGTAGATACTAATGGAGTGGTTTTTAAAGGAATTGAAGAAAAACTCGAAGACGACATAGACAAGGACTACACGGATCATTGGTATATTTGGCGTCTTGGAGAAGAAAAAATTAAATTTATTGGAAAGCTTTCTAAAGTACCTGATAATGCCGAGATAGG
>Ga0214923_10006305_pt1 | contig 13385 bp, 12 predicted proteins | sample LL1510_MetaG_FD_177993 | JGI IMG/M metagenome (GOLD analysis project Ga0214923, IMG submission 177993) | Freshwater microbial communities from Lake Lanier, Atlanta, Georgia, United States - LL-1510 | ecosystem: Environmental > Aquatic > Freshwater > Lake | place: USA: Georgia | collected...
ACATACTTGATTGCATTTTCAATCCCCCGCACTTTTTTGAATCGCGTATTTATTTTTTCAGAATTATGAATCATATATTCAATTTTAATTTTAACGATATCGTGGATGCTACCATCTCCAAAAATATTTGCCGATAATAATTTATATTGGTGAGAATGGATACAAGAATGAAGGAGATCAATCGGATAATTCCATCCTTTATTATGGTTTTTTTTAATAAGTTTTTCTATAGTTTTAATAAGTATCTCCATAAACAATTTCCTATTAATAAGAATTATATTAAAATATCAATTTTAAAATTTTTTATAAATAAAATGTCAAAAATAATTTATAAAGCAAAGCCTTTAGATACTAAAGAAGATACAAAAAAAAAAAAAGAACAGGATAAAAAAAATAAAACTATATATAAATCTGCCTCGATCCGTCAGCATGAAAAACAATTGAAACAACATCCAGAATTGATCTTCTATGACAAACCGATCACAGTAGCATTGCCATGGTATATAAAATATTTTTTTTATCTCATATGGATTTTCATTGTAGTTGTCATTTTTATCATGATTAATAGTTATATTCAATTTAAACCTCAAATTAATTGGTGGAAAAATAATGGGGGTAATACCTATAAAAAAGTGTTTTCAATTAATCTTCTTGCTCAATACACTAATTTTAATCTAGGATACGAATTATTAAGTCTATTTGCTCCAAAAGATGCATTATTTAATAGTTTGGGTCAAAAAGAATTTATTCTCAATATAATTTGTTCTTATGCAAAATTTTATGATGTGGATGACGAAGAAACTTATTTTTTGAAACCTAAAAATATATGCGAGACCATTTGTGTGGGTACCTTAAAAGAAAATACATATAGTTTTAACGCATGGATTGATACACATCCTGATTTTAAATTCATGACAAATGATGACAGTTGGCCTGCCACAGAATCGAGCTGGAGAGCTTTATTAAGTGAATGGGGGGTTCCTATAACTCGTGGAGATCCTTATGGAGACGCGTGGACAAAGGATAAAAATAATTTTTTATTTCAAAAATATCAATTACCCGCCGACACGGTATTTATACAATCATTCATGTATAATTTAGCAGAAGACCCTGATAGTCATCTGCCTTGGTATCCTCAGGGGTTTGCACAGGCTGTTGGATTAAATCCCCAGACAGGTCAAAATATAGATTATTCGGGTGGATGGTGGGGATTTGTGAAATATGGTTTTGGGACCGAAAAAGATCTTTCTTACGGAGAAATCGTAAGAACCGTATATGCAAACAATATTCTTTCAAGTTCTCGTAAAAAATGTAATCATTTATCGAATATCGGGATGGGCTTAATGAGTGGTGCCATGTCTTCATTAGGTATTTTTGCAATGCCGGAGGCTGGTTTGTTAGGATTGGGTGCGGCTGTGATTGGTAGTACAATGACCATTATTCAAGGATATCAATCATGTGGTGCGATTCCATCCTAGTTGTTTCCACATTTGAAACAAAAATATATGTAGTTTCCTATAGCGAACTAAAAAGCGGGTGCCATTATTTCTACACGGTTAGTTAAATTCCCTAGTATATCATAATTTTCTGTAAATCGCCTTACTTCGAATGGATTTATATACTCTATATATGTATGTTCCCCTATTGGATTACCATTTAGGTATATACCAATTCTACGATCATTGTTTGCAAGATATTGAGTCCCTTGTCCTTCTCTTAGCCCATTTCTAAATCCTCCTTCATATCGATTACCGTTTGCATAATAATAAGTCCCTTGTCCTTGAGGTAGTCCATTTAGAAAATTTCCTTCATATCGATCACCGTTTTGAAAAAATAATTTTCCTACTCCTTGATATAATCCATTTTGAATAATTCCTTCATATCGAACATATGGACTTCCGTTTGGAAAATAAAGAATCCCTGGTCCATCAATTTGGTCGTTTTTGAATTGTCCCTCAAATCGACCATATGGACTTCCGTTTGCATAATAAAGAATACCTTGTCCTTCACGTTTGTCGTCTTTAAATTGTCCATCATATCGACTTCCGTCTCTATAATAAACAATCCCTTGTCCATCACGTTTGTTGTTTTTAAATTGTCCATTATATAGAATAAAGTCATCATTAGCATATCTAATCCCTTTTCCATCAATAACACCATTGACAACTTCTCCTTGATATCGACCACCGTCTGGTAAATATAAAGTCCCTATTCCTGTACGTTTTCCATTTACAAATTCTCCTTCATATTTTTTATTATTATCTTTATCATAAAGAATACCTTTTCCTTCACGTTTTCCATCGACAACTTCTCCTTCATATCGATCACCGTTTTTTAAATAAACAATCCCATTCCCTTGACCTCGTCCATTTACGAATTCTCCTTCATATAGTTTATTATTATCTTCATCATAAAGAATTCCTTTTCCTTGAACTCGTCCATTTACAAATTCTCCTTCATATCGACCACCGTTTGGTAAATATTGAATCCCTTGTCCTTCATAAACTCCATTTATAAAATTTCCTTGATATCGAATTTTACCATTTTTATTGTATAAAATTCCTTGTCCTTCTCTTTGTCCATTTAGGAATTCTCCTTCATATATTTTATTATTATCTTTATCAAAAAAAACTCCTGTACCTTGAGGAAGTCCATTGACAAATTTTCCTGCATATCGTTCACCACTTGCATAATATAAAATCCCTTGTCCTTGAGGGAGTCCATCTTTAAGTGGTCCAACATATCGATCTTCGTTCGCATATATTATTTCTGTATTTTCCATGATTCTATATTAAAAAAAATATTATAATATTTTTTTTTGGTAATTCCTAAGCGCATTTTACTGATTCATTTTCTATTATTATCAAAAGTTTCTGTAAATTGTGTACGGATATCAATCATGTGGTGCGATTCCATCTTAGTTGTTTCCACATTTGAAACACAATCCTAAGCGGATTTTACTGATCCATTTTGTATACTGCTAATTAAAAGCCCATCATTATCAAAAGCTTCGGTAAATTGTATTTCTAATTGAGGATTCTGTGTGTCAATATATAAATGTTGCCCTATTTCATGTCCATTTTGGTATCTACCAATCCTACGATCCCCGTTTGCAAAATAATAAATACCTTGCCCTTCTCTTTGCCCATTTTGGTATTGACCTACAAATCTATCACCGTTTACATAAGTTAAAGTCCCTTGTCCTTGAGAAAGTCCATTTACGAATTCTCCTTCGTATCGATCACCGTTTGCATAAGTTAAAGTCCCTTGTCCTTCAATTCGTCCATTTCTAAATTCTCCCTCTAATCGATTACCGTTTATAAAAATAAAAGTTCCTCGTCCGTCAATTCTTCCATTCCGTAATTCTCCTTGATATTGATCACCATTTGTATAATATAAAACTCCTCGTTGAGGTTGGTTATTTCTGAATGTTCCTACAAATCGTAAACCGTTTGCATAATAAAAAGTCCCTTGTCCTTCAGCTCGTCCATTTAGAACCTGTCCTTCATATAGATTACCGTTTGGTAAAGCTATTGTTTGTTTATTCCCCATGATTTTCTATGTATTAAAAATAATAAATATTTTCAATTAAAACCGGTCGTTTTTGCAAACTAAGCGGTCGATGCATTCTGTACACGAATAAGATAATTACATTTCATTCCAAAATAGATTTAACATTTAGAAATACTACTATGGTTATGTCGTAGTTTTTGAAAAAAATAAATCAAGAACCAAAATGTTTCAAACGCTAAAATATGCATAAGTGCTATATAACTTATTAAGATAAAGATATCCTAAAAGGATGTTAGACAATAAATTTATATAAGCCATTTTAGAATTTAACGATTCTAAAATTATCGTTTGCAAAATAAACTTTGTAACCTTAAGCGGCTTTGACGAATAAATCTCGTACACGATTTATTAAAATCCCATTATTATAAGTTTCCCTAAATTGTTTTTGTAAAAGTGGGTCTTGTGTATCTATATATAAATGTATCCCTGTTTCGTTTCCATTTTCGTATCTACCTATCCTGCGATCCCCGTTTACGATAAAATAAGTTCCTTGTCCTTCTCTTACTCCTTCTCTGAACTCTCCAACGTATCGATCACCGTTTACATAATAGTAAGTTCCTTGTCCTTGAGGTCGTTCAAATTGAAATGCTCCTTCGTATCGATCCCCGTTTGCATAATATAAAATCCCTTGTCCTTCAATTCGTCCATTTTGGAATGATCCTTGATATCGATTACCGTTTACGTAATATAAAATTCCTTGTCCAGTTCTGAGCCCATTTACAAATGGGCCAACATATCGATTACCATTTGCATAACTTAAAGTCCCTTGTCCTTGAGGTTGTCCATTTACAAATAATCCTTCATATCGATCACCGTTTTCATAATAATAAGTCCCTTCTCCTTGAGGTAGTCCATTTTGGAATGATCCTTCGTATCGATCACCGTTTGCGTAATATAAAGTTCCTTGTCCTTCAATTTGCCCATTTTGGAATCCTCCTTCATATTCAGTTCCGTTTTCAAAAGATAAAATCCCTTTTCCTTCAGATAGTCCATTTACAAATGATCCTTCATATCGATCTCCGTTTTCATACATTAAAGTCCCCTCTCCCTGAGGTTGTCCATTTACAAATGGTCCTGCATATCGATTACCATTTGCATAACGTAAAGTCCCTTGTCCTTGAGGTTGTCCATTTACAAATGGTCCTACATATCGATCACCATTTGCATAACTTAAAGTCCCTTGTCCTTGAGGTTGTCCATTTTTGACTGGTCCTTCATATCGATCACCGTTTGGATATTCTATGACTTGATTTTCCATGTCTATAGTAAAAAAATATTATTTCTTATTTTTTAAACTAAGCGAGGTTTGAGTGGAATTTGTTCATGGCGAAATAAATTCCAATTATGGACGCGTTCCTGAAAGTTGGTAGCAGAAAGTTTTGCTGCGGTTTTACACAGATTATAGAATAATTTTTTACGGTTAACAAAGAGACCACTCCACAAAGGGTGAATAACGGGAGTCGAACCCGTAACTTCCAAAGCCACAATTTGACACTCTAACCAATTGACGGTGATTATAAAATAAAAAATGTTTTATAATTTTTTATAACTTATTTAGATTATCAAAAAAAATTTAATTATAGAAATTCCAGAAGACAAATTTTTTTACCAAAATGGCTTCCATCGATACCAATCGTAACAAAAACTATATGTACTATCGCTTCCAAGATTTAATTTAATCTTTTTTTTAAATTTGTAAAAACTGATGATATTAAAAAATTTTTTTGGGAATTAAAATGAAACTTATATCGCTAATTGCTAAATGGTTTGTAATGTATGCATCTATTGATAGTTATGATAAATGCAAAACGATTGATATTACAAATGATAATGATCGTCTCGTTATTTGTTTCAATGATTATTTTGAACGTAATTATCATAAAATATGTTATGACGGTAATTACACGGATGAATTTATATATCTTCGGAATAATCAGACCCTTAAATTTTTCCCATTTTATAATACCGAAAGTACATTTTCAATGATTTATGATGATAATTTCTATATCATAACTAATAATCAAACAGATTTTGAATTGAATTTCGATGTTGAATTTTTTGATCATTTGCATTGTATTGATCAAGAAAATTGTTAATGTACAATTTTATTTAAAATTTGATTGTTTTTTTGTTTTGTTGCAGAGTAATAAAAATGGATCCTCCGATATTTAATACAGAATATTTACAAACCTATCCAGATTTTTTTTATAAAGCACCCGATGAATTTTTGAGTAAAAAAAATAATAATTCGCGATACAAATTTTTTAAACAGAATCTTTTTACGGCGGGGGATGAAGATCAATTTTTAGAATTTTATGATTGTTCCAATCCAAAGGATAAGAATAGTAAACCCTCCTTGAATAATGATATTTCCTGTCATCCGAATGTTTATTCTAAGCAATATAAAAATTTGTGTGTACATAATGTGATTGATACTTATCATTATATTTCTGATAAGTTCAAAAAGGGTATCTTTTTAAAAATTACAGACGGTCATGGTAAAGTTTTTTTACCTTTTAGTAAAGCGGATTATCAGAATGAATGGAGTGAAAAAGTAATGACAAATCCCAAAAAATTCAAAGACATTTATGAATTGATGGAATATACCGCCAAAATTGAAAATTATGCCTTTGTGAAAGGCAGAGTTCATAAAAATATTAAAGCATGGTATGGTAATAATGGGTTAGTAAGATTAGAATTTCCTATTTCCGAAGGAGATTCAGGAGTAAATATGCTCCAGGATATGTTTAAAACATTGATTAAAGAAAGAATTTTACCTTCATGTGAATTATTTATTAATAAACGTGATTTTCCGCTATTAAAAAAGGATTATACGGAATCGTATAATTCATTTTTTGGTAGTCGAACAAAATTATTATCTCATTTGTATTTAAAATATGCACCCATTTTGAGCATGACAACATCGGATGTCCATGCCGATATTCCAATTCCAACATGGGAAGATTGGTGTAGAATAGCGTATTGGTATGATGGAAGATTATTTGGAAAAGAATATAAAAAATATCCTAAAGTGGAAGAATTTGATAACATACCTTGGTCTTCCAAGATACCCACGGCTATTTTTAGAGGTGCATCTACTGGATTAGGCACTAAATTAGAAAATAATATTCGATTATTAATTTCCGCAGAATCAGTTCAAAAAATTAAAGATGATGATGGAATACTATTAATCGATGCGGGTATTACAAAATGGAACTTGCGACCTCGAAAACATCCGAATTATCCTTATATTGAAACCATTCACATTGAAGAAATGCCGTTCGGTTTAGTGCCTCCAATATCACCTCTTGAACAAGCAAGATACAAGTATATATTGCATTTACCTGGTCATTCTGAAGCCTATCGGTTAAGTTTAGAATTATTTAGTGGGAGCGTGGTTTTATATTATCCCTGTGAATATCAATTATGGTATTTTAAATGGTTGAAACCTTGGCATCATTATATACCTTTATCGGGTACAATCGATGATATATATGAAAAAATTAAATGGTGTAAAAATAATGATGAAAAATGTCAAGAAATCGTTAAAAATGCGCGTCGTTTCGCGGAAAAATATCTTTCAAGAGATGGAGTTTTAGATTATTTACAAAATACATTATGGGAGTTATATAATATAACTGGTTCAATAGAACATACCGATAAAAATATGAGAAATTTTAATAAAGAACTTTATTTTTTCGTAAAACAAAAAATATCGGATTCTTATTCTTTTTTTGATCATCATTGTAAAAATAACTTGTTTACCGATCTGAACAAAATTATGACCATGGATAATATTCGTATCAGTAAAGAACTTTTTTCAATATTGTTTCATTATTTTAAAGATCGATTCATAAAAAATCAAGTAACCATCAAACATGGAAAAAACACAGATATCAGTGTGTTTCATTTTTTGAACCATAAATATGCCATCAAAAAAACAAATAAAACCTGGAAAGAAGAAGACAAATTTCAAGCACTTTTAGGATACTTGTATATTAATAATTTGCAAAAAATTATCCCCAATTTTATTTACACTTATTATGATTTTAATGATTCCGAATTTTCTTATATCGTAACTGATTATATTGAAGGAATTACGTTTGAAGAATTTTTAAACTCGGAAAAGTTTAATTTTAAAAATTTAATTGATATATATATTTATTTGTGTCTCATCCTTCATAATGCTCAAGATTTTTGTGGATTTATACATATGGATCTTTTCCCCTGGAATATAATGATTCATGAAACAGTTAATCAAGAGATTCATTATAAAATCAATGGACAAACAATTAAAGTATCTAATTCTGTAATTCCTATCGTAATAGATTACGGAAAAAGTCATTTTGTATATAATAATTTTCATTATTATAATACAAGTCCTTTTTATTTATGTAGATTGCAAGATATAATTAGCATCGTGTTTTCCAGTTTATATATAGTTTTAGATAAACATATTTTGAATGAATCGGATATTAAAAAAATTATTCAGATTATGAATTTTTTTTCTAAATGTGAATATACAAATAAAATCAATTTCGTTAGTCTGAATCAGATAAAATCATTTTTAAAAAAACATAAAAAATATTCGAAAATGCTGGCCGAACAAAAAATTGGTTTAGAAAATAAATCTCCTTTAGACTTTTTTTATTTTTTGATTGATAATAAATTCCCTTGTAATGTTAATATTGAATTTGATTCGGTTATGAACATTCATGAACCCATTTGGTATAATTTTTCTGATTGTACATTATTTTTAAAAAATAAATGTTTAGAAAATGAAATTAAAACTATTGTAGGATTTCTGGAAGAAGATGAAAATTTAATTTTTACATTGCGCAAGTTCTTTTTATCTATGGAAGATATATGGTCTTATATACCAACAGAGGATAAAGTTGAAAAATATCTATATATATGGAATGCATTAAAAATTTTTGAACAAATTAAAGAAAATTTCACTCTTTTTGAATCAAATTTAAACATTAAAATTTGGGAAAAAAATACTCTGGATGATTTTTTTAAAAATTATCCTAAACTTTTTGATATATCATTGGATAATTTGTTTCCGCCCATCAATACTAATCTTAAACAATTACCTAATTATCCAACTCATATTTGTAAATCATGTTTTAATAAAAATAAGACAACTGATTCAAAAGGATTTATAAATTTAAATAAAACGTACAATTATAATGTATTGTGCTTAATTAATAAAAAATATAGTTATGATTTTTTTTCTATTTATATCACAATATGTAATTCTTCTACATTCAATAAAATATTGTGATTACACGTTTTTTAATTTATAATTTTTATTATAAATTTCTTTTATTAACAATTACATTGTTTTTTCGTTTGTAGTTGCTGTTGTTTTTTAGTTTGTTGTTTAGGCGTTCCCTGTTGTTTTGATTTTTGCTGTTTCGGTTTTTCCTGTTGTTTTGATTGCTGTTGTTCTTTCAATGTTTGTTGCTGTTTTTCTTGTTGTTTTGATTGCTGTTGTTTTGATTGCTGTTGTCCTTTCAATGTTTGTTGCTGTTTAGGTTTTTCTTGTTGTTTTTTAGGGTTTTGCTTTTGCTGTTTTTTAGGGGTGTCTTGTTGTTTTGATTTTTGATTTTCTAGGTTTGATTGTTGTTGTCCCATTTATTAAAGTTTTTTAAATTTATTAAAAATAAAAAATTTAAATGATTGCAATGGGAATCATAAAAAATTATAAAAAAATAATATTATATAGATGATGAAATTTTTTTATAATTTTATTCTATCCGTAACTTTATTTTTTGCATCCGTATGTAATAGTCATGTACCAAAACACAATTTTTCTCTTGATGAATCTAATTTTGTCAGTATTTCTGGACCTATTACTCGTCCAAATGTAGATTCTGTGATCCAACAATTATATTCGAATAATATCCAAAATTATATAAATAGAAATAAAAAAATATTATTGTACATTGATAGTCCCGGTGGAAGTGTTCATGAAGGTATGAGACTTATACACACGATTAAAAATTTACAACAAAAAAATATAACGGTGGATTGTATTGCTGAAAATTTTATGAGTATGGCTTTTATACTTTTTCAGGTATGTGATTCAAGGAATATACTAGATCATTCGATTGGAATGCAACATCAGATGAATCTGGCTATCAAAGGGGATATTGAGAATGTAAAAAGTTATTTCGATATGATTTTTGAAATCAATGAACAGATTATTGACATGGAAATAAAAAGAATTGGTATTTCTTATATAGATTATCGTAATAAAATTATCCAAGATTGGTGGTTATATGGGCATGATAATATATATAATAATGTAGCGGATAATGTAGTTACGGTTGATTGCACTCCATCGCTCGTTTCAAAATCAATCGTACGTAAAGAAAATTTTTTAGGATTTACATTTACCGTAAAAAGTTCTGCATGTCCACTCCTAAAAGAAAAAAAGATATCCGAACCAAAACTAATCATGTATTATGATGAATCAAATTATGCAAATGGGAAAATGATACGAGAGATTAATTTTTTATAAAATTTAAACTTTTCAACATTTAAAAATTGACGTTTTTTAAATGTTAAAAACCAACAAAAATATTTTTTTATTAGGTTTGTTACAAAGATATCAAAATGATCCTGGTTCATTTAATTTTTTAAATGCATCAGAAAAAGAATATTATAATCAAACGATTCGTACTCTTGGAAAAAACGAAACGATTGATCTTTTTAAAAAAAATTTACGAGATTTTATTGAATATGATCCAAAATATTTAGCATTATCTCTTTTAGCCGATTCATTATTTGGTAAAATAGATGCCATTCTTGAAACCGATATGCAGGTGGCTGCGAGCCTTTTAAACTTACAAGCAGATACTAAAGCAGTTCCAATTGCACCCTTACAGACTCGTATTACTGACTTATCACAATCTTCAGAAAGTAAATTACCTGATTCATGTAAATCTATTGGTTGGCCTTTACCCGAATCTGAAGACACTGAGCAGGGCTAAAAAATTAATCCTTTAGAAAGGGATTTACTCTTTTGAAACCGGAATATTCAATTATTTATTTTTATATATATAAATGAGTAAACTTTTTAGAGAATATAAAACTAAAATTATGGAAATGTTGACGTCGATTCCTCCGACACCCGTTGCCATCAATTTTAGATACGATAGCGATCAAAAAACACTGTTGTATGATGAAATACCTATGATCACTATTTTATCCATATCGACGGGAATTGGAGATTATGAATATGAAATTATACATGAAATCAAACAAAATTATGCCGATATAAATATATGCCTTATCATTATTGATCCGAATCAGAATGAAAATCATTATAATCGATTCATTCCCATTACAAACCTACTCTATGTCAATCCTTATCTTGATGGATTTTCAATGCTCTTGTTCGAAACAATGGGTCTTCCGAAAAAAACATTTACATTATTTTATAATCTGCTCTGGCAAAATCTTACTCATCCTAATTTTGTTTTTGGAACAAATTTACAATGGGGTATGATAAAAAAAGTTCGTTCTAGTAATATTGGACAACAGGCGATCGATTTAAATTATCGATCGAAAGAATTTCAGGATTTATTATCAGGATTTAAACCAACCACTAAAGTGGATCAGGATGGTTTTACGATCTGGCAAAAAAAAAGAAAAAATAAAACATATTCTTATGATGATAGTGTTTATAGCATATCTCAATTTTCTCTGAGTCATACCTTGAAGAATAGAAAGATATGGAGATATTACGAAACAATTGAAAATCCTTTTTTAATACCAACTACTATACTAAGCAATATAGGGATGAATGGAAAAGATGAATACCTTTTTGTTGATGGTATTCCCAAAAAAGGTAAGATTGTTAAAATTCAAAATTTTAAAGATCTTTTAGATTTTTTTATAAATTATCAGAATTAATCCATTTACGAATTATCGGTACAACAGGGGCCTAACCAAATTGAATTATTGATATTAAAAGATGGCACAAATTTGATCGCTTGGTGTACAAAAGCGTCTAGGATTTTTTTATTGAGATTAAAAAATATCTCTAAATCGGTATCCTTGACATTAACATCTTTTTCATTCCGGATGTAGGCCAAATAAATCCTACCCAAGATGTCGAAACAGATATAAGGATTTTGGAGCATTTTTTGAACATGGGGATCCTCATTTATTTTTTCAGGATGACTCAGATTTTTTACCAAACTATATCCCGAAACGTAATTATCATATATTGTTATATAAGGTGAATTGGCTACTGTTTGATCAAATTGTTCTTTCGTTCCTACCATGTTGGGAACATAGATAAATTTTCGATAACAACTATTCCGGATTAAATCTTGACCAATCGTCGTTTTTAAATTTAAAAATTGTTTTGCATTTTCATAAGCGGTAGTGTCTATAGAGGCCTGATTAGGCCAGTACGTATCAACATTAATTTCTGAATAGGCTTGACAAAATCCGTCCCATTGTTTTTCACACCGTTCCGCCATGAAATTTAAACAGGCAGCATTTTGATTCCCATATAATAATCCACCGGATGCAGAACCATGGAAAAATTGACTATTTAATGTAGGAAACATGCAATACGTTAAAGGGTTGGCTGCGTTGATTGGATTTTTGATTGCATAATTATAATCTTTCCCAAAATCGATAAATTCAGAATATTTTTTTGCCATTTATTTCTAAAATTGATTTTTAAAAATTTTAAACAAAAAAATTAAAATATTATGAATCTAAAGCATTATCAAAATTTTGTGCAACAAGTCACGAGCAAAGAGTCCAATAATTTTAGTGATTTTTTGCAGAGGATCCAATCGTTGGATGATCAGAAACAGGCCAAAATTCCGTTGCTGATGACATCGGCGATTGGTTTATCTTCCGAAACAGGTGAATTTAATGAGATTGTTAAAAAGATTATATTCCAAGGAAAGCCGTTGACAGACGATAACATTTTTCATATGAAAAGAGAATTAGGAGATATTCTTTGGTACTGGATTAATGCCTGCCGTGCTCTAGATCTTGATCCTGATGATGTTCTAAAGGAAAATATTGATAAATTAAGTGCTCGTTATCCCGATCTCGCATTTGATTCTTTCCGATCCGAAAATAGAAAAGTCGGGGATATCTAAAACTCTTTTCAATTTCATGTTGGAAAGATCTCTCATATATCGAATCGACGTTGATTCCACTAATAATCCTCCATTGGCATAAACCCCATAATTTGAATAGATGCATGTATTTTCTAGCGCAAAATGCCAGATTTTAAATTTGCCATCGGCTTTATAGGGTTCGGCTCTTTCATCGGCAAAAGTCATCAGTCTATATTTATTCCCCGTGATATAAATTTTACCCAGGGATGTTATTATTTTTTTTCTCTGTATATCCGTGAGTTTATCGACTAAAATAGAATGATGTCCGGTTACGATGAGATCCTCTTTTAATTCGGGATATTTATCTTTTTTTAGTATATATAATTTATTTTCTGTTCTTTCGTCATTCCCATTATTATAAATTTCCGATGTGCCGATGAGTTCCACCCTTTTATATCCATGTTGGTGGGTTTTCACTAGAGTTCCTGGTTCTATTTTTTCAATGGGTATATAATTATCATTTTCACATAAAATCGTACTTCCTTCTAAAAAACACGGCATCCCAGGGTATAAATAATACACCTGGGAGGGTGAAAAATCTCCTGATAGTACATCCCCCGCGTTATATAAAACACCTTGTGGAGAAGGTCCGGTACTATTAGAAGCAATGTACCAATTTGAATAGGTTGTTCCAAGGTATGGTACACTTTG
>Ga0214923_10006307_pt1 | contig 13383 bp, 24 predicted proteins | sample LL1510_MetaG_FD_177993 | JGI IMG/M metagenome (GOLD analysis project Ga0214923, IMG submission 177993) | Freshwater microbial communities from Lake Lanier, Atlanta, Georgia, United States - LL-1510 | ecosystem: Environmental > Aquatic > Freshwater > Lake | place: USA: Georgia | collected...
GCCTTATGCCATGCAAGAGCGGTTGTTGATTACGTTAAACATTTAGGTTATGTGTTTTAAATCAAAAAGGGTTGACGCAAATGCCAACCCCATTATTTACACAACACACTAACAAATTGAATCAAACGATAATATTGAGCAGTTTTAATGCATAATCCTTTACTCCATCTGTATCTCGATTATGATACAATTTATAACAGATGGTTATTAATCTATTCCTATCCATTGTTTGCCATGCTGCTTTGCCATTAGGTAATATTTCATTCAGATAGAAATTTAACAATGCAATTTTAGAGGAAACCGAATCAGTAAACTTTATCGGTCTGGAATATTCCTTTGCAATTTGTGCAAATTCTTCCCACTTTTCAAGGGAAAAACCGTCAATTAATTCCTTTTTTGCCATTATTTATATATTTTTTTGCCATTAGTGCTAAAGAAAATGCATCTATCATATCTTGAGTTACTTTGGCTGGTTTAAAATGTGGTTCAAATTTTAATCGTTCTTGGTTAACGACTTTCAGAAAAATGTCTTTTGACCATTTGCGACCCTTCCCTTCAGGACTAATATTAAAGGTATTATACCCATGTTCCTTTATCCATTCGTACGCTATTCGACTTGCGCCCTGATTCATGCCTACGTTTCTGGACATTCGTGATAGGATAGCACGGTTTATAGATGAATTAAATGTGATGTTTTGAAGGCTGGAGTCTTCAACCAGAATAAACGGATTTGGATAATTAATCCATGTTGGCACATCTTTTATAAAGTCTACAAATCGTTTGTATTTCTTAAAAATAATGACTTGGTTGGTTATAATACAAGCTGCCATTCCGTTTACTCTGATTGCTGGGTCAACTCCAATTAGTGTGTATTCCAATGTTTTTTTACAATATTACAAATTAAAATGTAATCGTTTTAAAACTGGATACAAAAGGTTTTAAATCAACGTTTGGTTTTGCTACTGGCTCAACGTTTACCTTTGGTGTTCTTTTGCGTCTTTTGATGACCTTTTTTTCTTCGAGACCGTATGCTTCAACTCCTTTGTCAACAAAGTTAATTTCAAGGAGATATCCAAAGCATACTATTGTTCCAACAAAGAAAAACATGGTGTAAAATTCTGCTCCAGAATACTTTTCGGACAATCCAAAGAAAACCTCGATTAAGGCTACCAGCGTTGCACCTAACGCTATTTTAGGTGGATAAGGACTTCTACCCTTTGTAGGGTTTAGAAAGTCCATGAAAACGACCGCAAAGCGTCCAAGTTGTAAAATTGTTGCAGCAGTAATGGCAACCCAAAAGTTGATTGGCAAAAAGATTGCCGTTAGATAAGCGTTTACTCCATACGTCAGGATAATGGTCGTCATCATGATGGTTGGAATGTTGTCGCTGATTGACTCGAAAGTCCATTGGAATTGTGTGTTGGTAAAATTTTTCATGATTGGTTGTTTTTGTAGGGTAGTCCGAAGACTACCCTGTTTGTTTATTATTATCTTTCCCAAGAATATATACCATCCCATAATGGACTATATTCATCATGACTATTAAAGATAGCATTGTCTAATGCCTTTTCTGCTTCAAAAATTGCATCGTAGGCAGCTTGACCTCTTCTCGAGTAGCCATTCCAATTACCTAATCTTTTACTTGCTTGAGAATACTGCTTTTCAGCAATTTCTAATTGTGTTGGCACTTTAAACCAATCTTGACTTAAAAGCCAATTTTGATAAGATTTTGGAGTGCTTGAAAAAATTTGTCCTTTGTGTTTTCCAAATTTTAAGATAAAGTCCATTTTGTTGTGTTTTTAAAGTTGTGAAATATCGTTTGTTATTTTCAATCCGTAAATTTAAAAAGTTATTTTAATATAAAAAAATATTTACAGAAATATTTTAAAAAAAAATGTAAAAAACCCCATGCCAGATGACATGGGGCAAAAACAACCTACTTATGAAGCATTTCCAAAACTACTAATTACCAGCTCTTTTGGTTCAACCTTGATGCCTAATAACTTAAATTCAGCAATAGCATCTTCCAGCGTTTTACCTTCCACAATAATACGTTCATTGTTGTATTTAATTTCCCATTTTTGGACTTTTATTTTTTCCTCTTTATCCATAAATCTTGTTTTTATTCATCAGAAAATAATCATATTCTTTGCTGATTTCAACTGCGGTTTCGTAAACAAGTTCGATTGCTTGTAACATTTCATTCATGGTAAATTGGTAATTTAATTCATAACTTTTGCCAGTAAATTCAACTTTGTTGTTAACGACCTTTGTTTCAAGATAGTTTATTTGGCTTACTGGTATTTCCTGACCATTCGTAAACATTGCCATTGAATAGATTCTCATCTGTAAAGAGTCTTGTAAAGTTTGCTCCGTCCATGACTTACCAGAGGTTTTAAAATCGATGACCTTGTTATTTTCTGCGTCCCAAACATCAATGAAACCTTTTACTTGTACTCCATTAATTGATAATGATATTTCCTTTTCAGATTCTTTACCTTTAAACGGCTGCATTTTGTCAACATAAAAAGTCGGAAAGGTCTCGTTTACAATTCCATCTTTAATAAATGCTTCACAATCGGTAGCAAATGTTTTGCCAAATTCCATATATATAGAAGGTTCTTCAGGTATCAAATGAAAGTACCTATCCATATATTTTTTGGAGTCTTGTAGGAACAAGTTGACTTGGCTAATTGAGATGTATTTCTTTGGAAGATTAAGTTTCATAAGTTTTGTTTTTTTTGGTAAACCCCAGCCATTTTTCAGGCTGGGGAAAAACACCAATATGATTACAAGAATTTACCAATCTGAATAAATATTGTTGCTGCTGCTGGTTGTGCTTGTAATGGTTCAAGCTCACGTCCAAGTAACTGGTGATATATATCTGCATACAAATCGGTCATAAAAATAGCCTTTTCTTGCAATTCCTCAACAGTTAGTTTACCAAATTTCTGTGAATTAATTTGAGCAGTATTTTCTTTTGGTTCAATAGTATCAGCAGTTGTCATATCAAAGGCAACTTTATAACTTTTGCCATCATGAATAACTGTTACCTCGTCATCTTTTTTTAATGACTTGAGTTTTTCATCGTCTGGTTTGCCATAAACCCTGACATCTTCACCATTTGTTAGGGTGATAACTGCATTTATCGATGCTCCAAATTGACCATCAAACACCTTACCAGCAGTGTATTTAATTTTACCTTTCAAAATGTTCATAACTTTGTTTTTGATAATTAATATAATCCTCGTACCAGAGGTTTTTCTTGTGTTCAGATATTGCTTTCCAATCTATTTCTTTGTCGTATAAGATGACGTCGCCATCGGCAAAGACTTTTGACAATTCTTTGACTCCGTTTTGTCTCCAATACTTACGCAATTGGTTTACTTCAACCCAATGTGCTGGGGCATTGTTTATGCTGATTCTTTTGGCAAATTCTTGTATGTCCATCATAGCGATTCGATTTCAGCAATGACTTCATCGCATTTGGTAATTAGATTCAATCGATACCTGTTTATTGCAGATTGTTCAGAGTTATTAAATCTTTCTAAACTTGATTTTATTTCCTTTATATTTTTCAGGTAAAAATCAAATTTGGTCTCAATATAGGAATTCTGGTAGGTAAGAATCAAACGATAGGTATATGACATCATATCTAATGCAATCATATTATCTATGAAACTTTGGCTGTGGTTACTTGTTTCCATAAGGTTGTTTTTTTTAAAATTAATAATCTAATTCAATCCAGTCCCCTTGATTGTCCATGATGACGTTTTCAAGGTTTAGTGTTGGAAAACTGCCTTCGGCATTAGCTGGTTCGAAATCATAGCCAATAATGTCATAAATTTCATCATGATGCGGCATGGTTTCGTCTCCGTGATTTCCATCACCGTATTCAAATACAATGTTGACGTAGTAGTCAAGGTAAGGGTCAAGGCAATGTCGTAGCCTAAATTTTGTAATTTTCATAAGGTTTGTTTTTATTGTGAATAATTATGTCCAGAATGTTTTGTCAATCAGGAAATAGGCTGCTTCCCTCATTTCCTTCTTTTTTGCCTCAAAGTAAGTCGATGCGCAAACGTGGTAACCGTTTGGTGCTTCCAGAATATTTACCATAAATTGAAATTCACTTTTGCCGTGCAAAATGTCTTTGTAAATGTTTGCTTCGTGCTGGGTGTTGACCCTGATGACTTCTATTGTTTTCATTTAAATACATTTAGATATTTCATCATATTCATCTTCAGGTAAGCGATGAACCAAAATGTCCAAAATTAATTTCTTGAGAATTAAAGCATCTTCTGATTTTTCATCATTCAAATGTTTCAACTCAATCAATAAATCAATAGTACGCAATGAATTTAATCTTGCGATTTGTTCCTCATTTGACGGTTTGTTTGTCATAATTAATTGTTTTTATTGCTTTAAAAACGTAAAATTAAAAATATATTTTGATATAAAAAAATATTTATACAATTATTTTTAAAAAAAATGAGATAATCATTTACGGTTTAAAACAATCCTCCAGACTGCCAATTTTCTTGCAATTGTTTTTGCGTTTGTTTCTTGTATTTGTGCTGCATTATTCAACTGGGTCTTAAGGTCAAAATAATTATCTGCATCTGGTTTAACCCTTGATGCAATTTCAAGTGCTTCTTCCCAGATTGCCTTCTTTTCGCCATCAGCAAAATTTATTAACCCAGCATTCATTGCTGCGTCATACCAATATGCTGGGACATCATTATAACTTTGACCTTTAAATCCAGATAGCATTTCAGGAAATTCCTCGTAAAACTTTTTCTTTGCTTGAATTTGCCTTTGTTCTTCTTCCATCTTTAACCGCTTCTTTTCATCTTCGCTATCAATGGCATAATAAATCTTATGTCTCCAGTTTATGTATGAGGTCAGAATTTTGCCAATCGCTGCCAAGTCAACTTTGCCGTACAATTTATGGTCATCAATATTTAATTCTTGCCGTGCAAACTTTTCAAAGGCAAGTTTAATTTCATCAACCGCTATTAATTTGTAAGTACCTATAAATTCTGTTACTTCAATTAAATGTTCAGGCTTTGCCTCAATTCCATATAAGGGTAGAAGGTGTTTGACAACGTCATTAATTTTTGGTAAGGCTTCAATGACTCCAGTTTTAAAAAGTCGTTTTTCTCGATTGTCTATGACAAGTTGAAGGTCTTGCACCTTTTCTTCAAGTGTGTTTGCAATGGCTGGTAAATTCATAGTAGTTGGTTTTTATTGAGTTTGATATTTCTTCATTCTTTCAGCCAATAACCTATCAACTTCATCATTGTAGGCTTTTTCTTTTGCTGCTGGTGATGACGTTTGGTAAGCGGTAAATATTTTTGATGATTGAGAATATAAAATGGCTGGACTAAAATTTGCTTGTAGCCATTTGTCCTTCAAATTCCATGCGGCATTGATAAATATTTTTAGTGCTTCTTCCCAGTTTCCAGACCTGTCAATCTGGTCAATAAAACGCATTAAATATACCATGCTTCCAGCATCTTTTTTAGTCATAATGTAATGACCATTTTGGTCGGTTGGATATGCTGCACCAGATATTGCTTCAAAAGTTTGGCAAAAAATGGTAAAGGCATGATAAGTTTTGTTAACCGCTTTCGGCTCGGCTTGGCTTTCTTTTTCTTTTTTTGCGGAACTTTTTTCTTTTTCTTTTATACTTGGGACATTAGCAACAATGGTAAAAGGATTTAATTTCTTTTCCGAAAATTTGTTTTCTTCTTTCGTGGAAAAACTTTGTTTTTCATTATTTAAATGGTTAGTAACTGTATTTAGTATATGGTTAGTAACTGGTATAGGTTCGCCCATTTCAGAAAATCCATTTGACCAATTGGTATTTTCCATTTGCCCATTTGGTAAAATGGTATTGACCGTTTGGTCTAATGCATATTCCTCAAGATGAAAATTATCTGAAAGATATAAATCCTCGTTTACAAAGGCATACCATATTGTCCTATCATAGGCAATTTTATTGTAATTACCTTTTATTAAAATATCCTTATCTACCAATGATTCAATAATCCTTCTGACTTGTTTTTCAGTCCAAAATGGATAATATTCAGTTAACGATTTATTTGTGTTATAAGTCCAATACCTTTTATCATGGTAATTAACTTTATTAGCTTTGTTTAACCTAATCCAGAATTGAAATGATTTGACCATAATAGCTTCATCAACTCCATATCTTTTTGCAAATTCTATGTTAAATGAAAAATCCATTTTAATCTATTTTATTTAAGTTAGCAAATTCGCCATGATATTTTAAGGCTGCTTCGTTGTAAGCTTTGGCTGCGTCGATTGGGTCAATGTAATATCCACACCAAATCCTTTTTCTATTTAATGTTATTACTGCAAAAAATTTATTACATCTTTTATCAAAGTGTACACCTTTAAATGATGATGAATTATTTTTTTGTATTTGTTTATTCATTTGATTTTGTGAATGACTACATATTCTTAAATTTATTTTTCTATTATCTAATGTGTCCATATTTGCATGGTCTACAAATATTTTTTTATCTATAATTTTTAATATAAATCTGTGCAAATATATCATAGTGTATTTACCATTAATTTTTTTACCTCTATAGGCGTAAAATCTATTATTTTTTTTTTGATTTGCACACCATCTAAACTGATTTAAATACTCAAAGTCTTCATCGTCTACGATTGCAACTTTCCCTTGAGTTAACTGAATTTCTTTAGGCATAATTATTGGTATTATAAATTTCTGCAAATCCTACATTTCCTATTAAATCTTTCTTCCTCATATTCCATAGGTTTATAATACCCATTATCTGTTTCTTCAAATTCTATGCCACATGATTTACATACTATTATAATTCCGTGCCATGAATTACCATTATGAGGTAATGCTTTAATTTTGTTTTTTTTAACTTGTTTTTCCATTTTTATAAAATAAAAAACCCGACAGCTGGACATCTATCGGGTTAGTGAAACAATGCATAAATTGTCTCAAAACTCTTTTGAATGTTGTCCAGACCCTTCAAAAGAACATTGCAAAAATACAAAATATAATTTATATTTTATTCATTATCATTAAATTTCATCATAAGTGGCAAATCATCAATTAAAGCAAATGCAAATATTACTCCTTCTGGTTCACAATATGCATAGCCTTTTAATTCATTTGAATATCTAAACTGCATTATAGGTTCAGGTATATTATCTCTTTCCGAATAATGACCTAACGCAAATTGTAAAACCTCTTCATCATCTCCTTCATGTTTTATCAAAAGCATTAAGTCAACACTATCATTACAAATTTTAATTTGTTCTGATTTTGAAGCATCAACGGCTTTTGCAACAGTTGTTGTAATAGGGTCAAACCATAAAATTTCATGCTTAAAAATATTGTGTTTACTCACAAATTTAGGTTCTTCACCATATTTACCTTTGTAAGTAACATAATGGTCATTCCAAATTTCATTCTGATTGATTTCCATATAAATTTTATTTTATTTTAAAAATACAAAATATTTATAATGTTTTTACATTTTTTTTTGCAAGGACTGGACTTGAACCAGCATGAACGATTTTAGTTGGTGTTATTCATTTTATCTTCTTAAATAAGGTGTTTAGTTACTAACCAACATTTCTAAATCCTCTCTTTTAAGTTGAGCGTCTAACTTCCGCCACCTTGCAGCACAAAGATATAAATAATTCATTAAAAAAAAATAAAAATAATTTGTTTGAAATATTATATATTTACAGCATGAAAAGAACAATTGTTTTAACGGCTATTACTGGCGGCAAAGATAAACTGATTGACCCAGATGTTGTATTTGATTCATGCGATTACTTTGCCTTTGTAGATGAGGTTGATTATTCGCTAAAGGTCTGGAAGCAAATCCTAAATTACAAGTTTAGTAATCTTATTCACACCCATAGACGCAATGCAAAAGTGCCGAAGATTTTATCACAGTCTTTTTGGAATCATTACCAGTTTATCGTTTGGCATGATGGGACGCACCAATTGGCAGTCAACCCTGAAGACATTTATGACGAATATGGCAATTTTGATTTACTATGTTTTCGCCATGCACAAAGAAGGTGTTTGTACCAAGAATTAGACGCAATAGAAAATATGGACGCACCAACCCTAATCAACAGTCAAAGGGAATATTACAAATCTGTTGGAATGCCTGAATATTATGGAATGTACGAAATGGGTTGTTATTTAAGACAAGTTAACCGAAATACGATTGACTTTGGTTTAGCATGGTTTGAACAGGTTTGTCGGTTTACCTCTCGAGACCAAGTATCTTTCCCGTTTGTCTTATGGCAAATGGAAAATCGAATAAATCTAAAAGTTATGAAAGGCAATTGCTCCCAGTATATTGGGACGCATTTTGAAAACGATGGCAACAAATATTTTAAAAATCATTCAACACATATTATATGATACCATTATTTAAGGTAGCAATGAATCCAGAGGCAGAAAAAGCAGTAGCAAATGTTTTAAATTCAGGATTTATTGGTCAAGGGGAAGTCAATGAAGCATTTGAAAAAAAGTTAAAAGAAAGATTTAAAAACAATAATCTTGTTACGGTTAACTCTGGAACATCAGCACTACAATTGGCATTAAGGCTGGTGAAGGATAAACACCCTGACAAGAAATATATCATTACAACTCCTTTAACTTGTACGGCTACTAACTGGGCAATCCTTGCTGCTGGGTTTGAAATCATTTGGGCAGATATTGACGAAAACGACTTAAATATAAACATAGTCGATGTTTATATGAATAAATTACGAACAGATGTTGCAGCAGTTATGGTTGTCCATTGGGGCGGTTATCCAGTAGAATTAAATAAATTAAAGAGGTTACAAGAACAATTTAAATTTGAAATTATAGAAGATTGCGCCCATGCTTTTGGTTCTTTTTACGACAATACCATGATTGGTAATTCTGGAAACTATTGTGCTTTTTCATTTCAAGCGATTAAACACCTAACGACTGGTGACGGTGGAATGTTGATTTTGCCAAACGAAGAAGAATACAAAAAGGCAAAGTTGCTTCGCTGGTATGGCATTGACCGAGAAGATAAAAACAAAACCGATTTTAGGTGCGAAAATGATATAAAGGATTGGGGATATAAATTTCACATGAACGATATAGCATCAGCCATTGGACTTGCAAACCTTGATATAGTAGATGAAAATTTAAAGAAAACATGGTTAAACGCAATGGCATTAAGGAATGGTTTAAAAAATGCTGATGGAATTACCTTATTAAGATACAATCAAAAACATCATTGTTCGTACTGGATTTTTTCTTTATTGGTTGACGATAAGGAAAAATTTAATCTAAAGATGAAGGAAGCAGATATCATGGTGAGTCAAGTTCATGAAAGGAATGACAAGCATAGTTGCGTTGCAAAATATGAAACGATTCTTCCAAACCTAAACAGAGTGGTTAGACAGTTGACTGCTATTCCATGTGGCTGGTGGTTGACAGAGAATGAAGTAAATTATATTATTGACAAAGTAAAAAATTATATGAATGATTAAATTATTTATTTCAGGACGAGTTGGTCAAGATGCAACAATAAAAAATCTTGCAGATACAACCGTATGTAATTTTTCAGTTGCACACACGGAAAAAGGTGGAAGTAGTGCAGCAGAAAAAACCGTCTGGATATCGTGTTCAATCTGGGGTGAACGTGCTACTAAACTTAATCCTTATATTTTAAAAGGGACTTATGTAGTCGTCGAAGGTTCAGGAAGTGTAAATACCTACATGAAAGATGGTCAACCACAAGCGGTCATTAATTGCGTGGTTAACTCATTGGAATTTGGGGGCAAACCAAATACCGAAAACCCAAAGGTAACAGATGAAACCAGATTTAAATCAGAATCAGAATTTCCTTTTTAATGGCATATTTTAATTACAAATTACCTTCCAGTTACTATAAGAATAACATCGGAAAAACATTGTATAACACGGTTTTGACAATGCAACCTTCTTTAATAATTGAATTTGGGACTTTGCATGGTTATTCAGCTATCGCAATGGCTCAAGCATTAAGAGATTTAGACAATGATGGTAAAATAATCTGTCATGATTTATGGGAAAAGTATCCTTACAATCATTCCTCAATGGAAAGTACTCAAGCAACCATTGACGAATTAGGTCTGACAAAATACATTGAATTGGTTGAAATGGACTTTTACAATTGGATTCCAGAACCTTTTGATTTAATGCACTTTGACATAAGTAACCATGCTGGACATATCAGGTATTTAAAAAATATAATTAATTATAATCAATTAAACGGAACAGTCTTGTTTGAAGGTGGCACTAAAGAAAGAGACAGAGTAGAATGGATGAAAGACTTTGAAGCGATTAATCCTTCAGGCATTAAGTTTATTACGATTGATGAAAATTTCCCTTCACTATCCATGTTATTATGAAAATAGCTGTTGTTGCTTCAGGTTGGCATTATCCTTATGATTTTTACGAATCAATGTCCAGACAACTAATGCCTAAAGGTTCATCGTTTGATATGTTTTGCATCAGTCACCGTGCGCCTGATTATTCACGGAAAGAAAAGGAAGGGTTAAACCTAATAGGTGATGACCTAATTTTGTATCGAAAGTTTGCAACCATAAAAGATATAGAAAATTTAGGCTGGAAATATGAGCAGCATCCAAACACCATTGGGGACTGGGGTTGTTCCAATCAATGGTTAGAAAAATATGATTATAAAAAATATGACCTTTTGTTATTTACCCATGATGATAATTTTATAAAGCAATACAAATGGTTAGGCAATGCAATTTATTTAGCAGAACAAAACTGGGAGATACTTTGTAATTCTTGCGGAGACCCAAAAGGGTGGATTCGTGGAAGTTGTGAATTTTTTAAACCATCCTTACTTGATAAAATTGGTGGCAAGTTTGATTTGTCAATGGTTACCTTAAATCGCGAAGGTGAAGTTACATCACCAGATAGTTGGCATGATTTGTTTGACTGGAATAACACCGTTCACCCATTAATGAAATTTGCAGCAGATAACAACATACAAATTGGTTATATGTCCGACACATATAGGCATTCAGTTTTTGTTTCGGAAGGTGAACGTGGATTTATTAATCCAATTGTCAAAAAATAATATTATCTTTGAAATAATTTTAAAAAATATGTTACAATCAAAACAGAAAAATGAATTATTTGGGGTTACATATCGAGACCCTAAAATAAGACAAAAGTTGTTAGATATTCAGTACGACCTTTGGAAGGAAAGGCAGATAAAACATTCTATGGAAGATGTTTTGCAAGAATTAATTCGTTCATACGAAAAACATAAACAATGATTAGGTTAGGTATAGTTATAAATCTTGCATCGCCAACAACTGATTATTATAGGTCGGTAAATCCTTTTGCCAAGTTAAGGAAGGAAATTGCAATAGAAATATCTTACCTAAATCCAGACACGGTAAAATGGTATGATTTCTATAACTGTGATGTTGTTTTATTTCAAAGACCGAATGGAGACCAGATATTGGGCATGATTAGTGAAGTAAAAAAGATGGGGAAAAAGGTAATACTTGACCATGATGATTTACTTCACGAGGTTAGTCAGGCAAATCCTTCAAGCGTTCATTTTAACAAAGAGGTTGTCAAGAAATCGGTTGAACGTGCTTTTGTTTATGCAGACCATGTTATAACCTCAACTCCATATTTAAAGGAATTTTACTCGCAGTATTACGATGAAAATAAAATTACCATTATTCCTAATGCTATTGATTTAGAAACGACACCTTTTGTCGCAGTAAAACGAGATAAGACCATTGAACCAAAAAAACGAATTATGTGGCGAGGGTCAATGACACACATTGAAGATTTGCAAACGGTTGAGTTGTTCTGGAAATGGTTAATGGCAAAAGAAACGGTTGAGGTTGCTTTTTGTGGTTTACCTGATTGGTTGGGGAAAACATTATATCCAAAGGCAGTCCATGTTGCGTGGAATAATTCTTTGTTCCAGTATTTTGAGATGATGGCTAAAAGCAATCCACATTATGGCATATTTCCTTTGACCAATGACAATTTTAATCAATCAAAATCCAATAACTTTGCAATGGAGATGTTGGTTGCTGGTGCAGTACCTTATGCACCAAGTTACATAAAAGAATTTAACATTGATGGAGTCAGGTTGTTTGATGACCAAAATCATTTAAAACAGATGCTTCAAAGTCATCTTGAAAAGGACGATATGTATTTTGTAGATTTAGAGGCTGGAAGAGATTGGATAAAAAGGGAAAGGGATTTAATTAAGGTTAACCAATTACGTTTAAACGTTTTAAATAGTTTATAATGCCATTACCAAAACCAAAACCAGAAGAAAAGAAAATGGAATTTATTAACCGTTGTATGGCTGATGATACAATGGTCAAGGAATACCCAAATAAGGCTCAAAGATTTGCCGTTTGTACCTCTCAATCAACAAAAAATACTAATGAAACTAAAGGAGATAAAGGCTAATCCAAACAACCCAAGAGTATTGAGGGACGATAAATTTGCTAAACTCAAGCAAAGCATATCAGAGTTTCCAAAGATGTTAACCCTTCGCCCAATGGTGATTGATGAAAACAACATGATTCTGGGTGGTAACATGAGGTTAAGAGCTTTACAAGATTTAGGTTATACAGAAATTGATGATGCATGGGTAAAACGTAGCAGCGACCTAACAGAGGAAGAAAAGCAAAGGTTTATTATTGCCGACAATCTTTCTTTCGGAAGTTGGGACTGGGATACTTTAGCTAATGAGTGGGACACAGAGCAACTAATGGATTGGGGATTGGAAGTGCCAAATTATGTTGATGATTATGAAGACATAGAGGAAGAAGAAAAAGATATTATTGAAGAAAAAGAAGTTGTCTGGATTCCTGATTGTTTATATGCTTCAAATAACATTTATGAAATACCAACTTTATTAATTGATAAACAAGCAAAAGATTTAATATTGCCTTTAATTCCCTATGGAGTTGCAGCACGTTCAACCATTGGAATTGGCACATATCATTTTTATGTCGATGATTATCGATTTGAAAATTTATGGAATAATCCAGTAAAAATCATAAATTCTGGGTGTAAAAATATTGTTGAACCAAATTTATCTTTATATGATACTACCCCAATATCCTATGGTTTACATCTAATATATAAAAAAAGATGGTTGGCAAGATATTATCAAAGCGAGGGTATCAACGTGTATGTTGATTTAAATGTTAGCACAAAGTTTATAGACTATAATATTTTAGGAGTCCCAGAAGGATATAATGCATTTTTTACAAGAGGTTATAAGGCAAGATTAATACAATTGCAAA
>Ga0214923_10006308_pt1 | contig 13382 bp, 11 predicted proteins | sample LL1510_MetaG_FD_177993 | JGI IMG/M metagenome (GOLD analysis project Ga0214923, IMG submission 177993) | Freshwater microbial communities from Lake Lanier, Atlanta, Georgia, United States - LL-1510 | ecosystem: Environmental > Aquatic > Freshwater > Lake | place: USA: Georgia | collected...
ATCCTGCCGATTTGGTGTGCTCATCCTTTTACGTACATCAGCTTGAACAGCAAGGCTGTAAGCAGTCATTAAGTTGCTCCATTAAGCCCCCAGGTGATTTAAATAAAAGGCGTCATCTTTACTGGCACTGGGGGGGACATGCACCATAGCCTATCCAGTTGGATGTTGTCTGGTTATAACTTAACGCCTGTCCAGCTGATCTTAATCAGCTCTGGCTGTTGTCGAGCCAGGAAGCCCATTGAGGTGAAGTAGCAGTCTTGGTGAGAGTGGAAGAAACGTGGCTTGCGGCCACTATTTAAGGCCATCTCCAGAGCCTCAAGGCAGAACACCGGGTCAAGGCTTGTGGACAGTGACATGCGAAAGTATATCGTGAGCAGATTAGTGCTTCAGGTACTTTGTATTTAAGTTTATGATGCGTGCAATTTCCACAAATTGCAACTGAGATGGGGTGAGAAGATGTTCGTGTTGGCTCGGTTTCACTATTTCGTAGCTCATCACACAACGGGATGCACCCAGAATAATAATCTGGTCAAGGAGGAGGGTTCAACAGGGGGAACAGTGCACGCGATTGGTTCGTAGCCAGGACATTTGACGATGCTGGAGCTTCCCCTACAAGGCAAAAGCCAACATACTAAAAATTTAATGTGGCATTCAATTGATGATCGTTTCGTCCAAAGGCTATTGGTGATTTGGTTAGATTCTGACCAGGGTTTACGGGCTATACATTGGCTGACTGCTTAATGTGAATGACGTCTTGCAATGCCAGCTCAATGTTGCTGAACCTTACACATTTTAATTGAGGTATATCAAGCGTCCACCATTGGACATCAAGTAGTTGAGTGATTATTTTATCGCCGAAGCGCTTCCTAATAATTCTGCTTGGATTGCCGGCCACGATCGAATAAGGCTCAATATCCTTGGTTACAATAGCTCCAGCTCCAACAATAGAGCCCGCTCCTATGTTGACCCCACTTTTGACAAAAGCGTTGTCGCCGATCCAGACATCTGGCCCAATGATTGTTTCGAGCAAGTGATCTTGAATGCTGAACTGATGAGCAGCGTCTAGTGTATCGCCATAGAAAGCGCTTGAATCTCTATACTGAAATTCTGAGGTTGACAGCCAGTCTGTTGGATGCGAAAAAGCTCCGACTGAAACTCTCGAACCGATTGTAAGGTATCGGGATGTTGTGCTGCGCTGAATGAATGAGAAATTCCCTATTGCGAAGTACTTCTTAATGCTCGATCGTGATACGGTCGAATTACTTGAAAGTTTTGCGTAGCCTTCTGTTGTGCTATGGAGGATTTGAGCCCCTTGCTCAAGCACCAAGCTCGGCACCCGCGTCGTGTCCATGGCTAAGGAGTCGCAAATCCAATGTGATTCCATAAGCTCTTATATTTTGCTCATCTTAGCCAGTGACTGCACAATAACAGGCCACATGTCGTGCTTGGTCACACTCTCTTTCATCTGTCTTTGTAATAGCGAGTCAAATTGGTTATTGCGGTGAGATTGTTAAGATAAACCAGGCGTGTGAGGATGTCAGTTTCCAGATTTCAAGTGAGGTATTAACTGCGCCCTCCACGCATGCCGACATAGAAGTACAACTGGAAAGTTGATTGGTCTGCACAACAAGCGATTGACTCATCATAGTTTGCAAGGGTCTTAATTTATAGTCATAAGATGTTGATATTACAGATTCTTTGACATGCCCCCCTTCATGGGTCTAACGGGCTACTGAAAAAGCGAGGAACGAAGGGGGAGTGTTGGTCGATTCGTGATCGTTGTTGGCGCCCCGCCAATCAGGCTGAGCGCTGCTATATGCCAAACGGATCTGAGTGCCTGGTCGGAGCCTAGTTCTCGGTGCCTTTGGCCATTTTCTGGCTCACTTCATGCCATCACGTCCTGTTTCCTAAGAAGGTTGGTGATGCGGATCAGGTTGTAGGCCATCATGTGCAACCGAAACACCGTACCAACCTTGGTTCTGTCCCGCGCTTTGAGTTTCCTGAGTCCGTATGACTGTTTGATCCAGCCGAATACTTGGTCGATTCGCTAGCGGGAGTTGATCGATTAGACATAACTATTTTGGCGGGCGGTGCGGGAATGGGTCGTTGTTCCACCGCGGTGTGTAGGTCTGCGCGGCGTGGGGCCTAATTTCTATGATGCATAGGCCTGCCACGAACTCCCGGGTGTCATACCACTTTTCGGCACCGCTGATTTTCTAGTGCTCGCCTCGGATCGAACGAGCTGAGAGAGAAGCTGCGCTATAGATGGCCGGGTTGTAGCGAGTGAAGTAACCGAGGTCGCCGGCAGGGCTATTGCTTAATGCAGTTCGCTTGCAGACCCAGATTCCACATCTTGTCTATAGTTTACGAGGCGCATCCCCTTACAAGTGCTGTGAGAGAACCTACCAGTCATGATCGGTCTGACGTACCATCAGTATTTTATGCAACCTGACTAATAAATGAAAGGAGGTCTACTCAGGTACTTTTGCCATGGTTTTTCATAGCTATGTTCTTGTTCAACTTAAGTCTTGCTCCCTCAAGAGAACCGACGGCAGGACACCACTTCTGTTAAAATAGGTGAGGCCCAGACCTCTAATATGAAAAAGTGCACGATCTGCGGAACGCCTGAAACACATGAGACAATCGTGTTTAACGATGATGGTATATGTAATATCTGCAAGGCACAGGATATTAAAAGATCCATCGACTGGAATCAGAGGCTAGTGGATCTAGATAATCTGATTGACTCTTATAGAGGAAAATATGCCTATGATCTCATTCTTCCTTTCAGTGGTGGCAAGGATAGTACTTGGACACTTTATTACCTTATGAACAGATACCCTGGATTGCGCCCCCTGGTCGTCCGCTTTAACCATGGATTCCTGAGGCCTGTTGTAAGAGAGAACTGTGAGCGTACTTTCCGTATGCTTGGCGTGGATGTCCATGAGTTTCAACCTTCATGGGCAACTGTAAAATGGCTAATGCTCCAAGCACTTTTAGATAAAGGAGATTTTTGTTGGCACTGCCATACAGGAATTTATGCATACCCAATACGAGTTGCCTTAAGAGAAGCGACGCCTCTAGTTATGTGGGGGGAACCCTCTACTGAATATACTGCATATTATAGCTACTCTAATAAAGAAGAAGTTAATGAGGAGCAGTTTAACAGGTTCCGCAATCTTGGCATTACATCCGAGGACATGGTTCTTAGGTTAGAAGATCACATTGATCCACGATCTCTCGCGCCCTTTACGTATCCTCCCATAAATGATCTAACCGAACTTGGCCTTCGCTCAATTTGCCTTGGTGACTATGTACCTTGGGATGTTAAGAGACAAGTCTCAATTATCAAGGAGCAATTAGGCTGGAGAGGAGATGTAGTGGAAAACGTTCCTCCTCAATATGATTACGAGAAGATTGAGTGTTGGATGCAAGGGGCTCGAGACTATATTAAGTATCAGAAGAGAGGCTATTCTCGGGTCACGCACCTTACTGCAATCGATATTAGAAACGGTAGAATTACAAAAGAAGAAGCTCGCAGTCTAGTGCAAGAGTATGAGGGGAAAAAGCCATTTAGCGTTCAGCTTCTGTTGGAGTACCTAGGTCTTACCGAAGATCAGTTTGAAGCTATATTAAAAGATCATGCTATATCACCATGGAAATATAATGAAATGTCTACTGCTACTCCCCCTGAGCAGGAGCCTGTAGACACGGATACTTGGCTACGAGGTGAGGGTATAGCACCAGCCGAGTCTTCAAGCCACATAGAGAAATGTGGATTCTGCACATCCTGTCACTCATAGAATTCATGATTGCATGCGTTATTGATCTTGGCCTTGGGAACATTAGTTGTGTCACCTCTTCCGTAAAACGGGCTCTTGTAGATGAGAGATTTTCGTTCTTGTGCGTTGCTTCACCCAATGAACTAAGTCATATTCCATCTCATATCATACTTCCAGGCGTAGGTACATTCTCAGAGGGTATGCAGCGTCTTAATTCTACTGGCTGGTCAGACTATATAGCTCGCAACTGTATAGACAGTCCTCGATGTTCACTGCTTGGTATTTGCCTTGGAATGCAGATGCTTGCATCAATAGGCTATGAGGGATCCAGAACACTTACAGGCATTCCTGGGATGGATATCATAGGCGGGTCTGTTGAGCATCTATCAACCATATCCACTGAGTGCTCTATACGGATACCCCACATTGGATGGAACGATGTCGTTTTTACTAGTAGTGGATCTTTACTCTTTGAAGGAATATCAAATTCCACTGACTTTTATTTCATGCATTCCTATGCTGTCGCATCAGTGAATCCATCTTATATCTTGGCAAGATGTGACCAATCAACAGGATCCTTCATCTGTGCGGTCAATAGAGACAAGTGTTTTGGAGTCCAGTTCCACCCAGAGAAAAGTCAGTCTGCCGGCAGTAGAATGATGCGTAACTTTCTAGAACTATGCTGAAGATTAGAATCATACCTAGGCTACTTGTCAATCAGAATCCAAGATCATCGGATTTCATCGTCTTCACTACTTCCGAGTATAAGACTTGGAGGCCAATGTCTAAGCTCGAAAGCGCTGTCCGCGTCCTAGAGGCCCAAGAGCCTGATGAGATCTCTATATTATTCCGATCAAGCAAAGGAAACTATGGATACGCTTCAGTGCTTCAACAGATATCTACACTCTCAGAGACCTTAACAACACCATTGTCTGTAGGAGGTTTCTCAAGTCTACAAGGCTGTCCAGTCACCGCTCTTTTTAATGCTGGCGCAGATAAACTTATCGTTAATTCTCTTTTGTATTCTGACCCGTCTCGTATTCGAACGATTGCTTCAGAGCATGGCGCGCAGAGCATCTCTGCTGCTGTTGACTTGGAATTGGTTAATAATAGGCTTATGGCTCGAGCCGAAACTCTTGAATTTGGTATTCGTTTCTTGGAGATCAACGACTGGATCCAGCTTGCTATTAATGTAGGAGTTGGCGAGCTCCAACTTACAAGTGTTGATTATGATGGTAGTCTTGTAACGGAACAGTATCTTGAGAAAACTCTCCCACAGTTTGTGTCTACTGGCCTACCTATTGTTTATGGTGGAGGATGCTACTCGGTCGATACCTTTTTCAAAGCATTCAGCCTTGGTGTCTCCGGAGTTAGTGCGGGCTCCTTCTTTCTTAAGAAAGACCAAAACCTAAGCGAGCTCAAGGCACATCTCTATAACAAGCAGCTCCCTGTACGACCTTCATGACTCCTCGAATCCAGCTGATTAGTCTAGATAGATCTTTTCTCAATGAGAAGTATATATCATGGTTGAACGATCCATCGGTAACGCGCTTTCTAGAGGTTAGACATCAGACCCACAATTTTTCTACGATCACTGAGTATTATGATCAGATCATGGGTAACCCCCAGAACATCTGGAGGGCCATAGTTCTTGGAGATAATGCACATCATGTTGGAAACATAAAATGTACACTTACCCGCTACGGAGTTGGGGAAATCAGTTTATTTATTGGAGACAAGAATTATCGTAGACGGGGAGTAGGTACAGCAGCAGTCAGACTCATATCCGATATTGCTTTTGGTGTGGGGGCTGTAAAGTTAGTGGCATTTGTCTACAGTAGTAATTATGCGAGCCAACGCACTTTCTCTAAATGTGAGTTTACTTTGGAAGCAGTACTGCATAACGAAGTAATTGATATGGGAAAAAGAGCAGATCTGATGCGTTTCGTCAAATATCCTTGTTAGTCTTTTCATAATCCGTACATGATAAGCAATCAGCACAAATGCTATTTACTGATGACCTACTGAACTGATCTCTGAGGGATCTCATCATCTCACCATTCCATGCGCTAGAGATAGTGTCACCCTGTTTGATATTCCCGAGGTTAATCTTTGTCCCGTGAAATGAACAGCAAGGGCTGATTTGACCATTCGACCATATCGCAATGTATGAGAAGGGAGAATAGCAGTGATTATCTATAAGAACTGATTCGTTCTCTAGCTCATTCGCATTCCCAATCGCCGGGAGAGATGGAATGTTATTAAAGTCCTGAAGACATTGAATTTCCACAGAGTCAGCAATTCCACTCCACTTGTTGATAAATTCAGTTGCTTCATGCTTATTCGTTGGTTGTTCTACAAAAGATACCCTCACGAGAGGCGGTTTTCCTGATCCGCGTCTCTGCAGAAAGTGTCTAATATTCTCTTCTATTCTATCGAGATCACCACCTCTAATCAATTTATATGTTTCCTTCCTTGCGGCATCCAGTGAAATATTAAGCCGTGTGATGCCAGATTGGATTAAAAAGTCAGTCATTTCTGCGTCTAATTTCACAGCGTTAGTAAAGACCGCAACATCAGGAATTAGACTTGTCGCATACTTTACGATCTCTTTAAAGTCTTTGCAGATTGTCGGCTCTGATCCATTTGCTATGAATAACGTCATCAGCCTATTGCTTGCACATTCGTCTATGATATTTTTCGCTGTATTAATTCCTAGGGTTACTCCATCACCATCATGATTAACTGTGTAACACATCGAGCATTTGTAATTGCACTTATTCAGTAATTCAATGTTCACAGTGAGGGGAAACGTGTCGATATCGGAGCTGACTGCGGTTGATTTGTCTAAAGCACATGCGTACTTATAGCGTTCTCTTAGTACACTATCCCGCGACATCCCACGGTGGTTCACAAGGAGTTCAATGAGTCTTTCTTCGTAGTTGCTAGCATATTTTGTTATGTGATTAGGTGTTGGGCTGCTCTGATTCATTTTGACGTTACACTTGTTTGTTAAATCCTAGCATGCCTATCCTGGGGTCTCTCCATGGAATCCTCGCATAGGTAAACGCTTTAATGTACTAGTTTCATCGTAGCTTCACTACATCTACGTAATTTTCTGCTAAGTTATTGGGTATGATCCAGAATTCTCGCATACTTCTGGTATTCTTACATCCCTAATTGATTCTTTGTATTAACTTAGCCAGATTCTGGAGATGCCAGATCTTTAAGAGTTTCTGTCATTAATGTATGAGGCTTAAGAATTCTCAACCAGAGACTACTCTTTGCACTTGCTAAAACTCTTTCGTACTCTTCTCTTCTCACCAGCGGAACGTTCTTCTTATATTCGTCTACCTGTCTAAGCATAATCTCCAGCTGTGGGTATACAGGCCTTGAAGCATCGATGTTCATGTACGCACGCTTATTAAATAAATCACCACTATCTCCACCCATATATATTGGTATTGTTCCATAGATATAGCCGTCAACTAGCTTCTCTGTGTTGTAACCTGGTGTGATACTGTTTTCAAAGCAGATAGAGAAAAGATACTTCTGGTACAACTTCCTTTTGCTTTCAATAGGTCGGGTTTGTGAGCCATAGCAATCAACGTTAATGCCTAGTGATTCCAGATATCGAAATAACGCAGCGCGTGAAGGGGTCATATTGTTGCCAAGGTATACCGCTCCAGTCCGACTCTCCCAATCAACCAGTCGACCAAAGAGGCTTTCTTCATCATAGGGATCATATCCCGCACCGCTGATTCCGTACCTAGTGCTTCTAACCATCCAAAGTGGCAAATATATGTTCCTTCCGCAATAGCTGTCGACATCATGTGATATTGAAAAGTCGAAGCTCCTATATTGCGGCCTCACATTCTCGCCGAGATAAAGAAGCTGCGTGCATTTACTATGCTCCTTGTGAATGCCTCCAAAGCAACTAGATATCATGATATCTGGGGCTGTCGATGAGACTGCTATATTACTGCTATGCTCGCTACAAGTTTCTTTCAATAAGTTGAGGATCTCGTTTCTATTTGGATCAAATGACTCCCAAAAACCAGAAAAGCTAATGCGAATATCTCTTCCCTCCTGATTCTGCCTGTATTTTTTTAGTTTAGCCAGCGATCTATGTACCTGCCTTTTCCAGAACTGGATCTCACCCTGATTTAACTCATATGCTAGGTTTAGTTGTCCAGAGGCAACAGCCAAACTATCGCTTAAGTGACCATTGCTAACTAGCCTTTCATGCTCTAATGCAGTCTTAGACAAGCCAACCTGGCTCCATGGATCAAACCACTGCCGTTGAAACAAACCTTTTAGCCCATGATTATTCTCATTATAACATGTCCAAGTCTTTATCCGAAACGAGTACCACGGCTGTTAGATGCCCTTCACCAAAGCGGCCTCTCGACCTTGTGTTCTTCTACCCACATCATATCTGGTTCTGACGAATTTATTTCTTTAGAGACTGAGTGCTACTACGTTCCCCAAAATTGGTCCAGTGATATTCGCGCCGGCTGGGGCGCTTTTCTTGGCAATATACTAGCAATACAACCTAATTCAGCTGATCTATCTCTTAGCGATCGCTTATCCCTGTTTGGCGAAACCCATCCATCACTTTCCCTGCCTCCAAGATTGCTTACTCAAGCGGAACAATCTGTTTTTCGTCGCCATATATACGCTTGCAAGATTGTGACCTGTCTTGGAGAGCCAGCCTTAGTTCTTGAAGATGATGCCACCATTCTTGAAGGCTCTAATATTTCCGACCTAGTTACGACCTTGCAGCTGCTTTGCTTGCGGCCATCGTTTATAGATCTGGCCGATGACTTTATTCCTCCTTGGGCATCTGCAGCACCTTACCCGACTACACAGGGAATAGACTTTCTATCTCACCATGTTGCCATCACTAGAACTCTCATTGGCTACGCTATTGGCCCTTCTTTAGCCTCTGTTCTATACAGATCATCTAAGCACTTCTCTCTGCCTATCGACATGCATTACCAGAAAGTCTTTTGTGAGTTGAAGATTTCAGGTTTTCGTCCTAGTATTAATTTCTTCAGTCATGGAAGCAAATCTGGGGAATTTGCATCGAGCCTGATCTAAACATTATGGATTTTCTCAGATCTGAAGGTTATGTTTCTCTTGGCCCAACATGTCTTCCTGCTGAAATTTTGAAGGCTGGAGAACTTAGATCGTGTACATTTGGCTTTGACTGGTTCAGATCCGGAGAGCACTTTATACGCAAGTTTCTTTCTTCTTCAGACTCCTCTCGATTTGTTGATGACTGTGTACTTAATCCCCATATCCCATTGGTTCAGTCTGCCTACCCAGATGTCTTCAATTCACATACGGCTGAAATCGCTAAGGCTCCAACTCTTTACGGCTTTGACTACCTTTACAATCCTCATCGTCCACTCTATGACTTGGATACTCACGCATATTTCTACCGTGCATTCCAGCGTCTAAGCCGTTTTATCCGAGAGCCTACTGCTCTTAAGCACTTCTTTGTAGCGGACTATACTAATAAGCTTCATCATACTTTCTTCCATGATCCTTATCATGTTATGAAGTCTATGCGCATGCTTCTTGAGTCGTCTTTGATTACTACTTTTGATATTACTCTGCTTAGGTTGGAGCTTGCCGATGATCGATGCTGTTTTAACGTTTATAGCCCGCACGACGTTATTAGCGTTACTGAGCCGTTTTACAATTGTCCCGAACTTTCTGATCGTCTTGTGACCGTTTCTGTCAGCTCAAGCCTGCTTGACAACCCAGAATATCGAACACGTATGTATAAGTCATTTGCCAAGCGTCTTTTCCCAGCTAATGTTCTACCACTTTGGTCACCAGATTGTTAGCGCAAGCAATAAGCTTGGCACAATCATGCCCTGTTATTCTTCCTTTAGGGTGCTTTTTTGTTCTATTAACTATTATTTAATATCGTACTTTTTCGCTTGGTCAGATTTATATCTCTGTTGCTCCTCAATTTACCTCTGATTTTCAACCTGGTATCGGATCGACAATTGATCAGAGATTTCCGTTTGTCTTTCTTGCCTGTTTTCTTATCAATTAAACGACCGGGGTTCCAGGTGCGATAATTTCCGTTAACACACACCCTTCGCGCTGGCGTTCGCTAAGATCAAAAGCCTTCGCTGTCTACAGTTGTTTGGCTGAGGTGCTTGAGACTGCGTTTTACTGCTGGTGCCACCTATACGACATGATAAAAGCTGAAGTAGGTCGGCCACTGTCGTTAGCATCCTACGTGAATGTAGGCGTTCATGCCCAGAAAGCAAACACCTATTTAAACATAACATACGCTACATTAAGACTATTGCCCAATCTGATGGTCTGAGCACAGAAGAAATCTAAACCATTCTGGCTGATCTGAAGGAAAATGATGAGTGGTTTATCCGTTATTTTCTATGTGGCTGAGCACTGGTCTTCGTAATGGTGAAATTCGTTGATTGACATGGGATTGCGTTCGCTGGGATGAGGGCGAACTGCTGATTTCTAAATCACTTGGCAATGATTGCTTCAATGCCATGAATGTGACATGGGCAGCAACCAAAACTGGTCATGAGCGAATTGTGCCGATGTCACCGCTGGCAAAAGAAATTCTCCTACAGCACAAAGCAGCTATGGAGCAGCTGGAAATCTATCAACCACAAGGATTGGTCTGCGTAACGCCCAGAAATTACAGTTTTATCTACGATAATTTAATAAGCAGGCGCTGGAAACAATCTCTACAACGATGCGGAATCAAGCATCGCCGCCTCTACGCTCAGCGCTATTTATTTCTATCTCACGCATTGGCAATGGGTAACTCTCCAACAGGATTAGCACAGATCGCTGGTCACAGCACTTAGATGCTTCTAAAGACTTACGCTTAGTCAACAGGCAAGGTTCAGATCCCCAACTGGATAGCAGCTTAAAAATGTTACCAAGATAGGCTACAAAAGTGGGTGCTTGACAGCCAAATAAATGTCATTATAAATGCAAATTACCGTTTTAATTCACCCATCTAAGCTTGTTATTTATCAGCATTTCAACACATATGCACAGATATTTCTCTTGTTTCTCACAAATATCTGGATTTAGTGCTTACTCAGTCGATTGATGAGATCAACACTACTATCAAATAAATTAATCTGGTGGCAGCGGCGATTATATAGCCAATATTTCAGTATAGCAAGAAATATCAGATATTCCCATGAACAAGATTTACGCAGAAGAACGATAACGAACACTCTGCCTTAGAAAGCAAGTTAAAAAATTGATCTACAGTGAACTAAAAATAAACATGAATCCTCATTGGTTCATCAGTTGTCACTACACAGACAACAAAACCAATGAAGATGAAGTTCTTAAGGATGTAGCTGATCTAAAGAATAAGATCCGCAGAATCGCCTATAAGAATCGAGATCGATACATCAAGGGAGCTGGATCATTCCCTTATCCCAAAATGCTGTTCTTCGATGAACAGAGTCATTTAGGAACAGGTCAGTATCATACGCATATGATCATAGAAAAAATGCCATCAAATATAAATACTCAGGCAGACATGGAAGATCCATTTCGTAAGACGCTGCCATCGAAGATGAGATCGCTATCAAAGTGGAAAAGCGTTGATATCCAGAGGATCTCAAGTGAAGTCGAGGATCTTAGAATATTATCCAGTTATTTGGGGAAGCAGATTGTAAAACAGAATATATCTGTAGACGGATTGAATGGCAATTTTAAAAGGAATCTCAAAAAAAATAATACAGCTGATCATCAATTATGTATATTATGCGATGCTTGAGAGTATCAGATAAAGAAACACTTTATACAAAGATTTGTCAAGGTTTTTTTTGAGGAAATTCGCAAGGAATACGAACGGCAGATAAACCAACGATAAGCAAAGTCAGACATAGAAAAGACAACGGGAATAAGATTTATCGAACTTTTCCAGTGCAGATTGATAGAACTGAAAATAAGAGTCACCCCTTATCTGCCTCACCATTACACTATAAGAGTGAAACACCTGTGACAGCATGAAATAGTAGTTCTTTGCTTCCTTTATGCATCCATTTTCAATTAGATTAGCTACCTTAGACGAATAAAAGTCAATGCCACTGCCTCCCTGATTTTCTTGCTGATTTAACAGCACAGCATGAAATTGATAAAGAGATTGAGACGCAGTTGATATAAATGCCTCATTACCTATAGGGAAAGGGATTTTATCGGTAACATTGCTCAATACTCCATTATCAATAAAAATATGATCATGAAAAAATGATCTAAGATACGTATAGCCTTTGCTGGTCATGAGATTATACATAGCGAGTGAACTTGATTGTATTCCGTGTCTAATCTGCTTTGGCACAAAGTCAATGGTTAGAGGATAAGAATTGTCATATTCAACACAGATCAGCTTGGGTCTATATTGATGAAGACCGCTTAAGAGCTGGTATTCACCTCCATCGATATCGAAAAAGAAAACATCGATATCTCGAGGAGCGTTTATATCGGTTAACAGCATCTCAAGACCATTATAGTCATAGTTAATACCTCTACAATGAATGTCTACATTGTTAAGACTTAGATCTCTCCATTCGCCGCAATACTTTTGATAGGGTTCAACCAAGATCGCCTTCCAGCCCGCTTCGATGAAACACATCGAATTGGAAATCCTTTTAGGGGTATGTGCTCCAGCCTCAAAAACAACACCTTTATTAATTCCAATCGAATTAGAGAAGTTGAGCAACCATTCTGCCTGTCCGAATTGACTGTGCTGAGTCATAAGAGGAGTTGAGAATAATTTGTAATAAATTAGCATAAGCTGTTTGCCAACCCACCTCCCAGCCCCCTTATCCTCCCTACGCCACCTCCATTACCTCAAGCAGGTGCTGTTCCAGCACCTGCTTGGGATACGGTCCGTCTGGCAGGTGGGATGTTCAGCTACCTCTTCTGGGGTACCAACGGCAAGAATTTCACCGCCCCTGTCTCCCCCCTCGTGGCCCAGATCGATGATCCAGTCGGCGCAACCGATCACGTCGAGGTTGTGCTCGATCTCCAGCACCGAATTGCCCTTGTCCACCAGCCGCTGAATCAAATCCATCAGCTTGTGCACGTCGTAGAAGCTCAGGCCGGTGGTGGGCTCGTCGATCAGATAAAGCTTCTTGCCGGTGGCCCGCTTGGAGAGCTCCGTGGCGAGCTTCACCCGCTGGGCCTCACCGCCAGAGAGGGTGTGGGCCGGCTGGCCCAGCTTCACGTAGCCCAGGCCCACATCCACAAGGGTGCGTAGGCGATCGGCCGCCTGGGGGATGGCGGAGAACACCTCGCAGGCCTGCTCCACCGTCATCTCCAGCACGTCGGCGATGGTGTGGCCCTTGTACTTCACCTGCAACGTCACGCGGTTGTAGCGGGCGCCTTTGCACACGTCGTACTGCACGTAGACATCGGGCAGGAAGTTCATCTCGATCACGTTCACCCCCTGGCCGCCGCAGGCCTCGCACCGGCCGCCCTTCACGTTGAAGCTGAACTGGCCCACCTGGTAGCCGCGGGCCTTGGCCTCCACCGTGGCGGCGAACACCTGCCGGATCGGATCGAAGGCGCTGG